>JAAUYH010185562.1_pt1 | contig 25276 bp, 22 predicted proteins | sample 7278061 | NCBI WGS metagenome assembly JAAUYH01 (sample SAMN14350203, study PRJNA611818) | marine sediment metagenome | isolation source: surface marine sediment (0.6m) | place: French Polynesia: Moorea | collected 2018-08 | reverse complement strand
TTCGCGTCGAAGCACACCATCGGCAACGCCGTGCTCGACGCGCTGGGCATGGGCGTCGGATTCACGATCGCCCTGCTCGCACTCGGCGGCGTTCGCGAAATCCTCGGCAGCGGCTCGCTGTTCGGAGTCGCGCTGTTCCCGGACGCGTTCGAGCCCTGGATCGTCATGATCCTTCCGGGCGGCGGCTTCTTCACGCTGGCCGGCTGGCTGCTCGTCATCAACTTCTTCAAGGCAAGGCGCGCAGCGGCACTGGAGACGCAGGCGGAGGCGGCACAATGAACGAGCAGTCGCTCTGGTCGGTTTTCGTCAACGCCGCGCTCGTCAACAATTTCGTTCTCGCGTACTTCCTCGGGATATGCCCGTTCATGGGTGTATCCGCAAAGACGGCGACAGCCATTCGCATGGGCGGCGCCGTCATGTTCGTGATGCTCGTCAGCTCGGTCTGCGCGTTCGCGATACACCGACTCCTGATCGTGATCGGCGCGCCGTTTCTCGAGCTGATCTCGTTCATCGCCGTCATCGCCTCGACCGTGCAACTCGTCGAGATGTTCATCAAGAAGATGAGCCCGGCGTTGTTCCGCACGCTCGGCATATTCCTGCCGCTCATTACGACCAACTGCGCCATTCTCGGGCTGGCGCTGTTCCAGACCAACAAGGGCTACGATTTCCTGCAGTGCATTTTCTACGCGCTGGGCGCAGGCGCCGGTTTTACGCTTGCCCTCGTGCTCATGGCCGGTATTCGCGAAAAACTCGAACTCGCCGAGGTACCCGAAGCCGCGAAAGGTACCGCGATCGCGCTAATGGTTGCCGGCGTGCTGTCGCTGGCGTTCATGGGATTTGCGGGGCTGGGAGCGTGACGACATGAAAGCCTGGCTGCTCGCAATCCTGGTGCCGCCCCTGCTCCTGCTCGGCTGGATCGCCGTGCAGGAAGCTTGGCGCAAACATTTTCCTGTAAGCGACGCCGATGGCGACGTACTGGCAGGCCGTAGCAGTTGTGGCCAATGCGAATGTGCGACGCCCTGTGAGCGGCGTCAGAATGAACAACATTGATCAAGGTGAAGCTATGAATCTCGACGACTATGACAAGGCCGAACGCTTTGCAGCTACCGTGCTCTCGAGTACTCGCATAACCGCGGACGACGCCGACGCCGAGATTCGGGAAATGGTGCTCGAGGTCGATCGCGCGGATTTCGACTACCAGCCGGGCCAGAGTATCGGTCTCATGGTACCGGGGCCCCACGAAATGGGGCAGGACTATCATTTCCGCCTGTACAGCGTTGCCGACACGCCGTCGAAATCCGGCGACGGCAAACCCCGCGTCACGATCGCCGTGCGCCGTTGCGCCTACATCGACGACTTCAGCGGCGAACGTTACGACGGCGTCGCGTCGAACTACCTTTGCGATCGCTCTGAAGGCGACGAGATCGAGATTACCGGTCCGTATGGCTATGCGTTCGAAGTGCCGGAAGACAGGGACGCAAACCTGATCCTGATCGGCGCGGGCACGGGCATCGCTCCATTCCGCGCATTTATCAAGCATGTCTACAAAGACATCGGTGACTGGACGGGCAAGGTCAGGCTCTTCTATGGAGCCCTTACGGGTCTCGAACTCGTGTACATGAACGAGCACAGGAACGACTTTACGCAGTATTACGATGAGGAGACGTTCGAGGCTTTCCAGGCGGTATCGCCGAAACCCAACTGGGCCGATCCTATCGCCTGGGACTATGCGCTGGAGGAACGTTCGTCCGAGATCCTCGAGATGCTCGACGACCCGAAAACTTACGTCTACGTTGCAGGGCTCAAGGACGTGCGCGAGCAGCTCGACAAGGTCTTTTCGGACATGATGGGCTCGGAAGAACGCTGGCAGCGCCGTCGCGCTGAACTCGTCGCCGGTGGCCGCTGGACCGAGCTGCTGTACTGAACCTTACCAGGCACCTGTAGGAGCGGTCGTGAGACCGCGATTCGGTGTGGCAAGGCGATCGCGATCTTACGACCGCTCCTACAGCCCCGCTCCTACAGGTGCCATCAACGGCTGCGGTAAACACCGAAGTAGACGAAGGGTTCGGTCGCCTTTCTACCCGGCTCCACGTCGTCGGGCACACGATGGTGAACGGGCTCGATGCTACGTAGGTAGACGACGATCGCATTTGTGTCGTCGTCCGTCAGTCTTGCGTAACCCGGCCATGGCATCGAGACAATTCGGCGGTTTTTGTGCTGCCCCAGCCCCGCCGTGATGGCGTTCGCGATTTGCTGGTCGCTCCACCGACCGATTCCGGTCTCGTCATCAGGGGTGATATTCGGTGGGTAGATGACGCCCGGAAGCTCTACCTGCAGCGGGCTCGTATACGCGATACCGGTACGCGAACCTGCCAGGAGTCTCTCGGGGTTTGCAGCTCCGGCAAGGGCGCCATCCGTATGACAAACGCCACAACCCAGCAACTCGACGAGATATCGGCCGCGCGCAACCAGCGACTGGTCGGACGGCGCAAAGGACCCGGGAACGGGCCGTGGTGCCGCGGGAACGGTATCGGTGCCTACTTCATCGTATTGATCAAAGGTCTCCGCAACCGGCGGTTCGCTGCTGCACGCCCCGACGACGACCAGCATCACCGCCAGAATCGGGGTCGGGAATCGTGTCATGCGCCAGCCTCCGCGTCAGGATTCTGCAATCTTAACAAGATCCCCGGCTCTGGCGACGTGGACCGGCGCACCGAGGTCGGCGCGAATCTTCTCCGCGAGCTTCTCCTGCGCGTCCGACTCGCCGTGCACGAGGTAAAGCGGCGGCCTGCTGCCGAAAGCCGAATACCATTCGATGAGGTCGGACTGGTCGGCGTGTGCCGACAATCCGCCAATCGTGTGCACCTGCATGCGCACGCGATACTCGTTGCCCCACAGCCTGATCGTGTCGGCGCCGTCGACAATGCGGCGGCCGAGTGTGCCACGCGCCTGGTAGCCGACGATTACGAGATGGCACTCTTCTCGCCAGACGTTGTTCTTGAGATGGTGCCGGATACGACCGCCGCTCATCATGCCGCTGCCGGCGATGACGATCGCGCCTGATTCGATGTCGTTGATCTGCATCGACTCCTCCGGCGTCTTGGTCGTGAAGAAATTCGACAGCCTCGGGAAATGCGACGCCGGGCCGAACAGTTTTGCACCGTAGAGGTGGCGATACCGGGAGTAGACCTTGGTGGCATCGATACCCATCGGGCTGTCGAGGTAGATCTGCCAGTCGTCGAGACCCCATTCGTCGTAATTTTCCGCCATCAGGTAAAGCAAGTCCTGGGTCCTACCTACCGTAAAAGCGGGGATCAGGATGTTGCCGCGTCGCGCCCTGGCCGTCGCGAACACGTCGGTCAGCTCCTGCATGGTCTCGGCGAAAGGCCTGTGGTTTCGATCGCCGTAGGTGCTTTCCATGAGCACGACGTCGGCCTGGTGCAGCTGCTTTGCGTCGTTCATTACCGGCGCGTCACGGAAACCCAGGTCACCACTGAATACGAGTGTCTTCGTGCCGCCATCTCCGTCGTATTCGAGTTCCACGATCGCCGAGCCGAGGATGTGCCCGGCGTCATGCAGCGTGACCGAGAGTCCCGGCACCACCTCGTGCGGCTTGTCGTAGTCGAGGCCGTGGAACAACGCGATGCAATGTTCGGCGTCTTCGAGCGTGTAGAGCGGCTGCACGTAAGGCCTGCCGGTGCCCTTGCGCTTGCGGTTCTCGTACTCCGCGTCTTTTTCGTTGAGATAGCCGGCGTCCGGCAGCATGATCTCGCTCAATGCCATGGCTGCTTCGTGCACATAGACGGGACCGCGGTAACCGTTCTTCCATAGCAGCGGGACGCGCCCGGAGTGATCGATGTGCGAATGACTCAGGATGACCGCGTCGATCTCGTCGACGGGTACCGGCAGGGGTTCTCGATTTCGCTCCTCTTCGTCGCTGCCGCCCTGGATCAGGCCGCATTCGAGCAGTACCGTATGCGTACCCGTCCGGACGATGTGCAGCGACCCCGTGACCTCACCCGTGGCCCCGGCAAACTGCACTTCAAATGTCATGTCACGCGGTTCCTATCTTGATGGCGGCGTAACCCAGGTACATCGCCAGGATAACGCCCGCTTCATGCTTGTTGATGCCGAAGTTACGCACGAAAAACACCAGCACCACGCTGGTGACGGCGAACAGGAACGGCACCTCGAGACGCAGCATCTCTTCATTGAAATGGATGCCCGAGATCATGGCTGCAACCCCTATCGGCACCAAGGTATCAAAAATATTGCTGCCGATCAGATTGCCGACGGACATGTGGTGCCTTCCCCTGAGCACTGCGCCCACGGAAATCGACAGCTCGGGAAGACTCGTTCCGAGGCCCACGATCAGGATCGCAACCACGGCGTCGTCGACGCCGATCAGTGTCGCCGCACCGATCGCCCCGGTCACCGTGAGCTCCGCGCTTACGGTGACGATCACGAGACCGCCGACGAGAACCAGCAGCGTCGTAGCCAGGCTGTCATCGTGAGTCTCGGCCTTGACTTCGGGCGTTGCATCGGAGATCACGAGCATCAGGTAGATGAGGTACACGATGACGAGGGCAATGCCTTCTGTCCTGGTGACGTAGCCGTCCCACGCGAACATGCCGAGGATGACGATCGAGCCGAGCAGGATGGCACCATGCTGCATCACGGTCTTGCGTTCCAGCGTCAGGAACGCGAGCAGCCCGGCGACGCCGAGCACGAACGCGATCTGCCCCAGCGAACTGCCGAGCGCGCTGCCGACGACGACGTCCGACGCATCCCCCATGCCGATGTTCTCTATGGCCACGTCGATGGCGATGGCGAGCTCCGGAAGATCGCTGCCGATCGACAGTACGACGATGCCGATGATGAGCTCGGACACGCCGAGGCGGGCCGCGAGCGATACTGCACCGCGGATGGTCAGCTCGGTGCCCAGCCAGAGCCCCGTCAGTCCCAGCAGCAGTATCAGGAAGTCCATGCCTGCTATTGCACCCGCATCAACTTGCGATGTCCACGCCCCGTAAGGACCTTAATATAGCCGCTGAGCGCCAGGTCGAGCGCCCGGTTCCCGGTATCGACGTGCAAACGGCCGACCTGAAGCAGTTTGTCGCGATTGGCGATGACGATGATATTGTCGATGCCGACTCGCCGCAGCACCTCGGGCGCGAACTGCTTGTTGCCGCGCCCGAACAGGAAGCCATTGCCTCCTAATGGGGTGACGACAATCCTCGCGTTGGGATGAGAGTCGAGTAACTCCAGGATGCCGTGTTCATTCAGATCGGTACCGGTCAACCTGCCGTCGACGACTGCGTCGACGCCGAGCAGTGTCTTCTCGACGCCCAGCAGGTCGGCGACGCTGCGTACGGTAGTACCGGAACCCAGCAGGTACAGTACGCCGGCCTCCATATCGTCGATGACGGCCGCGGCCAGCTCGCGCTTCGCAGCCTCGGTGGAACCGCTGAGATCCGACGATTCCTTGCCACCCTGCAACAGGCGCTCGACTTCGGGCACGAGCAGGAAGCCGTAGTGCGCGGAGTCGACGCGCCCTTCGCGAAATGCCGCCTCGTCGATGTCGAGCACCTCCTCTTCGCCGATACCGGCATCCTCGACCCAGGCGTCGAGCAGACCGGCGGCGGCGCGCGGGCTCCAGGCAAACACTGAGCTGTATATCTTCACGCCCGAGGGTATCGCGATGACCGGGACCTCGAGACCGACCGCATCGATCATGTCACGCGCGGTACCGTCGCCGCCCGCAAATACGATGAGCTCGGCGCCGGCGCTGATCATCTCCTTCGCGATCCTGAGCGTGTCATCGCGTGTGGTCCTGCTCCGGATCCTGCCGACGACCGAGTGTTCGAGACGCTCCGCGAAGTCCTGCCCCATGACTCCCGGGGCAACGAGCCAGTGGATGGCATCGTGTCGCTTGACGGCCGCGAGGAAATCGCGGGTGCGACCGGGGCTGACGGGCTCGGCACCGAGCTGCCTGGCTTTCTCGCCCATCTCACCGTCGGTGCCCTTCAGGCCGACGCTGCCGCCCATCCCGGCGACGGGATTGACGATCAGCCCGACGGTGCGTTTGCTGGCTATTTACAGCGCCTTGAAGACGGCATCGAGGCTGTCCTTGGCGTCGCCGAACAACATGCGCGTGTTGTCGACGAAGAACAGCGGGTTCTGGACGCCCGCGTAGCCCGTTGCCATGCTTCGCTTGAGAACGACTGTCGTCTTGCCGTTCCAGCATTCGAGCACCGGCATTCCGGCGATCGGGCTGTCAGGATCGGTCAGCGCCGAGGGGTTGACGATGTCGTTCGCGCCGATCACGATCGAAACGTCGACGTCGGGAAAATCCTCGTTGATCTCGTCCATCTCGAAGACGATGTCGTAAGGCACCTTCGCCTCGGCGAGCAGCACGTTCATATGGCCGGGCATGCGACCCGCCACCGGGTGAATGCCAAAACGCACGTTGACACCCTTCTTGCGCAACTCCTGCGTGATCTCGTAGACGATGTGCTGCGCCTGTGCGACCGCCATGCCATAGCCGGGGATGATCATGACTTCCTTTGCGCTCGCCAGCATACCGGCCACTTCCTCGGCCTCGACGGGCACCACTTCGCCCTGGTCCTCACCACCGACCGCTGCCGTGCCACCGCCCGTGCCGAAACCGCCGGCGATCACGTTGAGGAACTTGCGGTTCATTGCGCGGCACATGATGTAACTCAGGATGGCGCCGCTCGAGCCGACGAGTGCGCCCGTGACGATCAACAGGTCGTTGCCGAGCATGAAGCCGGTAGCCGACGCGGCCCAGCCCGAGTAACTGTTGAGCATCGATACGACCACGGGCATGTCCGCTCCGCCGATCGCCATGACCATGTGAATCCCGAACAACAGGGCAATCACGGTCATGAAAATCAGTGGCTCCATGCCGCCGCCCGCGACCGACTGCACGACGAACTGGTAGCCGAACCATATGGCGCCCAGAAGCAGGCCGAGGTTCAGCCAGTGCCGCGCCGGCAGCAGCAAAGGCTTGCCGCCAATGCGCCCTGACAACTTGCCGAACGCGATTACCGAACCCGAAAACGTAACCGCGCCGATCAGAATGCCGAGGTAGGTCTCGATATCGTGAATCGTGAGCTCGACGCCCACGTAGTGTTCGAGTCGTCCCGGATCCATGAAATTCGCAAAGCCGACGGCAACCGCGGCCAGGCCAACGAGGCTGTGCAGGATCGCGACGAGCTCGGGCATTTGCGTCATCTGTACGCGGCGAGCGAGGACGATACCCACCGTGCCGCCGACGAGCAGCGCAATGATCAGCTTCTCGTAATTCGCCGTAACGTCCTCACCGAGCACCGTTGCGAGCAGCGCGATCGCCATGCCGATGATGCCGTACCAGTTGCCGCGCCTCGCGGTCTCCTGGTTGGAGAGTCCGCCGAGGGCCAGGATAAAGAGGATGGTCGCAATGATGTACGACACGTTGACTATGCCTGTGCTCATCACTACGTCCTTACTTCCTGAACATTTCGAGCATGCGTCGCGTTACGGCGAAGCCACCCGCAATGTTGACGGCTGTGATCCCCGCTGTCGCGACAGCGATCCACATGATCAGCTTGTCGGCCGAACTGATCTGCAGCAGCGCACCGATGATGATGATGCTCGAGATCGCATTCGTGACACTCATGAGCGGGGTGTGCAACGCGGGCGTTACGTTCCAGATCACCATGTAGCCGACGAAACACGCCAGCACGAAGACCGTGAAGTGCGCCATGAACGACGCGGGTGCCACGGCGCCCAGGCCGAGCAGTGCGAGCCCGCCCACGACCATGCCGATGATCGGACCCATGACGCCGGGTTTCTCTTCCTCGGCAGGAGCGGGTTGAGGTGCCGGCTGCGCTTTCGGCGGCGCCGCAGAAAGCTTCGGCGCGGGCGGCGGCCAGGTCGTCTCGCCGTCCTTGCAGACCGTTGCGCCGCGAATGACTTCGTCCTCCATGTCGACGACGATATTGCCGTCTTTCTCCGGCGTCAGGTCGGTGAGCAGGTGACGCAGGTTGGTCGCATAGAGCTGGCTCGACTGTGCCGCGAGGCGGCTCGGCAGATCCGTGTAACCGATCAGGGTGACACCGTGTTTCTCGACGACCTGTCCGGGCTCGGTGAGCTCGCAGTTACCGCCCTGCTCGGCGGCGAGGTCGACGATAACGCTGCCGTCCTTCATCGACTCGACCATCTCGGCGGTTATCAATCGCGGTGCCGGCTTGCCCGGGATCAGCGCCGTCGTAACGATGATGTCGACGTCTTTGGCCTGCTCTGCGAACAGCGCCATCTCGGCCTTGATGAACTCGTCGCTCATGACCTTGGCGTAGCCGCCCTCGCCCGAGCCGTTCTCGTCGTCCTCGAAGTCGAGCATCAGGAACTCGGCGTCCATGCTCTCGACCTGCTCCTTGACTTCGGGCCGGGTATCGAACGAGCGAACGATGGCACCCATACTCTTGGCAGCGCCGATCGCGGCAAGACCGGCAACGCCTGCGCCGATGACGAGCACCTTGGCCGGCGGCACCTTTCCGGCCGCCGTGATCTGGCCGGTGAAGAATCGCCCGAAATGCTGCGACGCCTCGACGATGGCGCGGTAGCCGGCAATGTTCGCCATCGAGCTGAGCGCATCCATTTTCTGAGCGCGCGAGATCCGGGGCACGCTGTCCATGGCCATCGCCGTAACGCCTTTTTTCGTCAGGGTGTCGAGCAGCTCGGGGTTCTGGGCGGGCCAGAGGAAGCTGATCAGCGTCTGTCCCGATTGCAGCAGCGCGGCCTCGTCGGTATCGGGACCGCGAACTTTCATGACGATGTCGGCAGACCAGGCTTCACGCGCCGAAGTGACCTGGCAACCCGCAGCCTCGTAAGCGGCATCGGAGCAACTCGCGGCGGCGCCCGCGCCGGACTCGATGGATACGTCGAATCCCAGCTTCCTGAGCTCTGCGGCTACTTCGGGCGTCGTCGCCACCCGCCGTTCGCCCGCATGTGTTTCTCTCGGTACACCGATTCTCATTGAAGCCTCCGATCAGGGCCTGTTGACAGCCAATCTACAAACACTGCCGGCGCCAGCCGGACAGGAAACCGCCGTACTTTAGCAATGACGCGGGCATTCTGCACTCTTACAATGCAGCCATGAGATGGCTCCGAATATGCGCGTTCCTGTTCGCCGGCGTCGCCCTGTTCCTGGTCCTGTACGGCTGGCACCTGGCGACTCCGCAAGTCGATTACCTCCTCGAACGGAGAGGCGTGCTAACGGGCGCGGAAGTCTCAGATGCAGAGACCGACGCTGGTGTAAGCCAGTACGCAAGCCTGTCGTCTTCGACGGGCCTCGCCGTCGACCTTCGCGTGCTCAGACCCGCTGGCGACGATCCGCTGCCCGTGCTCATCATGCTCGGTGGCCACGACACGGGCAGGGATGCCGTCGACCTCGTCGGCGAACCGGACGGCGTCGCATTCGTCGCCCTCGACTACCCGTATACGGCCGACCATCACCCGGACGGTTTCTGGGAGTCGCTTGCGATCGTCGACGACGTCCAGCGGGCGTTTCTCGATTCGCCTCCGGCGCTGTCGCTGGCGCTCGACTGGCTGCTCGAGCAGCCGTGGGTTGATCCCGACCGAGTCAACCTGATCGGCCTGAGCCTCGGTGTTCCGTTTACGGCACCTGCCGGCGCGCTCGACGAGCGCTTCAGCCGCGTGTTTCTGCTGCACGGCGGCGGCGATAACCTGGAGTGGGTCATGCATGTGGGCCGCAAGAGCATCGAGAACGAGGCTCTGCGGCGCCTGGTCGCGCGGGGCGCGCTGTTGCTCGTCTACGGCAATACGTTCGATACCGTGCACTGGATCGCGGAAACGGCGCCGCGGCCCGTCGTGCTCGTCATGGCCCGCGACGACGACTACGTGCCAGAGGCGGCGCAGCGGCCTCTCGAAGAGCTTGCTGAAAGCGATCACGTAGAACTGATCTGGACCGAGGGCCTGCACATTGGCCCGGAGCGCACGTTCGAGCTGCAGCAGCTGCTTCGTACGGTCCTTGCGAGAGTCGATTAGCGGTTACTGCGCATAGCGGAACGCCGGGCAACTCACATAGAATCACGGCTCCGTCAGCTACCAGGATTATCCGGAAGTGAGCGATTCCCTCCTTATCATCTACGCAACCACGGACGGCCACACGGCAGAGATCAGCGATCGCCTCAGGAATGTCGCCGAAGCCGGTGGCGCCACAGTGACGGTCGCCGAACTACCGGCGGACGGAAAATACGACATACAGCCGTACGATCGCGTCGTCGTTGGCGCGAGTATTCGTTACGGCAAGCACAAACCCGAGGTGAAGAAATTCATCGACGCCAACCAGCCGACGCTCGAAGCAAAAGACGCCGCGTTTTTCTCGGTGAACGCAGTCGCCCGCAAACCCGCGAAGAAGACGGCCGAGACCAACCCCTATGTTCGCAAATTCCTGGCGAAGATCGACTGGCAGCCGAAGACCGTCGGCATCTTCGGCGGCAAGATCGAGTACCCGAAGTACGGCTGGCTCGATCGCAACATGATTCGTTTCATCATGTGGATGGGCAAAGGCCCGACCGATCCCACGGGGACCTTCGAGTTCACCGACTGGGACGCCGTCGAGGAGTTCGGTCGCGATGTTATTGCCTGACACGACAACTTTGGCCGCATTTGTCGCGGCAAGCGTAGTGCTCGCCTTGGTGCCCGGGCCGGTGGTCATCTATGTGGTCGCGCGAAGCGTCACGCACGGTCGAAGTTCCGGACTTACTTCGGTCGCTGGCGTAGCTGCCGGAAACTGGTGCAATGCGGTTGGTGCGTCGGTAGGCCTGGCCGCTGTCTTCGCGGTATCGGGCACCGCGTTCACCGTGGTGAAGCTGGCCGGCGCAGCTTACCTGGTCTACCTCGGCGTGCAGACGATTCGCAGTCCGAGTCCGAATCAAAAACAGAACAAGCCGTCAGCTACTGCCACCAACAGGGTTTTTCGCGACGGCTTCCTCATTGCTCTGTTGAATCCGAAGACGGCGCTTTTCTTCGCGGCCTTTCTGCCGCAGTTCATGACGGCCGATGCGCAGCCGGCGATTCAGGCTGTGCTTCTCGGCTCTTTGTTCGTTCTGATTGCCGCCCTGACCGACTCGGCTTACGCACTGCTTGCAAGCACTTCTTCCAGGTACGTATCGCGCTCATTGGCTGTCCAGCGGGGCGGCAGGTTCCTCGGCGGCGCGGCCTTCATCGGCCTGGGATTGGTCACCGCCGTCACCGGCGACAGGTGAGCCGGCCTGTCGGGGCAGGACCCTGCACCGGTCTATGATCTTCGACTGCCGACTCTTCTCGGTCCTGATTGTCCTGAAGAAATCCTTGAGGAAATGACGGACCCGGCGGCGCTCCTTGAAGTTGACATTGGATAGCGACGCAAGCTCCGCGTAAACATCGTTCTCGATTGCCAGGAATTCATCGAACAGTGCATCCCAGTCGAAATCCGGCCAGCAAAGGCCTCGATAGAATCTCTGGCGTACGCTGTACACGGGCAATTCGCTCGGCGGCGAGGCGTAGGGGGTGCTGACGATCCCGGAATAGTCGAAATCAAAGGGGACCGGTGTCAGGAATCCCTCGGCATCTTCGAACATCGCGACATTGTGCGGTTGAATCGCCGACCAATCCAGGTTGCCGATCATGTACTGGAACAGGGACAGGCGCGCCATCTCCTCGGGTCGGACCTTATCGAGATCGACCTTGTCGGTATCGCGCCACGTCGTGCCCGTACGCTCGCCGAGTTTGTCGAAGTGCTCTATTAGGAAAGCGGAACGCCTGCGAGCGCGCGAGGAATGCGTGTCTTTGTATGTGACGCTTAGCAGCCTCGTTCGCAAGCTCACGTCGGTCAGCATCGTGAAAATGCGGTGCGCCAGGTACTCGATTTGCACCAAATCCCCGTACGCGCGATTGTGATGGCGGCAGTGGGTGGTCAAGGGCAACATCGATTCCTCTTCGAACAGGGTGCCTTTCGCAGTCTGCTCATCGAAGTAGACAAATAGGGAAGGAAGCTGGCAACCGGCTGTTTTTGGGTTCCAGCGACCGCGCGTCCGGATGTTCACGTTTACGTCCCGTGATTCGCCGTTGGCGCTCATATAGGTGATGACACCGGGCACGTCGTCACAGTCATTCCTTTCGGGGTTCATGCAGATCGCGTCGAAGTCGAACGCCAACTGAATCTCGAACACGCCTTCCCCATCGAATACCGATGCAGCGGTCGCCGACGCAGCGAGGAGCAACAACAACGACAGCTCCGCGTACCTAGGCATGCTTTGCCGGGCCATGCCGCAGAATCAATGGTGTATAGGCGTTTTCGCCGTCGAAATCTCTGGCCTTTATGCGGATCTCGGTTGTGCCGTGCTTCTCATCCGGCACCTTGCCTCGGAACGTGAGTGTCTCGTGATCGAAGCTCAACCAGCGCGGCAACGGCGTGCCGCTCGCGTGCTTTGCCGAGATCTTCATGACCTCGCCCGGTACTGGATCGACGAAGGCGTCTTCGGGCAGTGAAAATTCGAATACCGTGCCCGGCGGCAGGCTCTGCTCGTCGAGTTCGCGGGCGATGATCGACGGTCGCTCGCCGACGTGAAGGTCCGCCTCGTCGCGATACAGGCGACCGAGACGGATTGCGACCATCAGCCAGATCGCGCCGAGTGCCAGGTTCAGTAGCGCAAAATCCTCGATTCCGAAACCGAGGTAGCGCAGGCCCACGAACACGACGCCCGCCTGTACGAGATCGCCCAGGCGCCAGAAAAACGTCTCGATCGCAGTCTTGCCCTCGTACTTGTGGTCGTCCGGCAGCGGCAGGTACAGGGCGTGTCTCGCCGTGTTCATGATCGAGTAGTCGGCGCTATTTTCCATGATCTTGGCGACCTGGATGAGCGAGAAGACTGGCACGAAAGCGATCATGCCATAGCCGATCATCGCGAGAACCGGCAACACGAGCAGCGCCCCGCGGATGCCGACCCAGCTGAAAATACGTGCGACGAGCAGTACCTGCAGAGCCAGTGTGAACGCGTTGACGTAGAAATAGAATCGACTGTAGAACGTGGCGATCAGCTCGCCTTTCGACAGGCCCGGATCAAGCTCGATGCGCTGGTTAGCGTAATTGACGACGAACTCGGCAAGGATGTACTCGCCCGTCGTGTTCACCCAGTTCAGCAGCAGGATCAGTACGGCCAGCAGCAGCAGGTAGTGATCGCGAACCACGAGCGCCAGCCCGCCCATGAAATGCGGCTCGTGCTTCTTCGGCTTCGCCACCGCGCGGGAGCCGCCGGGAACTACGCTGCGGCAGATCGACACGAGAGGTAACGTCGCCGCCAGCAGCAGGCCAGCAACCAGCAAGAGGTTCCACGGGCCCATGCGCTCGTAGAGCGCACCGGCGATCAACGGTCCGAGCAAGCCGCCCAGCGTCGCCCCCGCCATGATGACCGGGAACAGCCGCTGGCCGCTCTTGACATTGTAGGTGTCGGCGGCGTAGCCCCAAAACTGTGCCGGCAGCATCAGGCCGACGATGCCGACCCAGACGAAATAGGAAAACCCGACGTCGAAGCCGGCGATGCCCAGCAGGTAGAGCACGCCGAGATTCATGACGAAAAAGGCGGTTACGAGTCTCGTCAATTGCGAACGACGCGTGCGCCTGAATACCCAGCCGTACACCGGGATAATGACGATCAGCAGCGCCGCAATCGTTGCGTATGCATAGCTCTTCATCTCGGCCGAAGCGTCGACGAGCAAAAGCGGCTCGCGCAGGGTCTTGAGAATGTAATACGCGACGAGGATCAGGAAAGCGTAGAAGAAGAACCACGCGACGGACCGGCCCTCCCCGGCTCGCACCATCGTAAACAGCTCGAGAAAGCGCTCGAAGCGGGTTCGCCTGGCGAGGGGCGCGGTCACTCGTCGTCGTGTTTCTTCGGCCGGTCGGAATGCGGCACGTCGTAAGCATCAGCGACGTAGCCCGGACCTTTCATGACGTGCACGACGACACAACCGATGCCTACGGTGACGATTGCCGTCCACGATGTCACGGCGACCGCGATACAGAAGATATCGACTGACATAATCTGCTTCGCGACGACGGCCTCGGCGCCGCCGGCATAGACGACGCGCGCAGCCATCGCTACCAACAGCGGCGCCGCGGTCGCGGCAGCCAGGTAGCGCGGCAGTCTCTTGAGGAGCCTCCACTCCAGGCCCGGCGGTTCGACTCGATTGTGTAGTCGTTTGAATAGCTTCATGACAGCAATTTAACACAGGCATTATGTGATTCGCGTCACACTCTTCCCGCGCCCGCCATTCGGACCCGCACATCCCAAAAACCGCCTCGTCTGGTGAAATACGTCCCACTGACAGGACATCCGCACAGGGAACATGGGCATGTTTCGCAACGCAATCACAACACTGGGACTGCTGCTGCTGTCGTTCGTTGCATTTGGGAGCGACGTACCGGCAGACGCTAACAGCGCCGTAACCAGGAGCTATATCGTGCAGGCGCAAACGCTGGACATCGCGGCTTCGGCCGTTCGCGGCGTTGGCGGCGATATCACGCACGAGCTGACTATTATCAATGCAGTGGGCGCAAACCTGACGTCGGGGCAGCACGTCAAGCTGCTTGCTGACAAGCGCCTGACGATCCAGACGAACCGCAGCGCAGGCGTCGCGGCGGTTACGCCCACTACGATTACGACGTTCAACCGGGGCGAACAAGGCGCCGGACCGGCGGGCAACGGACCGAGCACGTTCTTCCCGTCACTGAGCGGCGCCAACTTCATGCATATCAAGGGCATCACCGGTGAAGGCGTTACGGTAGCCGTCGTCGATACCGGATACTACGACACGCAGTACCTCAATAACGGCAAGAACGGCTCGAACCGCGTCGTCGCGCTATACGATGCGATCAGCAACGAGGAAGCCGCCAAGTACGACGGTGTCGGCCTGGACGATAACGGTCACGGCACGCACGTCATCAGCGTGATCGCCAATTCCGAAACCGACAAGGAAGGCAATTACATGGGCGTTGCGCCGGGTGCGTCTCTGGTCTCCGTGCGCGCCTTCGACGGCAACGGCAACGGTACTTACCTCGACGTCATTCGTGGTCTCGACTGGCTGTACAAGGTACACAGCGCTTACAACATCCGCGTCGTCAACCTGTCGTTCAGCGCCGAGCCTCAGTCGCACTACTGGGACGACCCGATCAACCAGGCCGTGATGAAACTCTGGCAGGAGGGCCTCGTGATCGTCGCGTCGGCCGGCAACAGGGGTCCCGATCCGATGACGATCGGCGTGCCGGGTAACCTGCCTTACGTGATTACCGTCGGTGCAATGACCGACGAAAGCACGCCGCTGTTCGGTGAGGACGATCGCCTGGCGACGTTCTCCTCGGCCGGCCCGACGGTCGAAGGCTTCGTCAAGCCCGACGTCGTCGCTCCGGGCGGTCACATCGTCGGACTGATGGACAACGGCGTGCACAAGATCACGATCGACCATCCCGAGTTCATGTTCAACTTCGGCGACTCCGACAAGTACTTCCAGATGTCGGGCACTTCGCAGTCTGCAGCCGTCGTAAGCGGTATCGCGGCGCTGCTGCTCGAAATGAACCCGAACCTCACGAACGACGACATCAAGTGCAAGCTGATGTCGAGCGCGAAGCCTGCTGTCGACGGCAAAGGCGAGCTCGCCTACAGCATCTTCCAGCAAGGCGCCGGCCTCGCCAACGCATACGATGCCGCACGAAGCAGCGCAAGCAACTGTGCGAACCAAGGCATGGACGTCGCGGCCGACCTGGCTGGCAAGGTTCACTACGGCGGTCCCGCCAACGCCGATGCAAACGGCAATTTCTACCTGATGAACTCCGATGCCTACCTTTGGACGGACGGTAAGTTGGCGACGGGCGGCTATATCTGGACCGACGGCTACATCTGGACCGACGGCTATATCTGGACGGACGCATACATGTGGACGGACGGCAGCGTCGGCGCCAATGGATACCTCTGGACGGATGGCTACATCTGGACAGACGGTTACATCTGGACCGACGGCTACATCTGGACGGACGGCTATATCTGGACCGACGCAAGCAGCCGCACCGCAGGTATCAACGCCTGGGTAGATCCCGAATAACCGCCCCGGCTCCTCCCCCCCGGGGATACTCGTGGGCGGCCGCCGCAAGGTAGCCGCCCATTCTTCTTCTAGAGTGTCTCGGCGCGTTGCTCCGACGCCCGGTCACCGAGCGTGCCGTAGCGGTGGTAGTCGAAGCTGATACTCTGCTCGCGCACGTACCACATCAGCTCGAGCCGACCGATGGCCAGCACCGGCGCTGATGCGATGTACACGCCGGTATCGCCAACTGCTCGTTGCACGATCTCGGGAACGCGATCGCGCGCCGCATAGCGCACGCGATCCGTGTGCCGCCCGGCGATGACGGCGGCGAGCTCTTCGTCGGACTCCTCGACGAACTCGATGCGGCCGCCCCAGGTTTCGGTAGCATTCTCGAGCGCGGCGATCGTCTCGGACGCGAAGTCGTGAGGCGTGCTCACGGTGATGCGACTGCCGACGGTCATTGCGGCACAGACACGCGCGAATACGTCGAAGGCAGAGTCATCTTCGTGCACCCGAATCCGGACTTCGGCCACCGGCAGGTAGCGCCGCAGGTTGTCCTGGCCGATGAGCCGGAGGTCATCGTGGACCTCGGCGAACTCGTCGTCACAGGCCAGCTCGAAATTGCGGATCGCCGTCGCTATCGCCTTGCGCTCCTTCGCATCGACCCTCGACGCCACGACGCTTTCGGCAAGATGCCGGTCGAAGTCGGCCAGCCACTCGTTGTCGACGGCCTGTTCCCCCTGCAACGGCCCGGACTGGCGGAAGCTCATGAGCTGAGCGACGTAATTCGGGCCGCCCGCCTTGATGCCGGGACCGAACGCCGACTTGCCCATGCCGCCGAACGGTTGCCGTAGCACGATGGCACCGGTCGTCACACGATTGACGTACAGGTTGCCGGCACGAACGCTGTCCCACCATTGCTCTTGCTCGCGGTCGTCCAGGCTCTCGAGGCCCGAGGTCAGGCCGTAGCCGGTCTGGTTGACCAGGTCGATTGCCTCGTCCAGGTTTTTCGCTTTCATCACGCCGAGAACCGGGCCGAACAGCTCGGTCATGTGAGTGAAGCTGCCCGGCGCCACGTCCCACTTGACGCCCGGCGAGTACAGGTTCGGGTTGTCGTCGAGCTTCTTCGGCATGACTGCCCAGCGCTCGCCGACCTCCAGCTCCTTGAGGCCGCGCTCCAGGTCCCTGCCGGGCGGACGGATCAGCGGCCCCATCGTCGTCGCCAGTTCCCATGCCGAGCCGACCGGGATGCTCTTCACGGCATCGCAGAGCGCCCGTCGGAATTTCTCGTCCTCGTAAACCTCTTCCTCGAGGATCAGCAAAGACGTCGCCGAGCACTTCTGGCCAGTATGACCGAACGCCGACTGCACGACGTGACTGATGGCGAGATCGCGGTCCGACATCGAACTCACGATCGTTGCATTCTTTCCTCCGGTTTCGGCGAGCAGGTCCATATCGGGCTTCGCCTCGAGCATGGCCAGCGCCGTATCCGTGCCTCCGGTCAGGATGACGACGTCGACGCCGTCGTGCGTCGCCAGCCTGCTGCCCGTCGTGCGGCCGTCGCACGGCGCAAACTGCAGCGCCTGCCTGGGCACTCCGGCTTTCCAGAAGCACTGGCACAGCAGGTAGGCTGTCATCACCGTATTCGATGCGGGCTTGAGAATGACCGTGTTCCCGGCAGCGAGCGCCGCGGCGACACCGCCGCAGGGAATGGCGATCGGGAAGTTCCAGGGCGAAATCACGGCGACGACGCCACGACCATGGGCATCGACGTCGTCCGCACGACTCAGCGCAATGGCGCTGCGTCGATAGTATTCGCAGAAGTCGATCGCCTCGGATACTTCGGGGTCCGACTGCGGGAAGATCTTGCCACCCTCGGCCATCGCCGCGCCCATGAGGTCGCCGCGCGCTTTGCGAAGTTCATTGGCAACCTTGCCGAGGATGTCGCTGCGCGCTTCATAGCTCATTGCACGCCAGCCGGCCGCATCCTGCCTGGCGATTCCGACGGCCGTCTCGATGTCCTTGTCGTTTGCAAGGCGGAATCGTGCGACGACGGTGCCGGGCCTCGATGGGTCCGTCGACTCGCGGACGTCACGATCGCCGGCAACTTCCTCGTCGCCAATCGAGATGGGAATCTCGCGCGCGTCATCGCCGCAACGATCTTTCCAGGTGCGAACGATGCCTTCGGCCCAGTCGACGTTTGCGGGCAACGAGAAATCGGTATCCGGCTCGTTGGCAAACGGATCGTCATCGTCGCTTATGGACGCGTCGGTGACGGGCTCGCAGCGATCCTGGCTGCGGCGTGGCGTAAACGGAGTCTCGTCGATCGCGTCGAACGAATCGTAAAACTGCTGTTCGAGGCGCTGCCACTCCTCATCGCCCGGCTGCAGTTTGAACGCGTGGCGCAGGAAATTGTCAGGGCCGGTGTTCTCGTCGAGCCGGCGAACCAGGTAACCGATCGCATTGAGGAAGTTGTCTTTCTTCGTCGCCGGCGCGTAAAGCACGAAATTGTCCGAGAGTTCGAACAGCGCTCGCCGCATGTGATTCGCCATGCCTTCGAGCATCTCGAACTGCAACTTGTCGAGGCAGTCGTATTTCTCGGCGAGTACGAGCGCATAAGCGAGCTCGAACAGGTTGTGCGAAGCAATGCCGATACGCACGGCGGCCACGTTTTCGGGCAACATCGCCTCGTGCAGCATGCGACGGAAATTGGCATCGGTCGACAGCTTGGTCTTGTACGGCGCCTGGGCCCAGCCACGCACCGAGGCTTCGACGGCCTCGCTTTCCATGTTGGCGCCCTTGACGATGCGCACGGTGATCGGCATTCCCCCGGCTTCCACGCGCCGCCGCGCCCACTCGTTGATCCGGAGCTGCGTCATGTACGAATCCGGGATATAGGCCTGCAGCGCGATACCACCGCGGGCCTGCTCCAGCCCGGGACGGTCGAGCGTGCGCATGAAGGCCTCGGAGGTCACGGCCATGTCCTTGTACTCTTCCATGTCGAGGTACACGAACTTGCCGACCTCCGTACCGTCGGCATAACGGAACTTCATCTTCGACGCTTCACGGAACAGTAGCTCGAGGCGATCGCAAATGATCGAGACCGTGTGTTCGAACGCCAGTGAGTTGATCTGCGAGAAGATCGTCGAGACCTTCACCGAGATGCTCTCGACTTCGGGATTCTGCAGCGCGGCGAGGTAACTCTCGAGACGGCGCTGTGCTTCGTCCTCGCCGAGCAGCGCTTCGCCGAGGAAGTTGAGGTTCATGCGCAAGCCGGCCTCGCGCCTTGCGGCAAGATGCGGGTTCAGCACTTCTTCCTCGGCCGGCAGAATGACGTTCGCGGTCTCCGCGCGCATCTTGTTCTTGACGAGCGGCACGGCAACGCCGGGCAGCAGGCCGCCGAACGACTGGAAGCCGCGAAGAAGCGTCTGGTCGAGCCGGCTGAAATAACGCGGCACGCCCTGCACGTCCAGGATGTGGGTCATCTGGTCGACGGCCCGCGGCGGCCTTGCCGAGCGAAACGACTGGTCCGTCATCTGGATCATCGTCGCCTTGTCGTGCGGGTTCTGCACCATGCGCTCGAGCTCGCGCTGTTGCTTCTTTTCCTGGGGCGCCTGCAGCTCCGTGGACCGGTTCTGCAGGTGGGCGGCGATGCAGGCTGCAGCTTGAGCGTCGCGTGAAATACTCAGGGATTCGTCGGGCTGGAATGAGTCCAGCAGCTCGTGCAATGAGGGTGACATGCTCTGGAACCTCCTTTGCGCAACGCTAGCAAATGCACGCCCCGGAGAAGCTCCGGGAAAGTGCGTAGGTGTGTTTCAGTCGCCGCTATCGAGGATTGAAAACAGAGCCCGCTCGATGCGACCGCGCAGCTCCTCCTCGGTGACTCCGGCGGCGCCCGGCACGGCCGCGACGCTGGCAACATCGATGCCGAGCACGCGTGGGTCGAGGTGCGTCAGCGCCGCTGCCGCGGCGGAGGACGCGCGTTCATAAGTCTCGCCGATGATTGCCGGCCCGGTGACACCGCCCGCTGCGTAGATACCGGGACGACTCGTCGCGCCGGTCTCGTCGACGTCGATGTAACCGGAACCAGCGAGTTCTACGCCTAAGTCAGCGGCCAGGCTATCGATACCCGTGGGAGGTCGCGTATCGGATCCGATCACGACCATGTCGAAGTACGCTTCCGGGACTTCGTTGCTGACGAAGTCGACCCAGGTCGCAGCGAGGCCCTGCTCGCCGCCGTCGACGTTTTGCAGCAGGCCGAAACGCACGTCAATGCCGGAAGGCAGTTGTCCGAGCAACGCCGCTTTTTCGTCGTCCCCGGGCTTGACCGTGACCAGCAATACGATCGTATCGATACTTTGCTCGATGAGACGACTCAGCTGGCTGGCCGCGGTATAGATGGCCTTTGGCGACAACTCGTCGAGCACGAGCAGCAGGCTCGAGGGGTAGGCCTCGTCCGACGGCCTTGCCGCGAATCCGCCGGTGGGGCCCGGCGCCGTCAACAGGCATTCGAGCTCGTCGGCCGTCACGACATCGGGATTCTCGCCGTAGCCGAATGCACCCGACTCTGAGATCGGCGCAATTTCGTCGCCGGCCGCAATGACAATCGCGCCGACCTTACGTTCGTGAATCTGCTCCAGCGGCACGTCGAAAAAAATAGCATCGTCGTCGCAGGCTTCGATGCAGCGATTGCACGGCAGGTAGTTCGGCGGCGTATTCAGGCAAGCATCGATATCGATCGCGAATGCTTCGGGAAGCGCTTCGACGTGCGGCGTGAATATTGCTTTGCGATAGCTCAGCCCGGCCTCGTACTCGTTCGGCAGCACCTGTGGACAAACCGGTTTGCAGTTGTTGCAGCGCGTGCACGCATCCGTGACGAAACGCGCCTGCTCGCGAAGCGACACGTCGAAGTTGCCGGGCGTTCCTTCGACGGCGGTAACTTCGGCCATCGTGAGGAGTTCGATTGACGAGTTTTCTGCCACGACGGCGAGTTTGGGTAGCGGTACGCCGTCGATGAAATCGCCGGCCGAGGATTTCTGCGTCATGGCTGCGGACAACTTGCCACCGACGACGGCATCTCGTTCGACGACGGTCACGCGTGCACCGGCGTTGGCACAGTGCAGCGCCGCCGTGAGTCCGGCAAGGCCACCGCCCACGACGAGGATCGTATCGGTCATGCCGCGTCCCTCGCGAAGGCTATACCGGCATCGAGCGCGTTGAGGTCCAGCTCGAGATGCGCGGCACGCACGGAAGTACGAATGGTCTCTTCCATGGCTTCACGGCTGACCACGCCTGTCGCGCCGATGACGTAGCCGAGTACGACGATGTTGGCCGCGAGCTTGTTGCCCAATCCGCTGGCAATCTCGATGGCTGGCAGGCGCACCGCGCCGGCGTCGTCGGCACGAGGTTTGACGAGTGCGGATTCCACGATCAGCAGTCCACCGGGTCTCAGCTGAGGCCGGAATTTCTCGTATGCCTCCTGGAACAGCACAGCGAGTATGTCGGGCTCGAGCACGAACGGATAACCGATGGCTGAATCGGAAACGATGATATCGGCGCGCGACGCGCCGCCGCGGGCTTCCGGACCGTAGGACTGCGTAAACACCGATTCTTTGCCGTCGTGCAGGGCTGCCGCCTTGCCGAGCAGGTTGCCTGCAAGCGCGATGCCCTGACCACCGACGCCGCCGATGCGAATGCCCGTCGACTCAGGCATGGAACGCCGGCCTTTCTATGTCGACGAAGTTGCCCACGACGATCTCCTTGTCGTGGTCGACGATATCGATGTCGAGTTCCTCGAGATTCTGCACGCCGTGCTCGATGCGGCAGAGTTGCCGGTAGAGTTCGACCTCGTCGAGGCCTTCGCCGAGCTTGTTGCGGCGACCGAAGCTCGTCGGACACGGCGACAGCACCTCGGTAAAGCAGAAACCATCCTTGGCCATCGAGCGCAGGATGGCGTCCGTAAACTGGCGCACGTGCAATACGGTCCAGCGCGCGACGAAATTCGCGCCCGCGGCTTTCGCAAGGTGCGGCAGGTTGAACGGTTGCTCGAGACTGCCCTTGGGTGCTGTCGTGCCCTTCGCACCGACCGGCGTGGTCGGCCCGACCTGGCCGCCCGTCATGCCGTAGTTGAAGTTGTTGATGCAGATGACGTTGAGGTTGGCGTTGCGGCGTGCCGCGTGAATGAAGTGATTGCCGCCGATAGCGACGAGATCGCCATCGCCGCTGATGACGGTCACCTTGAGTTCCGGGTTGTGAAGCGCGATACCGAGCGCGAACGGCAGCGCGCGTCCGTGGGTTGCGTGATAGGAATCGACGTTGACGTATCCCGCGGCTCGGCCACTGCAGCCGATGCCAGAGACACAAACGTGCTTGTCTTCATCGACGCCCGACTCGCTGATCGCACGGACGTAGGCATGTACGACCGTGCCGATGCCGCATCCCGGACACATGATGTGCGGGAAACGATCCGCGCGCATCAGGTGATCGATCGGATGAACCGTGGCAACGCCGTGCTGCGGTTGTGCGCTCATGAACGAATGACCTCCAGTATTGCATCGGGCTTCGGCATCGCGCCGCCCGCGTGATTCAGACCGCGGGTCGGCAGCTGTGTCAGACGTTCGACTTCGCGCCGGATCTGGCCGAGGTTGATTTCCGGTACGACGAAACGCCTGACCGAGCCGGCCTCGATGAGACGGCGAATTCTCTCCTCGGGAAACGGCCAGATCGTTTTCGGCCGCAACAGGCCGACACTCAGACCTTCGGCACGCGCCTGTCTTACGGCTGCTTCTGCCGAACGTGCGGTACAGCCGTAAGCGATGACGATGGTTTCCGCAGCATCCACGTGGGTCTCCTCGTAGTCGACGATATCGCCGGCATTCAGGCGTACCTTGTCGACGAGACGCTGCACGAGCTCGTCGTGGCGCTCGGGCGTCAGCGCGGGATAGCCGCGTTCGTCGTGAGTGAGACCGGTCATATGCACCTTGTAGCCTTCGCCGGCGTGCGCGATAGGCGGCACGAGGTCTTCATCGGGCGCATAGGACAGGAACGGCGCCGCGCCGGGCTCGGTCCGTGGGCGCTTCCGCGGTACGTGCTCGATGTCTTCCTCTGCCGGAATTACGACGCGCTCGGCCATGTGGCCAACGACTTCGTCCATCAGGATGAACACGGGAATCCGATAGCGATCGGCCATGTTGAACGCCGCGATCGTCATCTCGAAGCACTCCTGCGGTGAATAGGGACTGTAGGCGACAATGCCGTAGTCGCCGTGCGAGCCCCACCTCGCCTGGAGCACGTCGGACTGGCCGACCATCGTCGGCAGGCCGGTCGACGGCGATGCGCGCATGACGTTGACGATGACGATCGGCAGTTCCATCATCGCGGCCAGGCCGATGTTCTCCATCATCAGGCTGAAGCCCGGTCCGGACGTCGCCGTAAAACTGCGCGCCCCGGCGGCCGACGCCCCGATGATGGCGGCGATGCTGCCCAGCTCATCTTCCATCTGCACGAACCGACCGCCAACCGACGGCAGCCGATGCGCAAGGTGCTCGGCGACCTCGGTCGACGGGGTAATCGGGTAGCCTCCGAAAAAATCGACGCCCGCTGCCATCGCGCCCTCGGCACAGGCATGGTCACCAACCATGAAGTGCTTGCCGGTCAGGACGCGGGCCATTATCAGGCGTCCTCCGCTTCGGCGGGGTTCGTCGTGAAGATCGCCATTTCCGGGCAGATCGCGTCGCAGAACTTGCACAACACGCAATCGTTGGTCTTGCCTTCGGCAACGACCGGGAAGTGATAGCCCTTGGCGTTGATCTCGGTCGAGTATTCGAGCACTTCAGCCGGGCAATAGCTGATGCAGTAGCTGCACTCCTTGCAGCGCTCGACAATGACGTGCACGGAGCCGCGCGGCGTACCCGCCCGCTCCAGGTCCATCGGTTGACGCGGAAGATAGTCTCGAGCCTTCATTCAGTGGCCCCCCAGGCGGATATTTCAACATCCCGGGGCGGTCACAGGCATAGAGGATTGTGCCTACCTGATCAGCTCAATTCGATAATGTACCGGGCTTCGCGACTGCGTCCCGCCGCATGCTCGACAACGAGCCTGATAGTCCAGGTCCCGGCGGCCCCGAGCGTCTCGACAGGGATCCGGCCCAGCTCCGCGCCGGTCGCGCGTTCGAGGATCGTCTCGCCCACGGGTATCCAGCTTGTCGGGTCTTCGCCCTGCCCGATCTCCAGCCTGGCCCGCGCGAACAGGTTCGCGTCGGCGGTGCCTACCACCTGGAGGAAGTTGGCCCCGTCGAACTTCAAAAGCTGCACTGCGGGAATATCTGCTTCTATGAAGAACTCGGGATCGGCGGCGAGCGCCGCCCGCGCATCGACGACGCCGTATCCGCTGAGCCGGTCGCGACCTGGCGTCTCTATGTCGCGCGCCGACTGCTCGAGGATGCGTTTCAACTGCTCGCGGGTAAGTTCCGGCCGGTTTGCCAGGACCAGTGACGCGATTCCGCTGACGATTGGCGCGGCAAAGGACGTACCGGACGTGCGGTAATATCGCGCGTCCTCACCCATGAATGCATCGCCCTTCACATAGGCGGTCTCGGCCCTGGCGTACATGAAGTCGGTGGCCCTGGCGCGGAGACTCACGATATCGACACCCGGCGCCCCGAGACTTACCGCCGAGCCGACGTTCGAGAAAACGGCTCGCCTGTCTGCGGAATCCGTAGCACCCACAATCAGCACATCCCTCAGGTGTGTGGGCTGGACGGTATCGATATCCTCCGCGCGATTCCCCGCGGCAACGACAACCAGCACTCCTTCGGAGTTGGCGTAGTTGACGGCATCCTGCACTACTTTCGGGAATCCCGGCCCCGTGATGCTGATGTTGATGATCTGCGCACCATTGTCGACGGCGTATACGATAGCCCTGGCAACGTACGATGCGCGCGTACGGCCAAAATTATTAAGCGCTTTCAGCACCATGATCCTGGCCGCAGGATTGATGCCGTCAATGCCCTCATCGTTGCCCCGCGTTGCCGCGATCAGCCCGGCAACGAACGTCCCGTGCCCGTCGTTATCCCATGGGCGATTGTGCTGGCCCATGAAGTCCCAGCCGATGACGTCATCAACATAACCGTTGC
>JAAUYH010040412.1_pt1 | contig 25308 bp, 18 predicted proteins | sample 7278061 | NCBI WGS metagenome assembly JAAUYH01 (sample SAMN14350203, study PRJNA611818) | marine sediment metagenome | isolation source: surface marine sediment (0.6m) | place: French Polynesia: Moorea | collected 2018-08 | reverse complement strand
ATTGTGAGCTGATTCCGTTGATAATCGAACGAAGACGTTTGTGTGCAGGCAAAGCTGCAAATCCGGCGATGTCTGAAATGTGACCGTATCGAGCACGGGCAGCCCGCAAATTTTCAAACCAGTCAACATCTACGTCACGTGCAAAGGCAGCGTCAATGATGACGACCTGGTCCATCGAATTTTCAAATGGCGACCACGCGCCCAGAATGACTTCGAATAGTCCAGGCGTGGTCAAATTGACAACCTTCATCTCTCCATACTTCCAATCAGTCTTCTGCACCACGGCATACCGTTCCGCGAAAGCAAAATCATCAGCCTCAGGGGCCAGTAAAACATCGAGCGACACTTTGGTTCTGTAACGCGCCTTTGCTAAGGATTGTAATAGCGTTCGTATCGTTTCAAGTTCGTACCGCTTAACGTCAGGACGTGAAGCAACCAAACTTCCGATAGCGGGAACTATCACGACGATACGCTGGTCGGTTGGTTCCCGTTTGACAGACCCATATTTCTCAACCTCAAAATCGAACGAGTCCTCACCAACATCATCCAGTTCTAGGCCTTTGAACTGGCTCGCTGTGAAAACGAAAAAGAGGAGTGTGCAAAAAAACACGGCAGTTACAAGAAGCGAGATATGCCTTTTTGGGACAGCGCGTCTGGCAAGAGTCAAGTACTTCAGATAGATCCGGGCCGGGTGAAAATTGAAGGAGTTTCTCGACTTTTCGCCATGATACAAATCAGAATCGTCAGGAGTAGTACTAGCACTCTTTCCTGCCTTCATGACCATCACGTAAGTGCTCGCCGGATGTGTACGATTTCGGGGTACACGCCCAATCACTAGTTCTCATAGCAATCCACGACGTGCACTGTAAAGGGCATGGCTTAAGCAATACGGCACGGCATGATTCTCGGCGTTATGGACAATGGGAATACGATAGATAAGCTAAGTCAGTGATTGCGCCTCGTCACACGTATGTATTGCAATAGTATAAACACAGTTCAACATATATCTTGTCTTGAGACATCGTTAGAATACCCTGTGTAGAGAAATAGGCTGAGATTGATTACAAACAAATGAAATCATGAGCCAGCGCACTGATCTGCTAAAACGGCTCATCTAAGAGAGATATTCTCTCGGAGGAATGTAAACATGAGACACTGATGCTTCAGTAAGTATCATATACTTTTGGGCAAAGGCCAAAAGGTCGAAAAACAAATCGACTATGTTCGCGATCTGGTAAGCAGTAGATCAAAATTGCTATCTTCAACTTGCTATGTTCACGATTCGCGTTGCAATCTGCTTTTACTGAACCAACTTCAGATCGTGTACAACCGGATTCCTCGAAACATAGCAAGTTATTTCCTAAGATTAAGCCTGAATCAGCTCAATTAATCTACAGGTCTCTCCACTCTATGTGCACTCCACTCACTTGAGAACGAAGAGGTCCATAACGGTACTGGTATGCCACGTATGAACATCATTGAAACTAACTGTGACTGAGCTACGTGAAATAAATGCGTTCTCATTGGAATGATCCCTCGGTGAGCACTGGAAAACTGTGAATTTGAAGATACTAGTTCTACTTAACGATGAATGAGGTAACAAGCAGAAAGCTGAAAGGCAGATGAGCAGAACTAGCGAATTTCGTGTACTGTATTTATCGGCCCTGACTTGGTGGCCCGTCTAACAGATGATTTTCAATTGATGGCGTGCTCCCACTCTTCGTTTGGACACTGCTGCTCACTCTGCATCTCTCTTAACAGTGCCACTTAGATACATACTATAGTATAAGCAAGGATGTCAGCCATCTTCTGTTCAGTTGACACACCAATACCCCAGCCAGGCGAATCAAAGAGGGCCAATCCACCCTGGATTTTTCAGTTTGGCTTCAGAGCTCGGATACCTTTCACAAAGAGAGAGAATTGCTTTACATACACCGCTCTCTTTGTTCATTTCGTCCCGATAAGGCTATGTCAAACGTGCTGTTGTGTTTCTCCTTTTCTCCACTGGTACACGTTTGTATAACATTCGAAACTTGTCCTGTTTTTCTTCGGGTTAAATTCACCCTAATATTCTTGGGATGCTAGCTACTGCTGTACTGTAGATTTCGAAGAAGGTCGCTCTTTTTGCTTTAAGCAATAAATGCAGTATCATTCGTTGTCCATCGTACAGGTGTAGTGCGCGGGAACTATTCGCGAACTAGGTTGATAACCAGTTTGTGCAAGTACTCTGCTTTATTACTGCACATTGGTGAAATGAAATTGAATCTGGAATAATATATCATTGTGCACTTATAAAACAGCGTACGATCAATTTGGACACCTAGTCAGGGAAGGCTGCCCACCTACTAGACCAGAACCACGAATTGAAATACTCATCGAACTTGTTTCTTCCTGTTCATTAATTGAGTGCAGAGTACTGCTTCAACATCACTCAAAAACACGAACAACACTTCTCTACTTCCAACTTGCGAAGAACAGAGCGCAGTACAGTACAACAATGAATTTCCCAGAATAGAAATCACTGGCCAATGAAAACCGTGGCAAACAGACTGAAGTTAGATATTTTCTTCCGAGTTTTCTTAGCCAGGGAACAAACTTTTAAAAGCTATTACGACGGCTCCATATCGTTTGATTCTATCCAGAATCAAAATATCTGGACCATGAAAGCACAACACTACTAAACCCACTTTCGTCTTTTGGTATTTAGAGTAACTCGGAACATGTCTATACGCCAAGGGATAGCGTACTGCGTTTTCACAGTGCTTAATCTACTGTGGTTCCCGTTCCTGGGTTTCGGTATTAAACTGTACTTCTCTCACTGTTTGGAGGTCAGCAAGCGCCATGAAGTCTCATTCACTGCGTTATCCGTGCTCGTGCAGCGGTGGAATTCGCATCGATTGGGGATTCGACTTGACAAAGCCGCCGCAAAACTAGGAAAGTCTCTAATACCCAATGCTACCCGCCTGCTGGACATAGCGTTCTTCCCCGGTTACATTTATTTCTTGTTGAGCGGCGGTAAACATATCCAACCATGTATTGCCCCCTCAGGAAAAGAGAAACACAGTCAAGTGGTCATCAATCGCTCGGTTTATATCGACGCTATACTGGCACGTGCTGCAGTAACAGTCGAACAGTTCGTCATCCTTGGTGCTGGCTTCGATACACGTAACTACAACCTCAGTTTGCTATCTCGATTGACTTGCTTCGAACTCGATAAGCCAAGCACGCAAAGATTCAAAAAAGATGCGCTGAAGAAGGCAGGCATCTCTATTCACAACGTTCACTATGTTGAAGCAGACTTTCAGAACCGGAAATGGCCGGAGCAGCTTCTCAAGGCGGGGTATGATCCAACGAAACGGACTGTGTTTCTCTGGGAAGGTGTGACGCTGTACATTTCCGAAGATGACGTGCGGGCAACGCTGCGTGCGATGAAGAAAATTTCTGCGTCGGGAAGCGTTCTTGTCGCAGACATATACAGACCTCCACAAAAACAGTATCAAATCATAAACGATGCTTTGAAAGAAAGTGGCGAAACCCAACGCTTCGGGATTGCATTCGGTACAAGACCCAAACAAATGGTGCAACGCTTTGTTGAAAGCGAGTGTTTAAGGCTCGGAGAAGCACATTGCATGGGCTGCGATACAAGAGCCGGCACATTCGCGGTCGTTTCTGAAATCTTCATTTAGACAATGCAAGAAATCAGCACTAATTGAAATTTTAGTTTCTGCGAATGTTAACTAAATATGTTATAATTTGTGTGGGTGGCAAGCCAGACAGCCCCAAGAAACGCAGGTCGACAAAAAATTTATACCCACTTTATCTGTGGAAGATGAATCTAAGGAGTTTTTAACCTTCTCGCGATTCGACTGATTCGCAATATCAAACAAGTTTCGAATCGTGATTGATCAAATTATCAAGTATTCGACTGAAAATGAACAAAATTTGTTCATCAATAACTAAAACCCATAGAATTGAACAAGTCCAGCTAGTTGGCAACCCCTAAAAAGGGAGAAGTGAAGGATTGGACCAGAAGAGTAGAGGAGCGATCACGAGGTGGTTACAAACAATATTGAGAATGTCGCAAAATACCGCAAGGTCAACCAGCTATTTTGCGCATGTCCCAGATTTCTCCAAAGCGACAGAAGTCGAGAAAAAGCGGCAAGAATGGTACGACAATTTACCGTTTGAGAAAGAGATCGAAGTGATTGATCGCTGCCAGCACAATCCACAATTGGCGCTGGAAGCTGTAAAGAAGCTTGGTCTACGGCAACGCGACCAGGCTAACGTAAACAGCTTGATACGGCTAGTTCAAAACCCGGACATAAGGCCAATGACCGTGGAAGAAATGAGCGATCTGAGAGACGAGGTGGGAGAGGGAGACAGTTGGGAAGCCATCGCACAAAGCCACAAACGCTCAGTCGAAAACATCCAGAAATTACTGCAGTTTTTACCTGACGATCAGCAATGCCCACTGGCATGGAGTCGCAACGAAGTGAAAAGACTGCTAAAATTCACGAGAAATTTGACTTCGTTGGGTAATATGCAAGCGGTGGCCGATAGAATTCCAGGCCGATCCAGGGATTCATGTATTCGTATGATCAACACCATTGCGGAGGAACGAGAAGATAAGGAAACTGGGGATGAGTGAAGTGCGAAGGCTGCTTTCTCTAGCTAGGTGCCCTTTTAGATCGCACACTTTTTGGTCGTGCACAATCTTAGAATGAAAGTGTAAAAGAGAGTTGTACATCGTTCGCATTTTCGGTTCATAGTAGTTCATGAGCAGAAAGCCTACTAGAAAATTGCTGATTTTTCATTCTTTGCCGAATCGAGCACGATGGAAAACGAAACAGAAGCGTGCTGCCCTTTTCTCCTAATTCTTCCTCCTTTTCTGCGACATTCGATAGGCAATTTCGTCGACATGGGTCAACACACGCTTGAAACCAGCATTGAGTGTAATCGGGTCAATGATCGACATTGTCGAAGGGCTCGATCGCTAGTCAGTCATTGCCATCGCCATAGCCAGGCACAGTCACCACGGTCGTTACAAATAAAATTCGAATCTACATCTCTAGAACGGCGGAATTCAGTGGGTCGGTCGGTCAATGTGAGAGGCTCCGAACTCTATGAACGCTTCCCATGTCGCGAAATCCGTTATGCCGAGCTGCAGTACATGGAAATATTGCTCAACTATTGCGTCAGCTTGTGCACGCGTCCGAAGAGGCCAAGGAAGCAGCACTGAAATCCGCCATTATCAATGGCGTCAAGTACTCGGTCCAGGTATTGCTCTTTTCGAAATCCACCCTTCCTCACGGAGCCCTTCTTCATGCTGTCCAGGCAGGATCAGTGCCGATTGTGGTCAACCTCCTACAACATGGAGCGAATCCCGACGAGATGGTCGGCAGTCACACACCTCTCCTCAAGGCAACGATACTTGGGAACGTACCCATCGCACTCCGGCTTCTCCCGCTTGCTGACGTGAATATTGCGTCACGGAAAGGTTTCACCGCGCTGTACCTCGCGCTACGCAATCGCCATCTTGCACTAGCGTGGCAACTCGTAGCATTTGGTGCTCGAGTCGGAAACAGTAGACGTCTCCACGAGATGTATAACTACGCCGCCGGGAAAGGAAACGATTTACATGTAGTTCGCGTGTTGCTCGCCGCAAACGCCGAGAAACGTTGTTCGGCATTAATCCCCGCTGTTCGTTTTCAGCGGCTCCGTATTCTATGTGCAGTTCTATGCGCCGGAGCGGATCCGAACCGAAAACATAAACAGGGGTGCAGCGCATTGATGAAATGCGCGGAATACGGACATGTCGACGCCATGAACTTGCTGCTCGACGCAGGTGCAGATGTCAACGCACGAGACGATAACGACTTGACAGCATTAGACACCGCAATACTTGCACGCAACTGCGCTGCAGCCGAACGCTTGATCGAACAAGGCGCCACATTCAACCCCTCGATATGCTCTGGCGAAGAACTCATCTGGGCCACGCGTAGCGGTTCCCTAATTCTCGTCAAGCTGATGGTAGCCGCGGAAATCGACGTGAATTTCGTCGACGTTCATGGTGAGACGGCGCTCGTCCATGCCGTTCGTGGAGGCCGCGACGACCTGGTTATGAATCTCACCATAGCCGGAGCGAACTTGAATGTGGCCGGCGAAGAAGGGGAATCATTACTGCTGATTGCAGCACTCGCAAACGACGGCCACATGACGAGTCTTCTAGTAGAATTGGGAGCGAATATCGATTGGTGCGATAAATTCGGGGATACCGCGCTCATTGCTGCCGCGCGAAAAGGAAACGATTCCGCGGTACGCGCATTGCTCATGGCGCCCGCGTCCGCCGACATGTTACCGAATGTCCAACATGTCGATTTGGTTCAGCTCAAATGCGAAGCGCTTTCCGGAGCCGCGACACCTGAGAGAGAGGGGCGCTCTACTGTTTTAGACAGCGAAGAATTGACCAAAAAGGTGGCGTTCGTCAACCAAACCACCTTGTTTTAACGGCAAGAACAAGCGAAGTTGGTAAAACAGTTAAGAAGTGTTACATCACGAGTACTCGTGGTCCCTGTGAAAATCGGGCGACACTACTCGTTTACATAGTCTTTCCTATTCTCTTTCCCCGTCATCTTGGCATCCGTCTTTCCATGACCATTCGTCCGAAACTGTTAATCCATTCGTCATTCGCGGGAATTGGAACTTGTATACAATACATCACTGGCCGTATCTTCGTCTAGACGTGTTTGAGTGCCTTCGTGATTCCTACAATAGACTTGTCAATGCCAACATCGAAATCTTCTTCGGGTTTGGCGTTCGAACCAGACGCGGCTTTCGCTGCCGCCTCCGCACCAGCTGCGCGCATTTCATTGACTTCAATTGCGCGTCGGACTTTCGCCGCATCACATTTCCCTTCGTTCCAAAACCAATGCCCAAACTTTTTCGCTCGTGCCACTTTCTTCTCGATTCCAACCAAAAAATTGTTATTGATCATTGTCGGACTAGACGCGCTTCTTCCGTAAAACCGATTTCCGTCATACCATCTTCCGTCTACGAACCGATCCGTGTCTAGTGCGCGGAACACTACCGAATTTCGCTGTTTGAATTCCGTAGCGTAAAACACAAGCTTTGTAAGAATGGATTGGTCGTTCTCGATGTATCGCTGAAACTTGGCCGTATGTCTCAGATGCATCCCAGCGGAGTGATAAGCTTGCGAAAATCGTTTTGCCACTTCAAGCCATAATCGTCGACTAGCCAGGGTAGGTGCCATATACAAGAAGTTACCAGCAATTTGATTGCGTGTGTCAAGCGTTCCCACAAGGTCCACACCATCGCCAGACTCCATGAGGCGAGTAACCGCCGGAATCGGATTCCTCAACCAAATTTGATCAGTTTCGAATGCGAACACCCCCACACCACGTTCAAGTAAATCCCTAATGAGCCGCGTTCGTTCAAGCATGAGAAGCCAATAACCAGGGGTATTGAAATGAGTGCCAGTTTCCTTGCGTCCTCCTTTGAAACTGCGCATATGAATAGCGTGACTTCCGTTCACTTTTCGCAACGCTTCGTAACTCGCTTGATCTGGGGCAATCCATACAGTGGCAGGTGGCCTAAATCCACCGACATCAACATTGCAAATCCACGAATGCGCCGTTTCGATGAATGCTTCCGTTACGATAGTAAGTGCAACGCTGCCGCCCCTTTGTCGAGCCATTCTAACAATTTCGTTCAGTTCTTCCTCCGTTGCGCCACCACTTTCCGACCTGTCCTGTACGACATTTCCATCGAACGATACCCTCATAAGCTTACCAATTGGCGTAGTAGGTCGAGCGATTTTCGATACCTGAGGATCTTCCGCTCTCGGAAACATGACGTACAATCCATGTTCCGCAAGAAATCGGGAATACCACATCGACCAATGCGCTCTGCCGCGTGCGCTAAATCCCTTCCATTCTTGGTCGGTATGCGATCGTGGGTGTACAACGTTCGGCCATAAGAACCATTCAGAGCGACGTGCAACAAACCATCTTAGAAAAGCGCGCCATTGTTCGGCACTTTTAGGTGCAAGCACAGGAATATACGGGGCACTTTGGTATAAGAAAACATTGTCCGGATTTTCCTTACCTAAAGTAGGGGGCTGCCAATGTGACACCATCCCAGTAACAGAAGAACGAACACGAACGGATGAAGGCTTGTCCGTAAACGCTGCAACATCGGAAACATGAGCGTAACGAACGCGTGCAGTTTGTAGATTCTCAAACCACTCGGGGTTAAGGCTTCGTGCGAATGCGGCATCAATTATCACAACTCGCTCCCTCGCATTTTTCGCAGGCGCCCAGGCGTTCAACATAATTTCGAACAATCCACCAGTAGTTGCATTGACAATACCAAACGAGCCATGATTCCAAACAGTTTCTTGAACAACCACATACCGTCTATCAAATGCGTTGTCATCACTTTCCGGTGCAAGTAGAACGCGCAAGTTTACAGTGGTTGGGTAACGCGCACTCGTCAAGGATTGAAACAACCCTCGTACCGTTTCAAGTTGATACTGTTCAACGTTTGGTCTCACAACGACCGAATTTCCAACAGGCGGAACCATAACAACTATAGATTCATCGAGTGGCGTTTCAGGGTCAGGAAGTTTTCTTTCGAAAGAGAAGCCAAGTCCACCACCTGCACTAACATTTTCTCTTCGAAGAAGTTTGAGCTGGCTGAGAAAGAAAGAAAAGACAGTGCAAGCGACGACAAGAAATACTAGCGATAGGATATGCCGTCTGGCGCGAGAATTCCGAGGGCTCGGCACACGCATGAAATATCGTTGGTTGACAGACGAAAAGAATGACAGACGTTCAGCAGGGGATTTAGACCAAAACGACTGGACTTGCCGTGGCATAGTGAACTTCCCTGTCCTTGCGGACTCAAGTCTTTGTCGGCGTACCTAGATTCGTCGAAATTGTACGCAAATCAGGATCAGCTTCGAGCTGTGAACGACGTTTGTGGGGACAGGAGAAGATGGTATGTTGGGTAACGAAGGCAAATGAAATCAATCGATTACTGTGGCCAGTTGTTAGAAATTCGTAAATTTTAGGTTATGTAGTTTACTGGTGCCATTTTTTGGGTTGCTGCAACGCACACACAAACATCGGCATCTTCAGCACTTGGAAATTATCGTACTCACTTCATCGTCAGGGAGCACTGTTCGACAACCTTCTCCTTTCCGTTCGAAAGTAAGCTCGCCAATAGTCGCTTTCCCGTGTAACTTTAGATCAGCCAAGTCTTGCGTCGCATACAAAGGCGGCCGAACTCCAGGGGCGACGTTTATGTCCACAGCCTGCATCACTGAATTGACCCATCCACCGGTGCGCAGTCCGACACATTTCTCCTCATTGATGTAGCGTATCGGGACTCGCATGCGAACCGCCTCGTTTTCTGGACGTAGAACAAAGTTCAATCCGACCGGCTTGTCGGAGATCGGGTGAACAAGCATTCCCATCGGTTGCACACGCACGGGTTGCTCCGGAATATCAACGTTATCCGCGTATCCTTCCGGGTCAGGTCGAATAATGAGTTCATACAAAGGCCCGCAAAACTTCACTTTCCCACGCTTTTGCAATGCGTACAAACCTGCATTGTAATCGGTACCAATCGGTTTCAGAGGCACGCGCAGTAGCACGTCGGGTTCTTTCCCACGACCTTGCAAAAAGCCAGGTATCCTACATAAAGTCAGTAGTTGCAAACACAGAGAGTAGAAATCCGGGAAAAAGCATACCAATGTTCCGCGCGTCGAACTCGTCTCAAAAACGCTCGTCGATCCAATCGCACAAATGCCTCTATTTGCCGATACACAGTAGTAGGCGCACTCTCGATTTGCCCCGGATGAGATGGTGGCTCGTAGAGAGGGAAGTACCCTTTTTTCGGGACTATTTTCCGTTCACGTTCGGGAAGCGCTCGAAAGTTTCGATTCAGGTCGATACATCGCGACGCCGGGAACGTGAATCTATTCGACACATTCCGAACCAAACTCACTCGTTGCATGCCGAATCTCAGTCTACAGATGTAGAGCGGTCGACGAGGTGAGCGCATTACTTACGTTCGATTTAACCGAGGTATGATATACCTCGATAAAAAATCTAACCTAAGTACTTCAAAAAAATTTATGACGTCGTCACCGTCGTCACCGAACAAACTCGCCTTCACCCCTGGTCGTCCGCCACTTCGCATCGAGTGTGGTGCGTTGAATGACCGTTAGTCACAAACGCAGTCGACTGCAAGGTGACGAGGCAAAGGAAAGAGATATCATGGTGCACCTTCCCCATCGCATGACATACTAATTTATGCCTGTCGTCCACCACCCGATTTCGGTAACCGTGATGAAAAATTCCAAGCCTTAAACTCACCTAACTATTCGATTACTCAGTTTGATGCGTGGCCGTGGCAAAGCCACGAAAACGGCATCGCAGCTCGATCGGGATTACCTGCGCTTGCACATCGCCAGAGCCGAGGGGAGAATGCTGCTGATGCCTCTTAGTGCATACTGACTCAACTTAGGTTGACGAAAAAACAACCTATCGTGTGGGTACACGTATTCCCACCAATCAGGTATCAACCGCTACGTGGCCACGTATATTTCCGCGCGAAACCTGGGAGCCGACGAAATAACCATCAAAAACATTCAAAATTAATCGGGATTCAGCACGCGAACACTAAATTCGAATCGGCTTTCTAATAGAAAGGTGAAAATTTTTTGGCGCGGTCACACAAAACCATAATCCGAGCCTCAAAAGTACCACCGTCGTTCGCTTCCCACTTCCGCCGACGACCTCAATCTCCGCAAGGAGCTACTCGGCCACCTTCTATCCGCTTGACATCGCGTCTTTGTACACTACACTAACCCGCGTTTATCACTTTTTACCATGACCTCCATTCTAACACCCACGCCGCGGCACATTGTCGAGACTCACACGACGTTCGAAGCAAGGGTCATCATCAACTCGAGCAAGGAGTTCCTCGCGAGCATAGACCACATGCACTCGATGCCGGGAAGGCCGATGATGTTCACCATCGCCCGTGTCTACGTGAGAAACGGCCGCAAGGTGGCGGCAAACCCGGCGTATCGGTATCCGGTCCTCAAATGCTTTCACGTCACGAGTCACGTCAAAATTGCGGCGAACAATTCCATGGTGGCTCACATTGACCTAGACGGCCGTCACGTTGAGGTCATGCTGCGCAACTGGACTAGGGAAGCGGACCCCGCTATCTACCACTTGGCCGATAACCTCTTGATGGGTTGTCGTAGATACGTTGGTCCGTTTCGCATCGAGGAAAATCGTGCCACTGCCGCATCCGCCGTGTTGGTTTCCAAGGAACCGACGTACATGCGCGGGAAGCCACGCTCCGGTGTGGTGCCCGACGATACTCGCGAGCGTGAACGTCGTCGCTATGCGGACAAACACTCACCCGCCGCGAGCTCGTCACAAAAACTGCAACGCGAACAAGGTGCGAGCTCATCACGTAAGTCGGAACGCAAAGAGAGCAAGTCAGTTGGGATGCCACGCGGATTTGGGAGACGAATGCAGCAAACTATCAAAGCTGAGCCGACTTCGCAGCGCACAGGCCCGTTTTCGTCTATTCTTGTTGGCAAGCCGCCAGGGCTCAAAGAGTTGACTTCGAAATCGCCGTCTGGTCGGATGCGTGGCATGTTGCCCAAGAAGGGCAATGAAACCAAAAGCAAAGTTTTCAGAACCAAGAGAACGTCTTCAGGATCCAAGCCACCGTTGTCTAGTGGCATCAATCCCGCTCCTCGCCTTAGTAATCTTAAGAAACGCCTGTTTTCGAAGACAAGTTCTCAAGAGGAAAAGGACGAATCTCCGAAAAAGCGACGAGTAAGCGAAACGCGTCATGCTTCTGAATCGGACGAAGATGGCATGGATATTTCACCCTCGACTCCATTGCCGAAACCCAGATTGTCAAGCAGGTCAACTGGTAATACTTCCTCGCCGACTAATGTTGAGCGAAAGCCGGTGAAGAAAATCCCCGAGCGTGTCAAACCGCGTGAATCAGTCCCAAAGGGCCCGACAACCCCGTCTCGTAGTCCGATTTCAGGTGCGACTCAAGCCCCGAGCAAAGTTGTTAAGAACGAACCGAGGCCCAAAATCAGTGCTCGTGCAGTTAATTGGTCTGGATCGAGTAGAACTCAAGGAAGCGTCGTAATACCATCCCAGACTGAACGTGGATTTGCGAGTCAAGTATTAGCACATGTGGTTCCGCCATCTGCCTCGAGATCCTCGCCATCGTCCAACTTGGCCAAGGTTCCGGCTCCTACTCCCCATGTCCCGAACCGTGGTGAACAACACGTCAGGAATTTGGCCCAGTCCGTCGGCATCTCGTATTCCGTGGAGCCGAACTCAAGTGAGAATTCAGACTGTGTGGAAATCACTTGCGCTGATTTGCCGCCGAACGCTCCGAGCCCTGTGGGTATTGCATCGTTGGGAGCTGACGCTACCACCACTCGTGATATCGACCCTGGACGAAGCGCCGCCCCTCCGCTCACTAGTACGCAACTCGGAATTCCCGGGACTTCTGGTTACAATCCTCCATTGGATGTAGGTGAAGAGCTGGACTATATTTCCGCTGTTGACCCCTCCGCAACGTTGGATGGTCCAGTTGAGGATATTGATGTCGAGATGACAGCGTTAGTCACACCTAGCGAAGACAAGTCCTCAGAATCGCTTGGTGGATTGAGTCCTACCTCGTATTACAATCAACCGAGTCAAGGTGGTGGCATAGCAAACATCGGGAACACCTGCTACATCGCCGCTACTCTGCAGTTGTTCCTTAACGATGATATCTTCATGAATCAACTGCGACGGAAGGTGAATTCCCTCAGTGAAGCGGATCGTGCGCGATGTGGGATGTCGGTAGCGCTGTTGCAGTTGCATGAGTCCAAAGAGCGTGGAGATACCCTCAATGCCGATGCCGTTAAAGCCGCAATTGAAAAGTATGCTCCAGATTTCTCGGGCTTTCGGCAGCAGGATGCACAGGAGTTTATCACAAACCTTACGAGTTTGATTTTAGAGGAACTGAATGCGCCTCTATCGGATTGCCCTATCACGCAGAACTTCACTTCCTTGTATGAGTCCTACTCGGTGTGTGTGGCATGCAATGCGAGGTCGGAAGGCAAGGTGGAAACGCTGAATAACGTGATTTTGAAGATCCCGAAGAATGATTCCAAGAGTCATCGGCTTCAACATCTGATCACGGATCAGTTCCAGCCAGAAGAAATCGAGTATAAGTGCGAGAAGTGTGGAAGGAAAGCGGGAGCTAATAGGCAAACACTCTATGCGGCAGCACCAAGGGCATTAATCATGAGCGTAAATCGTGTGGAATTCATCCCCCCGAGCACGCGGAACAAGATTACCGATGAAGTACGAATTCCGAAAAGTTTTAGGTTGTTTGCCGACAGTTGGGCTGATATCAAGAAGCAAGTGGGTGATGAATTCGATTACGACACTTCATTGGTGACTTCTCCGGCAAGCGAAGTTGATTCACCAGTTCCCAGTCTTCATGAATTCCAGCACAAGTCAACGAAAGAAGATGGGACGCCACGGAGAGTTAAACCACCTCCAGATGCGAGTAAGAGACCGCGTTCGCCAGGACGTAGAGTATCGCCCGATGGCGGTAAGAAAGCGAAGGCACATGAAACGAGCAAAGGTTGTGCATCGAAAAAAGAGATGGATTCGCAAGGCACCGGAGGATCGTCATCGAGTGACTCGCAAGGGTCTTCGTCAGACAGCAGTGGGACAACAGATGAAGGTGAGCAAAGGCATGTACAGAGGAGTGGCTCGAGGTGCTCGCAGGAATCTGATGATGCACCGGCAGTGCTCGCTCCACCACTGGTTGGAGCACAAGCAGGCAATGAGATGATCAAGAAGTATCAGGAATGGGCTAGCGGAGATTATCGAGGCCCGTGCGAAGTGAGGTATAAGCTGAGGGGAGTGATCCGACACATCGGAAGCGGACCGTACTACGGGCACTACGTCGCAGATATACTTGATAAGGATGGAGTCTGGAAGACGTGTAACGACTCGGTAGTGTCTCCGATGCAGGAGGGTGATTGGAACGAGGTGAACAAAGATGGTTACATATTGTACTATGCGGCGGTCTAGAAAATCGAATGGAATAGAAATCCATTTTGGAAAAAAAACTTTAGGTGCATACAGTACGGGATGCGCTAATTTGAGAGCAGTATTCGATCTAAGTGCGGCATGGTGGGAGCGGTACCCGTGGACGGATTGTTAGCTAGATTATGGTAGGCCAACAATTTGGGTGTAGCGTACCGGTTCTTCAAAGCGTGGAGAAGGAAGATCAATGGCAGGTCAACATAGGTTCGGGAGCAAGTCTAGGTTCTCGAGTATGGTAAAAATCGTCTTCTCTCTATACCAACCCACCAACCCACACCAATATTACAGTACTAGGATTAGGGCAGAAACGAAAGACGATAGAAGTTGTACAGTACAGTACTCAATACGAATGTGTGGGTAACGTGCATGCGAATAATAATGACAACAGGACCGTACCAAATAGGCCCCAAGTGGAAAAAGGCGAAAACATGCAAGCAAGCACGTGGACAATGAGGAAAACAGTTGCGGATACAGTAATACAAAAAGTCGTAGCAGTTTACTATGAGTCAAGTGAGAGTGAGCGTTGTCAGCAACAGATAAGAGGGCGGTTTCGGTGCGCCGAGGGCCAGGTGAAGGAGACGCGACGACGCCTTGGCGGGTGAACGAAGGTGAACACGGGGCCGGCGGCGGCGACAGGCGGGGGCGGGTCGCGCGTGTGGTGCGGGGGCCGCGCGCTGAGCGGCATCGCGTCGCGGCGGCGGCGCAGTGAACGGTGGATGGCGGGCGGCGGCGCGTTGGCGAGACGGCGCTGATGCAGGGAACGGTGGAGGCGGCGCGGCGCGGGGCTCATCGTGTGCGGCGACGCAGCGGCGCGTTGTGTGCTAGCCGGCGATAGCTTCGTTGACTCAGAGGCACGAGTGTGGTGGCAACGTCACGATAATGTTTTGGGCGCGGTTTGGACGGATCGATGGATGCAAGCCGGATCTGTGCTCATACTGCTGCAAGGTGTACGCCTTTCGCTGCAGCCCGTTTACACTTCGATCTTTATTCTCCTTCTTCGATTAGACCGCGCCGTAATTTACGCTGCGATCTTGATAGGCCGGGATGGCTACCTCCTCTTCTTTTCGCTGTTTTACTTCCATGCTGCTGTTGATGCGCAGAATCGCCTGTTACTCCACCGCAACCGTAGCATTCTCTCACTCGCCATTGTTGTGGCGGAACCTAACAGCGCTGCACGTGCTGAGAAACTCGCCTAGGTTTTCCTTGCGCTCCACCACTGACAGGGTTTTACGGTAAGGTAAGGGCGTACGATGGAACCGCGGCTAGCTGTTAGTGCATGACATGCACGCGCGGCAGGAGATGTGTGGAGATGTGAGGAATGCCCGTTGGGGTTGGGGTGGAATCCCTATCTGCCGAGTCAGCCAGTTCTTGCGAAGTGCAGGGTACGGTAGGACAATCAGCCGCGGCTTGTTGATAGCGTCCTCCCCAAGCGCACAGTCAACATGCGCCCGCAACAATGAGAATCACTAATTATACCTCGCGACGCCTTCCGTCGGGCACATCCGCTCAAATAAGCCCACCGCGGCACATACGCCGCCGACAATGGAGGTGATCGCGCGCGCACTATGTTACGTACGGCATGGCGCCGCCACTGCGCACCAGCTGCGCGCACCGTGCACCGACCGGGGCGCCGCGCACGCCACACGTGCGCTGACCGAGCTGCTGCGACCCTACGCTGCAACGTACATCCCCGCCGTCGACCTCACGCCGGCCGGGCGTTCGGTCACCGCCGCGGCGATTGCCGACGACGGCATCGACCTGCGGGCCGCGTTCGACTCCCTGCGCAAGGCCCTGGACCCCGCGCCCGAGGAGCCGGCCCGCGGCGCCGTGACGCTCATCTTCGGCACGCGCTGCTTCCACCACTTCTTCAACACCCTGGCGCAGGCCGCCGACGTCCTCGATCACCTCGCGCCCCCGCCCCACGACGATGACCCGTGGCCGCAATTCGTGCAGTAGCGCGGGGGTGCAGCTGTATGTTACTGTCTAAAACTGTACCCCATTTCTTCGCTAGTCGGGTTGCTGACTACTGATTCGTGTAGCCTATTGAATCTTCTGTTATGAATCTTCTGGGCGGCCAGGCAAATTTCGCGATGGACGGCGTGGTATCTGAGCAGGGTCTCGTGCGGTCCCTTGTTTTTCTTCACATTGCTGTATGCGAGCGGGATGGCGGCAACCACTTGAAGTTTCTCATCATTCGCATAGCACCGCACAGCTGGTATGTCGTGTTGCGTGCCTATCAACTTAAAGTTTACAAAGTTCTGCGTACTTCCACCATAAGTTGTTCCATCCGTCGAGTAGTTCCCGTTTTTGTTGCATGATGAAGGGGTTCTTCGCGCTTTCCGTTCTTGTCTTAGTCACCTCGATCGTGAATGCGTTGCGAATATGTCATCATGTAAGTGTCTGTCTTGAGTATCGCGCCGAACATTGTCAACTAACTTGTGCATGAAAGAATGATTATCACGCGCGCTACGCCGAGTTGAACAAGTTCAACTCCCCCTGCAGCATGGAGCAGTCGGAACGAGGCGAGTGCTATTCGGGAATGTCACGGCTTGCCACCGCGTTCAAGCAGTACCATTGTGACGTACGGGTGCATGCGGGCGATTTTGTGCAGGGTAGTGTGTACGACACCATGTTCGGCGATGAGATGGCGCGTGCGGTGTATGCACATTTGCAATACGACATCTTGACGCTCGGGAATCATGAGTTTAACAAGGGCGTGGGGCCCTTGTATCGCGTTATTGCGGCAGCGCCGAATAAGACTCGGTGGTTGTCATCGAACACGAATTTGACCGAGGCGCCGCGCAATGTGACAGTGAATACGCATCTGGAGTTCGGTGGCATTTGTTGGGTGTCGGCACTAACCACGGCGACGTTGAGCATTTCCAACCCGGGGCCAACCGTGAAGATTGGGAGCCCGGAGGCGGCGTTGCGAAAGGCTGTGACCAAGTGTTCGAAGAGAGATGCCGTGATCGCAGTCACCCACGTCGGATACGACCATGATCTGAGCTTGTGCGATCGTGTGACGGACCTGGACTTGGTGATTGGCGGGCATAGTCACACTGATATGGCGATGGGAATGTATCCGACAAAGGTGACGAGGAAGGACGGAAGTGTGTGCTGGGTGGTACAGGCCTTGGCGTTTGGAAGGTATTTGGGTGTGTTGGATGTGGCTTTTGATGAGGGGAAGGTGGTGTTTGGGGGAAGTCAGTACGTACCCATGGACAGGAGAATAGAGAAGGACATCGATGCGGAGAACTTGTTACGTGTGTATACGCAGAGATTGTCGCAGTCGGTTAAAAAGGAAGTGGGCGTCGTGACAAGGCCCATCGATGGTGCAGGGGATAACTGTCGTGCGAAGGAGTGCGAGATGGGCAACTTGATCTGTGACGCTATGTTGGCGTACGCTGGGCCACAGGAGGGCGCGACGATCTGTATACACAACGGCGGTGGCATTCGGGCATCGTTCGACGAGGGACCCGTCACAGTGGAGGACATTATAACTGGTACGTAGAGGCGCCAACTCGCGACGAACGTTTTTGCTAACATCTGGGAAGTGTTGCCATTCGGCAATGTGCATGCGGTGCTGACGGTCGACGGCGAGACGATCATCGCCGCACTGGAGAACGGGCTGCTTGCGGTGGGCAGCACCGAGGTGAGTGGGCGCATGCCACAGATCGGGGGCATGTCCCTGACCGCCGAGTTCGCCGCGCCGCCCGGTGCGCGCGTACGCAGCGTGCTCGTGGGCGGCGTCCCCATCGTGCGTTCGAAGCGCTACCGTGTCGTCACCAACGTCTTCCTGGCCAACGGCGGCGACGGGTACAAGTGGCCAGGTGCCACCGACGTTAACCTCTCCGGTCGCGGCCTAGACACCCTGCTCGGCAATTACCTCATCGCCAATAACCCGTACACGCCGCCCGCAGGCGCGCCCCCGCGCATCACCGACACTTCTTAATGCGCTTCTTCGGCGGGAACTTCCGTGGCGGTCGCAATCGCAGACACAGCTTCACCGATGGCGGTCGGTACGATTTCGGTGGCGTAAGGCGCAGGAACAGCGGTACCGTGGCGCCGATGTTTCGTTTCGGCGACGTCTCCGTCGTCATCCCGTGCGCTCGTATCGGTAGGGTGAGCGGTATTTTGTACTTTCGGCCCTGTTGCAGTCCGGATGTTTGCGACTCTACCAACGGATTCGTCGCCATTTCGTGCGTTTCAGCACTCAAGCATCCGCGCAAGTACAGATTTCGTGCAGGCACGCATGGTAAACTATCGACGTTTTCGTTTCGTTTCACTTTGGTTCGTTATTTTGTGTGTGAGCAAACACGATAGAAAGGAGTTGACTGTGAGAAATAAGCATTCCTGCCATAGACAGGCTTTAATGTACACTTTTCTTCATCCGTTTGCTCTCTCGTTCCAACAATTCTACAGGTCTTGGCCTACGTGTGATGGTAGAGCGGCCCCACTTGATGCTTACCGGCACGCTACCTATCGTTCTCGAGCCGTATGTGTTCGACATCGCTTTCTCCGCCTCTTCCCTAGAGTCAAAATCCACAAATCCGATGCCACGACCTGGGATTAGGTTGATGTTCTCAACTACGCCGAATTCACGGAAGAACTCTCGCACCTTCGCCTCGGACAAGTCTGGCGTCACGCCCCCGATGAAAAGCGTTCGTATCGCCTTGTTCTCTGGCGGCGCGTTGCCGGTCACCTCGAGCGCCTGGGGGTCCGCGCGGTTGCCACACACTTTCTGTATCAACCGTTGCGCGACGGGGTCGTTCTGCCCATAGTATCGGTCGCGCAGATTCTGGTCGCTTTCCCTGTTGGTAGCGCCCGCTTCCTCGTCGTCCACCTTTTCGTGCCGGTAGGGGCAGTACAGCCCGCGCGTGCACTTGCCCTTCGCGTACAATCCGCACACACGCGCGCGGTTCCGCTCGTAACGCGGCGCGTCGCGCTGGGCGCGTACCGCCACACTGTCGTCCGGCGCGGGCTGCGAGTACACCGCGTCCACCCCGGTGGTGGCCAGCAGTCGGTCGTGTTGCGCGGCGTTGTACTCGCGTGTCGCCTCGCTGTTGGGCGCAATGGTGGCGAGACGGTCCGCCTTGGGAATCGTGAGGTCGCGTATCGCCACGGGGACGTTGTACTTCAGGTCCAGGATACAAGTCTGGCAAACGTTCTTGATGCGTGCGCAGGTCTGGCATATTTCAGTCTTCTTTTTTCGCATCCCATGTCCGCCCGGCCGCCACGAATAGCTGCGGAACGGTCGCTCGCACACCTTGCACTCCCGCCCATGCTTGTCCTCCAGCATGCGGATGTAGGGGTTCGGGCCCAGGCATGTTTCGCAGAGGATTGGGAATTCGCCCTCGTCCACTACGGTCTTGCTCGCCATGGTGGTGGCTCTGGAATGAACTGCAACGGAAGGAACGGCATCGGAAGTGAACAATTTCCAGTTTTTGATGTGGTTGGTGCGGCTGTAAGCAAAGATTATTTACACGTGTACGGGTCGACGCCGGTGGTCGAGGATTTGGTCGACCTTCGATCCTTCCGTCGTCGTACCGCCGCACTGCCCTCGTCCCTGTCAACATTGTACCACCAAAATGGGCGCCTACAAGTACCTCGAAGAACTGTGGCGCAAGAAGCAATCCGATGTTATGCGATTCCTACTGCGCGTGCGCGCCTGGGAGTACCGCCAGTTGCCGTCGGTGCATCGCGCGTCGCGCCCCACTCGTCCGGATAAGGCACGTCGTCTGGGCTACAAGGCGAAGCAAGGCTACGTCGTGTACAGAGGTAAGTGAAGCGTATGGCGCTGAATTTTTCGCAGTCGCTAACTCGTGTGTCTAGTGCGTGTTCGCCGTGGCGGTCGCAAGCGTCCGGTCGTGAAGGGCATCCAGTACGGTAAGCCAACGAACCAGGGTGTGACGGAGCTGAAGTTCGCGCGCAACAAGCGCTCGGTCGCGGAAGAGCGCGTGGGTCGCCGATGCGGGAACTTGCGCGTGCTGAATTCGTACTGGGTGAATGAGGACGCGCAGTACAAGTACTTCGAGGTCATCCTCGTCGACCCCATGCACACCGCCATCCGCAACGATCCGGTCATCAACTGGATCGCCAAGCCGGTCATGAAACATCGTGAGTGCCGCGGCCTCACCTCCGCCGGCCGAAAGGCGCGCGGTCTCAACAAGAAGGGCCATGGAGTCATGAAGAAGCGCCCCTCCGTCCGTGCCGTCTGGAAACGTCACAATACCCTCAAGCTGCGTCGCTTCCGTTAAGTACCTACTGCAAACTGTTTACTCGTGTCTGCAAGGCCTCTACTCGATTTATGGTTCAGTACGCTTCGCGCTCTTGTGCGCGTTGCGTGTGGTTTGTAGTAAAGTCATGGATTACTTGATTAATTAGGACTATGGATCGTGTAGAAATAAATCGGACTTGTGGATCTTCTGCTATCTTTGGTGAAGGATTAGAACGGCCCATCAAATGTAGACGGGCGTAAGTAGAGTAGACAGATGTCAAGAACATTTACGTTCGGTACGTGTAATCGCTGTCATCGGGTAATCTGCTATATACCCCAATCTATGAGCTGCTGGGATAAAATCTGTGAGGATGAGCACCAACCAGCAAAATGCCAGTTGTTGAAGCACGATTTCGGCTGTCGTCGTTCGTAGTATCGGGCAACCTCCGAGTTTTGTCATTGAGTCTGGGTTCTCATCGGCATGCTCTGAAACCTCACAGGCGAAGATGGTGCACTAGACCACGACAGACGCGGTCTGCTCGTATGTCTGCGAACGGGAACAGTGGTGTTGAAGAAGCACGATTAAGACCAGTTGGAGTTGACGGGTGCAGCGAAACCGAACTAGCGAGCATTTCGGCACGATTGGCGACATGGCTGAACACGGAATACCCGGAAGAATCGCTTCGTGAGCCGCATGATGTTGTCAGTGCGAAGACGGTAGCTTACTATGCGGCGCTGCGTCGTGAGGGGATGGATGAACTGGGAGCGGTTTTGCTGGCGCTGGGTGGGAAGTTGGAAAAGGAGATGAATTTGTTCCACGACCTGTTCGTGGGGCCGTGGGAAGTGGCGAACAAACTGAGCGATTTGGTGATTGCGGGCGCGTTTGGGATCGCGCGCCCGCCGTCGGGGCTGGAGGATGATATCGGGCGGTATCGGTTTATACAGAAATTGCTGGATTTTGAGCTCCCCAACGAAGAGATTAATGGTGCGGTGGCTATCGCCGCGGGATGGCGGCCGAGTTCGTGGGGGTGGGACGGCACGAATGTGAAGAAGACGATTTTTGCTGGCGCCAACCCGCCGGACGTGTTGGGCGATTTGTATTCGAGCGAGTGGACCGAGGAATTGAAGTTCATGGAGGATGAGCTAGGTATAAGCGAAGATGTCGACCCCGCCAACAAGCAAGGTGAGGCGCTCAATACTTTCATTGACGCCTTGCATGGCATGGAGATGTCGAAAATGCAAAGGAATGATGACAGTGCGGTGGCGTGGAAGAAACTTGAGGTCGTGGGTAAGTGGTTGCATTTGTATGGTGACTTTTAACATAAAGTTTTATCGTGCGTATTTCGAGGAACAGTACAATCGAGATTAAGGTCAGGTTGCCTACTTAGCGGACATGCCCATTTAAACAATTTAGTCATTTTTGGCCTGCATTACACACATTTTTTGACTGACCAATGATCCCATCAATCATTGTTCGCGAGGATAAGATTTGGCGACCATCCATCCGTTCAAGACTCGATTGAGCGTGCGATACAGTGCAAGCCGATCTCAAACAATCCCTAGTGTGACGTAAGATTGGGTGCATATTCGTTGTTACAGTATCATTTTGAACAATGGCTCCTGGACGAGTGTTGGTGATGACCGCGGTTTCATGCGCGCTACTGTCGGTATGTCTGGGGACTAGCGAAGTACCGGATTGGTCGACGATGCGTATCAAGGAGCTGAAGGCGTTTATTGCGAAGAAGGGCACGGAATGCCTGGCTTGTAGCTCGAAGGAGGACCTCATTGAGCGTGCAAACGAGGTGAAGGATTGGCCCGATGTGGAAGAGAAGCCGGAGCAAGAAGAGGTTGACCCCGATAAAATGAAGGACATATTGAACGAACTTGGCAGCAGTGAGGAGAAGATGCAGAAACTCAGAGAGGAGCTGGAGAAGGCAGGCGTGGACTTGTCGAAACTGGGTAATGGAAAAGTGTTCGATAAGGACGACCTTGCGAAAATGTTCAAGAAGGTCGATATTGGACAGGACGGAAAACCAGAGGGCGGCGAGAACAAGGATGAGGAAGAGGAAAAGAAGACCGAAGATGCGGAACAACCGGTCGAGGAAGAGAAGAAGAAGGATGAGTTGTAACGCGGCGCGGTGTCGGTCTGTTTTCCAATGCAGAACGCAGAACTTGATGAAAATCTTTTACAATGGACTATTGCGTTGGGACATGGAAGAACGTACTTCAGTGTGGATGTTGAAAGCTACCGTTTAGTGGTTCGCACGTAGTGTAGGCTAACAGCAACTTCGCATCAGACACAATACTTATCTTCAAAAATCGCGGTAACTTGTCATTTATATTCGCCGCCATCTCGCATAAAAAGTTCTATACCTCAAGTTAGCTGTACTCAGTGGGTAGTCCGTCAGACGGTGTTCGACGATAGCGCTAGAAGTAGGTGCCTACCGCATGATAGACAGGTCCCTCACGACTCTCGCTTTTTTCGTTTTGTATCATCAAGAACCACAGCGCAATTATTCATAGTGTCGCTCAAGATGGTACCTCGGTGACCGATGAAACCTCGTGAATCAGGAACTCATCGGCCACCGATTTACCATATTGAGCGAGACATGACAAATGCAACCCAAGAACCACCTTGGTCCGTGTCCAGCAAGGGAGCATCTGGTTTCTTGAAGTGTAGCCCGACCAATTTTTGCATCATGACCCATTGGAATATACTTACAGTACGAGAACTTCTGTTCAGAAAATGGGTCTCACAAATTTCGAAACAAGCAAGAAAGTATTGTAAATCCGACACAAAAGAAATAAAGCAATCAAAAAGTAAAGCACTTGAAATTCCAATTTTAGATGATACCCGAATAATAGTGCACACAGGATACTTATGCTATGCAATGGCCATCGATTTAAAGGCATAGTCACGAATACTTAATGTGACGATTTCTCTGTTCTCTTTAATTGCATAGACACGTCACAGACGAAAATTTGTCGGAATGAGATGAATAATTATCGCCAGGCGAGTGAACAGAACTCAGACTGATTTTATCCAATTCGAATATTCATTATCGTGATGCAGACAATTATTTTGAAAATTCTCTAACATAAGAAAATCTTAGTATGTCCTTTAATCAGAAAAAATTTGTTTGAATCATGACATGTAATAAATTAGAGTAATTTAGTTAAGAGTTTATTCAGAAAATTCATACTAACATTTTTGGGATTGAAGCAGCACTATCATGCTTACTAATTCATTTTGGTTCTAGATCTAAGAAATATTTTGCAGAACCTGAAACACATATTTCATTTTTAAGAGTATTTTTGAATTTTTGAAATTAATAGGAAGCTCGAATTCATTGAACTGATATCTAATTCATCAAAAATTGAAATATGAAAACCAAATATACACTGAAACATAGCTTATTTCCGAAAATTATAGCTGCTTGGACAATTTTGCAAGTAATCTAGCTAACAGCTGCTATGGTTAATAAAAAGTTAATGTAAATGGCTGATACCTCATGGAACGAATATGAAGAAACAATTATCAACATTGTATTGCCTTACTACGAAAACAGGTGCAGAAACATCAAGGATCGTAACCTTAAATTAGGACCGTCTTAATTGAACCAGTCAATAGTGATGGAGATATTCTTAAACTTTCTATTCATTCAGAATTACTAGATGAATAGTGCTTTGCAATTGAACAGAATTGATGAAATTGAATCTTTGCGACTATTCATAAAAGACATGGCTTTCAATGAAGCATCTGGATATAGTTGAGTGAGCCCTCCGTCGGAAACAGGAGATAACTTCATTTGAATGTGTAGAGGAGGCAGAAGGTGAATGATATTTAATTAAAAATTACTTCAAGAATGAAAAGGAAAATTGATGTACCGTACTCATAGCGCCGACTTGCAATTTCGTAATTCGTCCAATCTCGTAAATATTCGAATTGAAAGCTTACACTTTTCTTGACCAAAAATAAAAATTTGGCGAAATCGGTTTTATCGAACTGATTCCTGAGTTCTTGCCTTCTACATAGTCAAAGAGGCTATTGAGTAATACTGCGTATTATTCAGATCGGTAAAAAGGTCGCATGAACTTTGAAGAATATGAAAATGCGAGCCTTTCATGAGGAGATTATCTCGAATGCATTTCTCGGTACAACTATTTACTGGAATATAAATAATCAAATTGTGAGCTTCAGCGCTATCCGGGACTTTTTCTCGGACTAATTAAAACACTGCAAGACGTGTACTTCTGAACAGTACGACCATAGAAGAACGCTGAGAAATGAATGACCAAATCAACATGTGTAGACATCAAAAATTTCGACAGTTGTAATTTGTACTGTTTAATTTGTTGATTTATCCATTAATTTCACTCATATACATCAATATGTAGTGTCGGATATTTCTAAGCTTAGTAAACAGACTGTTCTGGATAAAAATGATAAGTTTCGGACTACTTTTGTGTTTTTGATTTTCTGCGGATTATTTTAATTACTGATTTTGTTCAAGCAAGTGAGTCAATAGAAGTGTTGAGTTTTTTTATCCGCTCCAATTGGCAATACAATGAAAATTTTAGTTGAAAATCAGATAAAGTAAATTAGTTGAAAGAACTAGACGTAACTACAGGGTGCTCTAGAAAAAGTACTAAGAGCAAACGATCATAACTTGATGAATCATATACTTTGCCAAATGAAATTCTACAATCGTAAAGGATTAGGTATTAAGATTCCGCGCTAAGTTTCAAACTAAAGAGTAAGTTTGTTTGGGCATATCATAGATTTTTGAACTTCACTGATTTCTATCTTTTTCATTGAGTCCACTGATCTATTGCTCACTTCATCAATACGCATTCCAGTCGGATGTATTATTACATGAGATTAGAATAATGATACAGGCATTGTTT
>JAAUYH010230360.1_pt1 | contig 25318 bp, 27 predicted proteins | sample 7278061 | NCBI WGS metagenome assembly JAAUYH01 (sample SAMN14350203, study PRJNA611818) | marine sediment metagenome | isolation source: surface marine sediment (0.6m) | place: French Polynesia: Moorea | collected 2018-08 | reverse complement strand
TCACTTAATGCCTTTCCATGAGTGAATGTTCACGGCATTTAAAAATGCCGAGTCGCGCTTCATCTCCTACTTAAAAGATAGGAGTTTTCGCACTCCCGTGTTTTGTTATAAGATTATATCATTATTACAATAGGATTAGCACAAAGCGGAAAAATTATTATCCTATTTCATACTGATAGAAATAAGAAAATTCGTATTATTAGTGCTAGATTAGCTACTCGTCAAGAAAGGAGGTTTTATGAAGAAGGAAAATAATCCCGAATTTGATGATGAATTACGCCCTAATTATGACTTATCTAGTTTAACTGGGGGAGTCAGAGGTAAGTATGTTGATCAATATCGTCAAGGAACTAATTTAGTGTTACTTGATCCAGATATTGCTGAAGCATTTCCGACAGATGAATCAGTTAATGAAGCCTTAAGACTTTTACTTAGATTAGCTAAATCTCAAGTGACTTCCTCAGAAGACTCATAATCTTTGATATTGTAATGATTAAAGAAATAATGAAACAATACGCAGTGATTTATGAATAAGGTGAAACCAATTGGATAGAACAAGAAAAATTGTGATGTAACTTACCTTATGAACTTATCACCATTGGAGATAAAAACATGAACCCATTAATCTTAGATAACCTTGATGAAAACCTCCAAGCTAGTCTAGAAAGACAAGCAGAAAAAAACGGACGTTCTCTAGAAGAAGAGGCTAAAGAAATTCTGCGAACTGCATTAATAGAAAACCCTACATCTGAGACAAACCTTGCATTTACGATTAGAAAAAGATTTGCAGAAATAGGAGATTTTGACATTCCCACCATTACCAGAGATCCTATCAGAGAACCTCCCAACTTTGAGGACTTATTATGATTGTTCTTGATACTAATGTCATATCTGAACTCATGAAACCACAAGGTTCAACTATAGTATATCAATGGGTAGCAACACAACCGATAAACCAACTTTTTACGACTACAATAACGCAAGCAGAAATTCTTTATGGACTGGCACTTTTACCCACAGGAAAACGCCAAAAACAACTAACAAAAATCGCTCAAAAAATGTTTACCGAAGATTTCGAGAATAGAATTCTTTCTTTTGATCAACAAGCAGCGATTTGTTTTGCTAAAATAGCCAGTGAGAGAAGACAGAATGGGACTCCTATTTCTCAAGCTGATGCTCAAATAGCAGCCATTTGTTCTGCTCATCAAACAACCCTAGCAACTCGTAACGTTACTGATTTTAGAGAATGTGGAATTATTGTAATTAATCCTTGGGAAAATTAGTGCGATATTGATCGTTTTTTATTCATGTAACCGATGAGATTAGTGATTGTTTCTTTATGCACATCATTTCTCGTAAAGCATTGTATCAATTCTGGGAGAAATATCCTGATAGTAAAAATAGCTTGACTCGTTGGTTTAAACTTATCAAATCTGCCAATTTTCAAAACTTTGAAGAATTACGTTCTGTTTTTCCCAGTGCTGACTTAGTTGATGATTTAGTTGTGTTTAATATTGGAGGTAATAAATATCGTTTAATTAGTTCAATTCACTTTAATCGTCAGAAGGTTTATATTCGTTATATATTAACTCATTCAGAATACGACAAAGACAAATGGAAAACTTAACAATTCTTCCCCCAGATATTAACACTCATTGGCAGGCCATTGCTCCTCTTCTGATGATTCGTAATGAAGAAGAATATGAGCAAGCGGTGGAAAGATTAAACGCTTTAATTGATGAAATTGGCACCAATGAAGAACACCCCCTTTATAACTTATTGGAAACTTTAGGAACATTAATCGAAGTCTATGAATTAGAACATTATTCTATACCTGATTGTAGTGGTAGTGATATATTAGCTTATTTAATGGAAGAACATGGACTAACGGTATTTGATTTACCTGAAATTGGGACACCTGACATAATAGAAGAAATTTTAAGTAAAAATCAACCATTAACTTTTCATCAAATTCAACAGTTAGCAGAACGTTTTAATGTAAATTATCAAGTATTTATGAAAGAGTTAGAAGAGAACAAATGAAAAAATATGCAGTGATTTATGAAAAAAGTGAAACCAATTGGGGGGCAATTGTTCCTGATTTACCAGGATGTGTTAGTATCGGTGATACTTTAGAAGAAGTGCAAGAAAATGTCAAAGAAGCGATCGCCCTTTATTTAGAAGTTTTAGCAGAAAGGGGTGAGGAAATACCTGAACCCTTAACACAAGTAGGGTTGGTTGAAATTACTGTATAGAATCGATCTATTTTTCTATTTTTATTAAAAACTATAATATTTAAGATTCTTCAGATATGGTCAAACAAACGATCTCAGAGAAGCTTTTTCAAAGATTTTGCAAAGACAACAAAATTCAACACAATGTCGAAAACCCCAACTTCAGCGTGAGCAAGTTGGGGTAGTTTATTTAGGTACTCGGTGTCAGAGCAACCTGCTGAGTTAAATTAGTTGCTTGAGTTTCTTGAACAGATGATAGAGGAGCAAGCGGTTCATTATTAAATTGATTATATTTAGCATCAATACGCTCAGCTTTCTTCCCAACAACATCAAAAAAGACTTCATTGAGTTTCAACTCAATGAATATTTGATGGGGATCAAATAAATGAGTTTTAGGCAATTGTTGTCCCAATTCTTTGAGGACTAAACCAATAGGAACATTAATTTTATCTTGTAGTTGAAGATAACGAACAAAAAGAGGTGCAAACGCTGAAACTAAAGAACCAACACCACCGCGAATTTGTCCCCAACCGACATAATAAAGTCCTTTATAATCATCAAGAAAGACTTGTCCATAGCATTTAACCACTGAACCATCAATCCGTTGTAATTCTGGAGGAAGAAACGGATACGCTAAATGAAATCCTGTGGCACAAACAATGAGATCAAATTGCTCTCGACTACCATCCTCAAATTCCACTTGCCAACCATCAAGGCGACGAACGGCTGGTTTTGGGGTAATACGACCGTGTTTAATATAGTAAGGGACTTCGTTATTTAAGGTGGGATGGCGATCAAAAATCCGATATTTAGGTTTAGGTAACCCGTAACTTTCATGAGTACCAAAAGTTAGACGAATGATGCTATAAATCATCAGTCGCTGTAACCATTCAGGCATCCACCATTTAATCAAGTCCACCACAGGAACCCCAGCAAAAGATTTGGGAATAAACCAGGGAGACTGACGCATACTCATGACACATTTAGCACCTACTCTACCCGACTCAGCGGCCACATCACAGGCTGAATTTCCTGAACCAATGACTAACACTCGCTTTCCTTTTAATTCTTCTGGTCGTTTATAATCCTTAGAATGGATAATTTCTCCCTTAAAAGTGCCTTCAAACTCAGGAAACCGTTTACACCAGTGATGGCCATTACATAGTAATACCCCTTTATAAATTCGTTGTTCTCCATTGGTAAACGTCACTTCCCATAAATTATTTTCTATGGGTCGAATATAAGTAACTTTGCGATTTAATTCAATTTGGGGACGTAAGTCAAAATGCTCAGCAAAGTTACGCAAATAATCGAGCATATTTTTGGCACTGGGAAAGTCCGGATAATGCTCCGGCATGGGAAAATTCTTAAATTGAGTAATGTTGCGGGAGGAAATAATATGGGCAGTTTTATATACCCCATGATACCAATTGCCCCCAATGTCATCACTGGCATCGATTTGATCATAAGCAATACCCGCTTGTTTAAGGGCTTGTGCCATGCCTAAGCCGACAAAACCAGCCCCAAGAATGAGATGTTTATGGCGGGTATCAACATTCTGTTGAGTTTCATTATGATTAACTTTCATTGGTTTAAAACCTCATATTTATAATAATTTAAAAGGGAGTTTAGGATAGGCAGAGAAATAACAGGACTCATCGGTTTTCCTCTTATTTCTTCTGCCTGATCATCGATGTCAAACCGACTAAATGATTTAGTCGGCTGGTTTAGCACCACAAGCCATTAACCAGGTTAAAAGCACAAAGGGACTAGGAGAATTTAAAAATTCTTCCTTTGATTGACGGAAATAGTTCAGTTCCTCTTCTGTCATTAAACCCATTTTTACTAAACGTAAAAATAAATCCACATTTAAGGGATGTATGGTAAACGGTTCTATGCCCAATTCATCACTGTGGGCCATGACTGCTTCTAAATCTAAGTTTTCAAAACCAGCTTCTTGCAGAATACGCCAGAGATAACGACCAATGCGGAAGTTACCACCCAACGCAGCAGACGCTTGACTAAATTTATCGATCCCGATGGCAAAACTTGGGCTAGGTGGGTCAAAGATGCCATACATATCAGCATCGGTGTCCACAATCACCAGTTTTCCCCCTGGTTTGAGAATCCGTCGCATTTCTTTGGCTGCAGCCACAGGCTCAGGAATATGTTGAAAAATCAGACGAGCAAAGACAAAATCAAAGCTATTATCGGGTAATTCCGTCTCAGTGATGGATGCTTGCATAAAGTTAACGCGATCGCCCCCTTTATCTTTTAAATAAGCTTGGGCCTGTTGCACCATGAAGGGATCTAATTCGACGGTAGTGATTTCACTGTTGGGCAATAATGTACATAATTGTTCTGTGGTGAATCCTGGACCACTCCCCACTTCTACCACTGACATTCCGTCTTTTAGTCCAAACCACTTTAAGGTTCTGGCTTCTTTTTTCCAGATAATGGTTGCTTGGGTCTTTAACCGTTGTAATTCAGCTTCAGGGGTAACATTATGTTTTTGAATATCATAAGAACCAGTAGAAGTCATTGGAGAAATTCCTCAAAATAAACGCTATATCTTGTCATTTAGTCCTGTTTAGACCCTCGAAAGTTTCCTCTATTTTTTTAGTTAACTCACGGGTCTAAATGACAGTTGCTTAACCAGATATCATTGTAGAAACTTCTATTTCTTTTAAAATCGTTTCTAACAAAAGTTTACGACTTTTTCCCATAAGAAACATATGATTTCCAGGGAACATCATCAATCGAAACCCGATTCTGGTCTGCTCTACCCATGATAATAAATCCTCTCGTTTAATTAGAGAATCTGCTTGTCCGCCAAAGGCAGAAATGGGACAATCTAGGGGGGGATTTTCAGTGTAAACATAACTTTTTAATAGTTGTAAATCGGCTTGAAAAATTGCGGTTATTTCTTCCATAATCGAGGAATCATCACGTAGGTCTTGAGGAATCTCAGATAAGTTTAAAATTTCTTCTAATGATAATTTTTGCTGCTCAAACCCTTTCTTAACATCTTGAGGAGCAAAAGCACTACTGATGAATAAATGACAAGGTGTTTGACCTTGTTTCTGACGAATTTTATGGGCTAATTCAAACCCCATAATCGCCCCCATACTATGGCCATAAATAGCAAAAGGTTTATCGAGATATGGAGTAATAACCTGGGCTAATCGTTCAATCGTATCAGCAAATTGATTTTGTTCTTGCTTTTTAACATCATTAAATTCTCTAGGAATTTGTAGAGGAAATACTGCAAATTTAGGCAACAGTTCTGTTGACCATGATTGAAAGAGTGAGGCATTTCCGCCTAAATGATGTAAACAAAATAAACGGTAATCCGCTTGAGGTTGAGGTTGATACAATTCTAACCAGTTATGAGGTTTCTCTTCCTCAGTTGATGTGCTTTGTTCTGTTTCTTGAGTTAATTGTGCCAGCAGTTCTTTTGTTAATTTTGCGGGGGTGATGGTATTCAACAGTTTTTTCGCTGAAAAGGTGATATTTAATTCTTTTTCCATCAAATTTTTAAGCTCAATTAACATCAACGAATCAAACCCTAATGTACTCAAGGGGGTTTCAGAATCGATGGGTTCTGAGGAAGAAAGTTTGAGAACTTTCAGCACTTTTTTTTCAACGTAGGCAGTGACAAGAGCTTTTTGTTGAGACTGCTCAGAGGTCTGTTTTAAAGTGTCCCTAAGTCGATTTTGCTCTATTTTAGAAGGTGTGGCTTCCTGTAATTTCGGGGTAACAGATGATTGCACATAAGTCGGTTTATCCGATATGTGAAGCCAATAACGTTGACGTTGGAAAGGATACGTAGGAACAGACACCATGCCCACCTGAACATCTTGATAAAAATTGTCCCAATTAATAGCCCCTCCCTTCACGTATAAACTGCCTAAACTTTCTAAGAGGGTTTGCCAATCCGCATAACCAGGTCGTAAACTGGGTAACCAGAGTCCTTGCTCCTCTGGTAAACAACGACGACCCATGCCTAATAGAATGGGCTTAGGACCAATTTCCATAAATCCATCATATTGTTGGGCTGCCAAGGTTTGCATCCCGGCCAAAAAGTTGACTGGTTGTAAAATATGACGACACCAATAGTCAGGACTCGCGATGTCATCGGTGGCTATTTCTCCCGTTAGATTAGAAATAATTGGGATGGTTGGGGGATGGTAGGTAATTTGTTGGGCCACTTGTTCAAATTCGGCCAACATGGGTTTCATCAAGGGCGAATGGAACGCATGGGACACTTGTAACGCTTTAAATTGAATCCCTTGACCTTCAAACAGGGTGGTTAACTCCTGGATGCTGTGGCGTTCCCCCGATATCACCACACTATTCGGACCATTAATAGCTGCGAGGGCGATAGTTTCTCCATAGGGTTCTATTAAAGCTTGGGCTTGGTCTTCGGGGATAAAAACCGCCACCATTGCCCCATTTTCGGGCAACGCTTGCATTAAACGAGCGCGGTGAGCAATGAGTTTCAGTCCATCTTCGAGACTAAACACCCCAGCCAAACAAGCGGCCACGTATTCCCCTACACTGTGTCCCATCATAGCCACCGGGTTGATACCCCAAGATTGCCATAATTTACCTAAAGCGTATTCGAGGGAAAATAAAGCTGGTTGGGTGTAAAGGGTCTGATCTAATAAGTTTTTGTCTGTTTTTTCGTATAAAACACTCAATAAAGACGTTTTTAAATAAGGTTGTAATAAGCGATCGCACTCATCAATAATTTGACGATAGCAAGAAGACGTTTCGTATAATTGTTGTCCCATCCCTACAAATTGAGACCCTTGCCCTGTAAACATAAACGCCATGTTCGGTTGTTGACGACGAGGGGCAACTCCGCGAATGACTTCTTCTTCTGGGTGATCGATTAAAGTGGCCAGTTGTTGCTGTAAATCTTCAGAGGAAGGGGCCACCATAGCCAGGCGGTGTTCAAAGGGCGATCGCTTGGTATTAGCGGTGAAACAGACATCTTTAAGGGTAACGGACGGATGAGTATGCAGAAAGTTGTGATAACGTTCCACTAAAGCTTGTAGGGCGGCTTTACTTTTGGCTGAGAGGGTTAATAAATGGTAAGGACGGTCATGTTTATTGCCTTCGCTGGTGAGGGTTAACTCAGGGGAACGGGGTTCTTCTAAAATGACATGGCCATTGGTTCCGCCAAAGCCAAAGGAACTAACTCCAGCCCAACGTTTTTCTGTTGTCACTGTCCAAGGGGTGCATTCTGTGGGAATGGTAAACGGAGTATCTTTGAGAGAAATATAGGGATTGAGTTGCTGGAGGTGAAGATGGGGAACGATGGTTTGATGTTGAAGACAGAGAACGGTTTTGATGATACCCGCCATCCCTGCTGCTGACTCGAGGTGTCCAATATTGGTTTTCACCGAACCCACCCAACAGGGTTGCTCCGGTTGTCTTCCTTGTTTAAAAACGGTGGTAATGGATCTAAATTCTTGGGGATCACCTAACGGGGTTCCGGTGCCGTGGGCTTCGATGTAACTAATTTGGTTCGGTTGTAGGTCAGCATTTTTGAGGGCTTGACGCATTACCGCCTGTTGAGACGGTCCATTGGGGGCGGTGAGTCCATTGGTTAAGCCATCTTGGTTAATCGCTGATCCCCGAATAATCCCTTGAATATGGTCCCCATCTCTAAGGGCATCTGAGAGGCGTTTGAGGATAATAACACCACATCCTTCTCCTCGAACATAACCATCGGCCGCAGCATCAAAGGTTTTACAACGACCATCGGCAGCCATCATTCGCGCTTGGGAAAAGGCGATAGTCACTTCAGGTAGAAGAATTAAGCTGACCCCTCCAGCCAGACAAAGATTAGATTCATGAAGTCGTAAACTTTGGCAAGCATAATGAATAGCCACGAGGGAAGAAGAACAGGCGGTATTAATGGCTAAACTGGGTCCTTTAAGATTGAGAATATAGGATAAACGATTAGCCACAATACAGGTGTCTGTACCGATGGGACTATAGGCATTGATTAAATCGACGGATTCCGTCATCCGACTATAGTCACTGTTGTTAATTCCCACAAACACCCCTGTTGGGCTACCAGAGATGTGACTCGGGATAATCCCTGCATTTTCTAAAGCTTCCCAAGCCACTTCTAAAAATAATCGGTGCTGAGGATCAATTTGTTCCGTCTCTCGCGGTGAAATTTGAAAAAAGCCAGGATCGAATTGATCCACTTGCTCTAGAAATCCTCCCCATCGTGTACTCATTTTACCTGGGGTGACGGGCTGAGGATCATAAAAATCCTCAACATTCCAGCGATCGCGGGGGACTTCCCTAATGCCATCCTTTCCTTGTTTTAATAATTCCCAAAACGATTCTAAATCTTTAGCTTGGGGAAAGCGACAGCCTAAACCAATAATTGCAATCTGTTCTACCATAACCTTGCTTAGCTCATCGGTAATTCCGAGATATCTAGGAGCATTCCTGTTTAACCGATAAATAGCCAAGAAGATATATAGCCATCGGTTAATTGTCGTTTTTATTAAGCTTATTAAGGATTATCGGCTAAGTAACGGGATAAGGTTTCAATGGTAGGATAATCAAATAAAAGCGTGGGATCGAGATCGGTTCCTAACCATTCTTGTAAATCTCCACTTAACCCTACGGCTGCTGAAGAGTCAAGACCATAGCTTTCAAAGGTATTGGTCACATCAATGGTACTGGGGTCAACTTCTAACAATTTTGCTAAATAAGAGATTAACCAAGTTTCAATTTCAGCATAACTAGGGGAATGAGTCGGATCAGAAATAGCGGGTTTTTGAGGATTCATAATTGTTTCTCCTAAATTAATTATTAGTGTAAGAATGCAAACTATTTTAGGACTAATTCATTGTCCTTATCCGTTAGGTGTTAAACACTCTTTTTAGCTTCAATCATTTCATGGCTGGGAATTTTAACCTCCCAGGCTAGACCTATCCATTGTAGAACTTTTATAAACCAATAGCCTAAATCAATCTGCCACCATTTTAAACCGAATTTCGCAGAATGAGGAAAGCCGTGGTGATTATTATGCCATCCTTCTCCAAAGGTTAGAAGGGCTAAGAGAAGATTATTTTTACTGTTATCGTCGCTTTTGATGAAGGTTTTGCCAAAGACATGACCAAAAGAATTAATGGTATAACCACTATGAAATGACCAAAACAATCTAGCCATTCCCCCCCAAATAAATCCTTGGAAAACGCCATGCCAAGAGCCACTCAACAGTCCCCCTAATAGAGCCGGAATGAATAAACCTAAGGCTAACCAAAAGATATATAAACGATTGATGATGACCATTTTGCGATCTTGTATCATATCCTTGGCAAATACTAAGGAATTAGGAAGCTCATCATTAAAGAGCCAGCCTAGATGGGCATACCATAACCCCAATAAGATGCCCTTTAATCCTTTTCCATGTAAGTGAGGGGAATGGGGATCTCCAGGTTGATCACTGTATTTGTGGTGACAACGGTGGACTGAAACCCAAGAAGTAACCGAGCCTTGACCAGCCATAGACCCAAGAATGGCGAGAATAACCTCTATTATGGGGTTTGTTTTAAAAGCTTTATGGGAAAAATATCGATGGAACCCTACAGTAATTCCAATGGCACTACAAGCACTCATAAATAGGAAAAGGCCAATTTCTAAAATTCCGACTTTACCTGTGAAAAGTTGATACATTGCGGTGGAAAAACCCAGTAAGGAGACCAGACTCAAACTAAGAATGAATCGTCTTTTAATTTTGCCCAGGGAGGCACTGGATACACTGAAGGAGGGTTGTACAATTGAAGAAGTCATCGGATTAGCAATTTGTAGACTTACAAGTTTATAATTCCCAGAAACTTGCTTGAGTTAACATTGACATTATGAAAAGATTAACCATTTAAGCTAAACCGTTGTCTGCTCAAGCGGTTTTTTGTAACCGTCCTTGGGGTAAGTCATCAAGCATCTGTTTCAAAAATTGTTCTTTGCAACGATACCGTTGAATTTTTCCACTGGAGGTTTTAGGAATGGTGGCGGTTCTAATTAAGATGACTTGATGCACTTGTAAGCCATGATATTTAGCCACCGCTTCTCGAATGGAACGGATCACTTCATGGTGATTGAGTTTTCGTAAATAGGTGCGCTCGATTTCTTGAACAATGATTAATCTTTCGTTACCAGTATTTCCAACGACAAACGCAGCCCCACAACCGTCTCTTAAGGCGGGATGGCTACGTTCTGCTGTTAATTCAATATCTTGTGGATAATGATTACGTCCCCGAATAATAATCACATCTTTGAGTCTTCCTGTGACAAATAGTTCTTTGTCTGATGAGAAAAATCCTAAATCTCCTGTTCTTAAAAAGGGGCCTTCTTTCGTATCGGATAGATAAGCCTCAAAAGTTTCTTCTGTTTTTTGTTCTTGTTGCCAATATCCTTGAGCAACACTGTTTCCTGATACCCAAATTTCTCCCACTTGATTATCCTCACATTCGGTTAGGGTGTCAGGATTAACGATTTTTACCTGTTGTCCTGCCCATTCCTGTCCACAACTGACTAGGGTTCGACTATTCACTTCTGACGTATCTACTTCAACGACTCTATTTTCTTCTAACGCTTTTTCGTTGACTGTTTTATATGTGGGGGCTTTAAAGGAGAGTCCGCCGGTGATAAATAGGGTGGCTTCAGCCATTCCATAACAAGGATAAAAGGCTTCTTTACGAAAACCGCAGGGAGCAAATTTCTCAGCAAACGCTTCTAAGGTTTCGGCCCGTATGGGTTCGGCCCCCGTAAATGCGACTTCCCAGCTCCTTAAGTCTAGGGTTTCCAGTTGTTCGTCGGTTATTTTACTTACACATAATTCATAGGCAAAGTTGGGTCCGCCACTGGTGGTTGCCTGATATTGAGAGACGGCTTTTAGCCAACGATAAGGTTTTTGTAAAAAATCTACAGGAGACATTAAGGCACAGGGAAAGCCCGCATAGAGAGGTTGTAGCACATTGCCAATTAATCCCATATCATGAAACAGTGGTAACCATCCTAAGCCTCTACTGGCAGAGGTGTGTCCGAAGGCTTGTTTAATCATGGATAAATTATGGAGCAAGTTACCATGAGTAACCATTACGCCTTTGGGATTACCGGTAGACCCAGAGGTATATTGTAAAAACGCAATATTGTCTTTTTGTATATTGGTAAATGATAAGTTATTGTTCTTAGCGATGGTCGATAAATTATCGGTCGTTAACCAAGACAAACGCTGTAATTCTGGATAGTGAATTAAGCTATTTTCTAAGTTACTTCTAATGGTACTGGTGGTTAAAACTTCTTTGGCTTGGCAATCATCAATAATGGCTTTTAATCGATCTAGGGATTGATTTCGTCGTGGTGGATAAATAGGAACCGCAATTACACCAGCATAAAGACAGGCAAAAAAGGCAATAATAAAATCAATCCCAGGGGAATACATTAATAAGGCTCTTTCTCCTTGTAGTTGAGATTCTTGGAGAATGGCAGCGAGTTCTCTGGCTTTTTTATTTAATTGTTCATAAGTTAAGGAACATTGTTCCGTTTCACCACGGTCTAGGAAAATATAAGCTGTTTTTGATGGTTGATAAGTGGCTCGTTTTTCTAAGATACTAACTAAGTTTTCTCCAGGAAAAGGTTCCCAAAATGCGACGTTAGTTCTCTTAAAGGGGACTGAACCTCTAGTATTATCATCATACAGATACATGACTTTTTCTCCTTACACCATAGTTAGGGTTTGTAACCTTTGTTGGTTATATGTTAGGTGCAGAAAGTCAAAAACTTGTCAATCAAAAAAATTGTCTAAGTCTTATCAAACCTTTACCAGAAATTTACATTTGAGTTTGACTAAAATTAAACCGAAATCTTTCCGAGTTTTTTACATTTGCTGCTTAATCTTATTTAGTAGGAAAAAGTTAATCTTTATTTAGTAACTAAGGTTCTTTTAAACTACTACAGCATAAAGAAAGTGTAAAACTAAATCCCATCAATAATATATGGAAAATTGTTTTACACATAGGAATATACTAAAAATGAGTAGTATTGAATCAAAAACTATCTATCTATGACATCATTTTATCATTTTGAGCATCAAAGTAATCTCAAAAGTGCTTGGGTGAGTCAGTAAGAATAAAGCAAAGAAAACGATAGCCACTATCATAATTGATAAGGGTTCAGGTAAATTGATGTTCATTATTTCCTCCAAAATAGATAATCGGACTATAATCTACCACTGCCTCACACCATACTTAGAACTTGTAACTTTGTTGCCTGTATATTAGGAACAGAAAGTCAAGAACTTGTCAATCAATAAATTTTTCCTGAATGACATCGAAACTTGACCAGAAATTCACGTTTTAATTTTAATAAAACTTTACCGAAATCTTGCCGAGTTTTTTACAGTTCACTCTTCTTATTTTCCGGTAAGATAAAGTTTATCCTGGCTGAGTAACTCAGGTTCAAAGTTATTTCAGACTAAACTTAGGATTGTTAACCTTTGTTGATTGCATCTTAAATGGAAAAAGTTAAAAACTTGTCAAGCACTAAACGGGACTGCAGAGCAGAACCTTACTGACAAATGTATTAATATGGCATTAAGGCCACCTCCCAACAATTTTCTATGCTCTCCCAAATCAAAACCCTCGCTGAAGACTTAGCACCCAGACTGATTGAAATACGCCGTCATTTACACGCCCACCCAGAATTAAGTGGACAAGAATACCAAACCGCCGCTTACGTTTCAGGGGTTCTCTCCTCCTGTGGACTTCATGTGCAAGAAGCGGTGGGAAAAACAGGAGTGGTGGGTAACTTGGAGGGAAATGGGGCAAAAAAAGGGATTTTAGCCATCCGCACCGATATGGATGCCCTACCCATCGAAGAACGAACGCAACTCAATTTTGCCTCCTGTAAACCTGGGGTCATGCACGCTTGTGGCCACGATGTTCATACCACCGTTGGCCTGGGAACTGCCATGATTTTATCCCAGTTAAAACAACATTTACCGGGTAACATTCGCTTTCTTTTCCAACCCGCCGAAGAAATTGCTCAAGGGGCAAGCTGGATGGTGCAAGACGGGGCGATGCGAGATGTGGATAGCATTTTTGGGGTTCATGTGTTTCCGTCCCTTCCAGCCCGTTCTGTGGGTATTCGGTATGGGGCGTTAACCGCAGCGGCCGATGACATTGAAATTTTTATCCAAGGGGAGTCTGGCCACGGGGCCCGTCCCCATGAAGCGGTAGATGCAATTTGGATCGCGTCTCAGGTGATTACGTCCCTACAACAAGCGATTAGTCGCACTCAGAACCCGTTACGTCCTATCGTTTTAACCATTGGACAAATTACTGGGGGACGGGCCCCCAATGTGATTGCTGATCAGGTGAGAATGGCAGGAACGGTGCGATCGCTACATCCGGAAACCCACGCTAATTTACCTGAGTGGATTGAGGGTATTCTTGCTAATGTGTGTAACGCTTACCATGCGAAATATGAAATGAATTACCGTCGTGGGGTTCCTTCGGTTCAAAATGATTTACAGTTAACCCAAATTTTAGAAAATGCTTGTCGAGAAGCTTGGGGGAATGATCAGGTACAACTGTTACCAGAACCCTCTTTAGGGGCGGAGGATTTTTCGTTATATTTAGAACACGCCCCAGGTAGTATGTTTCGTCTGGGAGTTGGCAAGGAAAATAACCTCAATCATCCTCTACATCATCCCTTATTTGAAGTTGATGAATCTTCTATTGTTACAGGGGTTGTCACTTTAGCTTATGCTGCTTGTAAGTATTGGGGTATTGATCATGATTAATTGCTCTGATCGCCATTTAACCTATCATACTGGACTGTTTAGGCTAGAATGGTGGGTTACGACGGATGATTATCTTCTTATTATAACCTAGATTATAGCCGTCTAACCCACCCTACCTTAATGCACTGCTTGTAAGTATTGGGGTATTGATCATGATTAAAGAAAATATAGATGGGTTACAACGGATAGTTCAGTTAATAAATATTAATTGATCTAATCGCCGTTTAACCCATCCTACGATTAATTAAAGAATTTTTCTAACCGTTCTAAGGCTATCCAAAATCCTTCCCCTTCGTTTTTATGGCCTTGCCAAATTTCAGGAATAAACGAAGCATTTGGGGCAGTTTTCTTTAAGTCTTCTGCTAAGGCAGGAAAGTCAATATCTCCCTGTTCAATTTGTAATCCTTCTCCGTCTAATCCTTGGGCATCTGCAATGTGTAAATGTGCAGTATATGGGCCGACTTGTTCGATGAATTCTTTGAAGGATAAATTATGATGATTACAGGCTAATTTTGAATGAGAAATATCTAAACAAACTCGGTAATTATGGTTAGCGCAAAACTCACCAATGTCTTGAGGATCAACGAAAAGATTATGATATCTTTGTCCGCCAAAATGCCAAGGAAAAGGAGGCATGGTTTGGGGGATGATTTCAACTTCTTCTTTGTCTAATTTTGATAAACTATCTAACAACAATTCATAATATTTTTGACGTTTGATCGTGGGTAAGGGTTCATCTAAGGTAAACCCACCTATATTCGTGACAATTAAAGGCCGAGACGCTTTTTTAAAGTAGGGTTTTAGTTGTCTGGTAATATCTATGACTCGCTGTAATTCTTGGATAGAATGATTACGATAATCATCATCTAGGGAACATAAATCTAAAACATGATCTCCTGCAAATAATTCGGGACTATGGACGACATAATCAAGATCGTAAGGGTGATCAAAATATTGTTCAATATTCTGTTCTAAATCTTTGTAACTGAGGTGAAATTCTAATAAATCTGGGTTGGATTTTGGCAGTAGTTTCGTAAAATCATGATAACGAACGGGTAACCCCCAAGGACGACCAAATTGATAGTCTTTAGCGGTGATTTGGGCTTCTTCTAAGTCACTAGGAAAGAAGAAATCTCCGACTTTTAAAGGTCGTTTGGCTGTCTTACCGATCAATTCTTTTTTACGGTTAGGTTGTAAGCCTTTTCCTGGACTTTTAACCTCAATCATGGCTTCGGTTATTACTTGTCCTGGTTCTAAATTACAATTAATAATTAAACTTTTGGCTAGGGTTTCGCGATTCATTAATTCCCCCTGGCTTAATCGTCTTTCCGATGAAGTTCCTAGGGCTTCTTCTACTTGTCTAATTCCTTCGACCATCGCCTTGAATTCTTGAGGAAGGAGGCTTACTTTATGGTCGTTTCCTTCCATTGTTTTGTCTAAAGTAAAGTGTTTTTCGATTACTTTTGCCCCTTTAGAAACCGCAGCGATCGCTACATTGATTCCTCTTTCATGTCCGGAATATCCGATAGGACAATCTCCTAATTCTTTTAAGCGGGTAATATAGTTTAAGTTGACATCTTTAAAGGGGGCTGGATAAGTGGAATTACAGTGTAATAAGACATACATTGCTCCGAGTTTTTCTAATAGTTGAACCGATTGACTGATTTCGGCTTCGGTGGACATTCCTGTAGAACAAATTAGGGGTTTTCCTGTCTTAACTAAGGCTTTTAATAGTTCATGATTAGTAAAATCAGCAGAGGCAACTTTATAGGCAACCATGCCATAGTTTTCCAGGATTTCTAAACTGTTGAGATCCCAAGGAGTGCATAGAGGTAAAATCCCTTTTTCCTTACAATAATCAAACGCTTGTAACATTTCCTCATCAGAAAGTTGGAAACGAGACAATAAATCTAAGGTATATTGTGACCCTAAATCTTCACTGGCATCGTTAGCATTTCCCGCGTTATGATAAAGGGATTTTAGGCTTCTAAGTTGAAATTTAGCACAATTTGCCCCAGCAGCGATCGCTTCATCAATTAACTGTTTAGCGAGGTCTAAATTGCCATTGTGATTGTTACCAATTTCTGCAATAATAAAGGTAGGAGATTCCTCATTAATAATGAAGTTACCGATCTTAATTTCGTCAGGACGTTTACGAGCGATCGCTACTAAATGATCGTTATCATCTAAGAGGGGAATAAATTCAATTTGTTCAGAAAAATAACTATTAATTTTTTCAGGATCTTCTTCAAATAAAGCATATTTAAACTGTTTATTACTAACAGTAGAAACTGCTTGATTGAGATCAATTGTATTTTGTGCGACTAACCATCGTCTGAAGTCACCATCTGTTAACACACCTTCTAAGACTCCTGACTCGGTGACAGAGAAAATGATCCGACTTTTATTATCACTAATTTTCTTTAAGGCGTTGAGAATACTATCTTCAGAGAAGACGATATATTTAGAGAGATTTCTATCGATTAACATAGGTTATAGACGGTTATATGGTGATGCTAGTGTTAAGCATAATATAACATTGACTCTCAAACTTCGATAACTTCTCGTTAATTGCTAACTATTAGCAATAGGACAATGCTTTAAGCAACCCTTGAAACTTAAGTTGAATTTCTGCTAACTCTTTTGCCGGTTCTGACCCTTCTACAATTCCAGCCCCTGCGTACAGTCTAGCACAATTTTTAGAGATTAAAGCAGAGCGAATACCCACAATAAACTCACTATTACCATTGTAATCAATCCAACCCAAAGGTGCGGCGTAAAATCCTCTTTCAAAGGTTTCATAGCGTTTTATTTCCTGACAAGTTATCCCTGTAGGAAACCCAGATACAGCAGGGGTTGGGTGTAACTGTTTCACCACTTCCAACGGATGAATTTTAGGATTTAATTGGGTATAAATGGGAGTCCAGAGGTGTTGGATATTGGATAATTTTAAAACTTTTAAGGGAGAAATTTGGGGAGTTAATCCTAGATTAATCAAACGTTGCACAATAAATTCGATAACCACTTGATGTTCTCGTCTTTCTTTACTACTTTTTAGAAGTTTTTGTGCTAAATAATAATCCTCTAGTTTGGTATTTCCCCTTGAAGTCGAACCAGCTAAAGCATCGGTTAATAACTGATTATTTTTAAGACTAATTAAGCGTTCAGGACTAGCACCAACAAAACAATTATTTTGACCATTATTAATGGCAAAAGTGTAACAATCAGGATAATAATATCGTAATCTTCTTAAACATTCAATAATGGAAAATTCCCGAGAACTGGTTAAATCTAAAGCATTAGCCAAAACCAATTTTTGGAAATAATTAGCTTGAATTGACTGCAATGCTGATGCAACTGATGATTTAAAACCTTCTACCATTTCATAATTAGTTGTCAGCTTAACAGGGGATTGTGTTTGATTAGTAGCTTGATAGGATTTAATGTTCGTAATTAATTTTAGATTAGCTATGGTCTGCTTGGCCAATTGTTTTACATCTGTGTTAGGATCAATTAAAAGATTAAATATCAATAGACTCTTTCTGTTTTGCTGAATAACTTGAAGTTTTGGCAAGAAAGCAAAAGCCGAAGGAAAAGGAAATTCTAGTCTATTAGTTTCAGAAAAAAAAGTAAATCCACAAAAAATATGAGGGAAAGAATTTGATAAATTCTGTTGATTAATTTTAACAATTTTATGAAAACAATCTTGAATAAATTGCTGTGACTGTGTAAATCTATCCCCAATGTTTAACTGACAAGACTGAGTGACACCATACCCTAAAATTGATTCAATTTTTCCTGGATTTTCCCAATAAAAATAAATTTCATCTTTAGCAAAATTTTTAATTTTATCCTGGGTTAAAAATGCTAAAATAGACAAAGGATCAACTTGATCAATTATCTGGGATAAACTAACAATAATTGACCGATTTCGTCCATCTAAAGTTACTTTTTGGTTCAGGAGTAATTGTTCAAGACGATGTTGATCATACCCGATATTTTCAGTCTCAGGAATGATTGGTGTAGAAACAGACATCGTAAAGTTATTTATAATTTGTTTCACTTTAGCCCGATATTGATGGTATGTATTTAATGTTATCCATACCGTTGATTGCACCTCTTTTGAGGATCATATCATAGAGATTATTCCCAACCCGACATTTTATGACCACAACACCCACCACAACCCCAAGTTTACCCCCACCAAAAAGAAAGTTATGGCTAGCGGCCATCAAACCTCCCATGTATAGCGTTGCTATTATACCAATTACGGTGGGAACTGCAACTGCTTTCGGAGAAACAGGATTATTTGACCCCAGAATTTTCGGAACGTTTCTAACTTCAGCTATTTTGATTATTGCTTGGCTAAATATTAGTAATGATGTGTTTGATGCGGATACGGGAATTGATAAAAATAAAGCCCATTCTATTGTCAATTTAACCGGTAATAAATCCTTAATGTTTTGGTTAGCTAATGCTTTTTTAAGTTTAGGAATTTTAGGGATTTTATTGATTGCTTGGTGGCAAAAAGATATAACTGTCCTAATAATTATACTACTTTGTTGTGCTTTTGGCTATAGTTATCAAGGACCACCCTTTCGTTTTGGATATCAAGGGTTAGGGGAATTGATTTGCTTTTTTACTTTTGGTCCAATGGCGATCGCTGCTGCTTATTATTCCCAAACTCAACAGTTTTCTTTATTAACTTTAGCCCCTGGAACGCTCATCGGAATTAGTACCTCTATTATCCTATTCTGTTCCCATTTTCATCAAGTAGCAGACGATTTAGCCGCAGGAAAACGCTCCCCAATTGTTCGTTTAGGAACAAAATTAGGTTCTCAAGTATTAATGGTAACCACTATTTTATTCTTTGGATTAGTTGTGTTATTTTCTTTACTGGGTATTTTTTCTTTTTGGACTTTGTTAGTATTCATCAGTCTTCCTATTGCTTATCAACTGGTGAGTCATGTTAACCAAAATCATGATCAACCTGATCGCGTTAATAATTGTAAATTTATTGCCGTTCGACTACACTTTTTGAGTGGAATTTTATTAGCTTTAGGATTAATTATTCCGCAATTGTGATCCCTATCAAAAAGTAATCTAAAATTTTTAGTTTCCATTAAGATTCGGCTCTATACTATTTAGTGAGAGCTAAGATGATCAAGTAGTCACTCTGGATAATCAGTTGACTACCTATATCAATATTTCATGACAATCAAACCTCCCCCAACAATACAAATAGCTGTTACCAAGAATAGTCAAAAACATTGGTTTATTCCCCATGATCAAGCGATTGCTAGACCTAATAATGAGTCAGAAACAACTCAAATTTTAGTGGGAATTTATACCTTAGATATGGCGAAAATCAATGAAGTTGATCAAACGGTTTACATTGATTTTTATCTAGGATTACAGTGGTACGATTCTCGTTTAGATTCTTCATTATCTCAGGCTAATGTATCTCCCTATCAATGTAAACTGGATCAAGTCTGGCATCCGAATTTACATATTATTAATCAACGTCATCTTGATAAAGAATTAGATGAGATTGTCCACATTAATCCTCAAGGTATCGTAACGTATCGACAAAGATTTTATGGAGAATTAGCGACTACTCTTGATTTAAAACGCTTTCCTTTTGATGAACAACTCATTAAAATTGAACTTATATCCTTTAGTTATTCTCCTGAAGAAATACATTTTATAGAAGCAGAAGAACTCAACGGAATTAGTAATGAGATTTCTCTGGTGAATTGGTCAATTAAAGGACTAAGTACCCATAGTCATGCTCATTATTTACAACCTGAACAGCAAGACTATGCCAGATTTGACTATCAAATACAAGTCAAAAGACATTCCAGTTTTTATGCTTGGCGGGTATTATTTCCAGTCGCTTTAATTGTTTTTATGTCGGACTTGGTTTTTTGGTTAGAACCTACACAAATTATTCCGCAAATTACCTTAGCCACCGCTACAATGGTTAGTTTAATTACTTATCAATTTATTTTAAGACAAGAACTGCCGAAAATGAACTATTTAACCGCAGAGGATAAAGTCATTGTGGGTTCAATGTTATTAGTTTTTCTCGCTTTAGTAGAATCAGTTACGAGTATTAATTTAGTTGCAGGGGGTTATCGTGAGTTAGCCTTATATTTAGATGATGTTTTAAAATGGTTAGTGCCTATTTTATTTATGGGTTTAGCTGGGTTTGCCTTTTGGGTTTAACCTAATTTTTTGCAGAATTGCCTCATTTTTTTACGGGTTAGGGATGAATACCTTAGCTTTTACTAAAATTTTATTACACAAATCTATTGAGTAATTAATTTTTCAACTAATTCAATAACTGTACCTAAAACTGGGCTAAGAACAACAACAGATGCAGCAGCAATTATAATCGTTCTAGCTGTTTGTCCTTGTTCTTTTACTAAATTAAAGAATCTTTCATCCCATCGTTTGACTTCTTCTTCTAGGCGTTGATTAAGGCATTGACTTTCTTTTTCAATCCGTTCATTAGTTGCTTTAATATCTCGATCTAATTGTTCTAGTCTTGAATTTGTTAATTCAACTAAAGTTAAAATTCTAGTCAGTTGTTCTTGTTCAGACATAATCTTAATTTTTCTGCTTTAATATTAATTTAGTTCAAAATAGAGCCTACGGTAAAAAAAGAGGTTAACATTGGTTAACCCCTAACTCTACACAATCATTAATCCTTAAGCTTCAGGTTTAACGTAACAGAAGCTAAGATGAATCAGATTGCGTTTCCAAGGATGTGCCTGTATTTCCTTAACAACCGCTTGACCGTTCCAAGATAAATCAGGAATATTAACATCAATAATTGTTTCATCAACGGTTACATCTCTCAGCATTAACGCTGCTTCCTTTTGATCCACCGTTAATTGCATCGATTCTGTGCCATCATGACCGTATAAAGTGGCAGGAATAATGCCTTCGCGACGCAAAGCATTGGCTTTGATGTTTTCGGGACGTTTTTTACATTCAATGGATAAAGACATAGTAATGACTCACGCTTTAGTTAATTAAGTTATTCAGGGGTGGTGACAGGATCACCGTTGGCATCAAGTAAGGCCCGTTTCGGACCGTGAATGGGATCTTCAACGATAATGGTTTGATCCCGACTGGCCCCCAAAGAAACGATCGCAATAGACACTTCCATCAACTCCGCTAAGAATTTAAGATAGTCTAGGGCTTCCTGGGGTAAATCTTCCAAACGACGACAGTTTTCTGTCGATTGCTGCCATCCGGGTAAGGTTTCGTAGATGGGGGTACAACGGGCAAACTCACTGGCGTTACTGGGGAAATGATGACAGGTTTGGCCGTCTAATTCGTAAGCGGTACAGACTTTAATTTCTGCCAACTCATCGAGGACATCCAGTTTGGTGATGGCTAAACAGTCTAACCCGTTGACTCGGACCGCATAGCGACCAATCACTGCATCGAACCAACCACAGCGACGACGACGGCCCGTAGTGGTACCAAATTCTGCCCCGCGATCGCCCAATAATTCCCCAATTTCCCCGTGTAATTCTGTGGGAAAGGGTCCTTCTCCGACACGGGTTGTATAGGCTTTGGCCACTCCGATCACGCGATCGACCACTGTGGGTCCGATACCCGCGCCTACGCAGGCCCCTCCTGCAATGGGATTTGAGGAGGTAACATAGGGATAAGTCCCGTGATCTAAGTCTAATAGGGTTCCTTGGGCCCCTTCAAAAAGAATATTCTTTTTCTGTTGAATGGCCTCATAAATTTTTAGAGAACTATCTACCACATAGGGTTTGAGTTGTTCTGCATAACTGATATATTCTTCAATAACAGCCTGAGGATCTAGGGGATCTAGGTTATAGAGCTTTTCTAAAATAACGTTTTTATAATTGATTGTCCATTCTAACTTTTCTTGGAGTTCGTCAGGGTTCATTAAATCAACGACCCGAATGCCTGTCCTTTCTGATTTATCGGCGTAAGTCGGACCAATACCGCGGCCGGTTGTGCCAATTTTCTTTTTCCCCCGTCTTTGTTCTGATGCTTGATCAAACAGACGATGATAGGGCATAGTGACGTGGGCTGTTTGAGAGATAAAGAGGTTATCCGTTGCCACATTCAAGCGATGAAGTTGCGCTAATTCTTCCAGTAAAACTTTAGGATCGATAACAGTCCCTGAACCGATGATACACTCTGTCTCGGGATATAAAATGCCTGATGGGATCAGGTGTAATTTAAAGGTTTGTCCTTGTACAACGATGGTATGGCCGGCATTAACTCCCCCTTGGGGTCGCACCACTACATCGGCTGAACGACTCAATAAATCGGTAATTTTCCCTTTTCCTTCGTCGCCCCATTGAGCGCCGATTACAATTACATTAGCCAAAATTTTATAAAGTAGCTAGAGTTCACACAATCTATCATTATACATAATTAGAAGTCTTTTTGTCAATCAACTTCATTCTCTAAAGCCTCTGTGCCGGATCAACATCTCTAACCGTAAGCTAATATGAAATAAAACGCCCTATCAAGACTGAGAAATGCTCTACGAAACCGACATCATCAAATGGGTTGAACAACAAATATCCCTAATTAAAGAACAACGATATACTGAAGTAGATTGGGACAATATAGTAGAAGAGATTGAAGACTTGGGTAAACGAGAAAGAGACCGATTTTTATCATCTATTCGTTTAATTATTCAACATTTATTAAAATGGGAATATCAACCAGAGAAGCGTTCTAACTCTTGGCAAATTACCATTAAAAGAGAAAGAAATCATCTCAAACGTTATTTAAGAGATACCCCAAGTTTAAAACGATATTGGCAAGATTTATCAAAAGTTTATGAGGATTCGAGAGCAGATGCTGCCAATGAAACAGGAATTTCTGACTGGAATTTTCCTGATCATTGTCCCTATTCGTCCGAGCAAATTCAAAGTGATTGGTTTCCCGAAGAATCGTATTAGATGATGACAATGATATAATAATAAAAGCTTCTCAAGCGAATTCAATTTCTGACAATGTTATTAAACTATAATCCCCGTCATTGTTTACCCTCTGCTGAAGATTTACCGGACTCTGATGATACTCCTGTGGATAACGAACTACAAGACTTAATTCCCCATGTTCTCAAAGATATTTTAGCCCTTATTTGGGAAGAAAGAATGGACTGGTATTTTGGTGTGGATATGGGAATTTATTATGATCCTTATCAACCGGCTATTGTTCCTGATGGGTTTTTAAGTGTTGGGGTTCCTCGCATTATTGATTCAGATTTACGGTTATCTTATGTGTTATGGGAAGAGCAAAAAGTTCCGACTTTAGTCTTAGAAGTTGTCTCTCATAAAAGAAGAAAAGAATATACCCAAAAAAAAGATTTTTATGCTCAAATGGGCGTTTTATATTATGTCATTTATAACCCGTTTAGAAAGAGAAAACCCCGTTTAGAAGTGTATCAATTAAACAATAGAGAGTATGAATTATTACAAGGGGAACCGGTTTGGTTAGCAGAATTAAATTTAGGAATAGGAAGAGAAATAGGCGTTTATCAAGGAGTCGAAAGAGAATGGTTATATTGGTATGATCAAGATGGAAAACGTTATTTAACTTCTCAAGAAAAAGCCAAAAAATTAGAGGAAAAATTAAGAAGTTTAGGAGTCGATCCTAATGAATTGTAAGTAACGATAAATATCATGTTATCCCCCGAACTCGACCTAATTCATAATTGGATTTTAACTGAAATTTGGATTAATTCTACGGCTATACCTCCTTATCTTCTCATTTTATTAGGAGATGATCAAGGGAATTTTGCCATTTATGAGCCTAAAGAAAATTATCAGCTTATTTATGCTTATTCTAGTTATGACGAAGCACAACTGTGGTTGTTAGAAGATGAATATGAAAGGGTTGAGGGAAGAATTTTAATTGAAGAAGTTGCCTAATTTTTTGTAGTATGAGTAAATTTCTAACAATATCTATAAAGGAGAAAAAGTATGAAAGAAATTCAATTTGTTGAAGAACAGTTCTTTCTGTATTATTTTTATTAACTGTCATTGTTTTCAGTAATAGAATAGATAATTTTACTACTTTAACACATCATATTTTTTAAATTTATAATCTAATTCCAGTCAATAATTCAGTAGGGTGTATTAGCGAAGCGTAATACACCAAAAAACCCTGAAAAAACATAGTTTACTAAAATGGTGGGTTACGACGGATTTTCATATTCTGGTTAAAACCTAATTTATAGCCGTCTAACCCACCCTACTTAATATTTTGCTCTAAATACTTGTATTATGGGATAAAATTTCATTTTTAGGTTTAATATATTAATATACTTTCTAGAAGTTAGGTTGATGATAAAATCTTTTTTTGCTAAAAAACTGACAAAAATGGAAACAGTAACTGCTAAATTTTCCGTTGAAGACTATCATAAAATGATAGAAACTGGACTATTAAATTATCGTCACGTTGAGTTAATTAATGGACTGATTTTAGAAATGTCTCCCGAAGGAACAGAACATACTTATATTGGGGAAACTTTGGCTGATTATTTCCGTCGATTAACTCAAGAAATGGCTTGGGTGAGAGAAGCAAGACCCATTACCCTTTCTCAATCTGAATCTGAACCTGAACCAGATATTGCTATTGTTCGTCTTCCCCATTCTCTTTATCGTTCCCATCATCCCTACCCTGAAGATATTTATTTATTAATTGAAATCTCCAATTCTACTTTAAAGTTTGATACCTCAGAAAAAAGAAATATTTATGCAGCAGCAAATATTCAAGATTATTGGGTAGTTGATGTTAAGAATAAACAGTTAATTGTCTATCGTTCTCCTGTTAATGGAATGTATGAAAATGAAACAAGATTATCTTTAGACAGTCAAGTATCACCTTTAGCTTTTCCTGATATTAATATCACAGTTAATGATATTTTTAATCGTTAAAAAGCAGAAAATAGAAAATCTTAATTGAAGAAGTTGCCTAAATTTTGTAAAATCAGTGAATATTTAAGATGCGGATAAAGGAGAAAAGATGAATCCTCATAAAATAGAAACCACTCTCACAGAAAATGGTAAATTATTGATTGATAATATTCCTTTTAAAAAAGGGGAATCGGTGGAAGTTATAATTTAACAGGGGAGCGCGAAAACTCCTATCTTTTAAGTAGGAGATGAAGCGCGACTCGGCTAATTTATTAGCCGTGAACATCGACTTATGAAAAAGCATTAAGTGG
>JAAUYH010042020.1_pt1 | contig 25344 bp, 14 predicted proteins | sample 7278061 | NCBI WGS metagenome assembly JAAUYH01 (sample SAMN14350203, study PRJNA611818) | marine sediment metagenome | isolation source: surface marine sediment (0.6m) | place: French Polynesia: Moorea | collected 2018-08 | reverse complement strand
GCTATTCGATAAAATAGTGCGATCCATTTGTATCAGATCGAATTGACAGTTTCGAATAGCTGCATTTGGACAAACTACTAAAGCGTTGAGAGTATTCATGAATTTTGAAATAGTGAACCATGATACAGCTGAACCATCATCCACCTGTATGTAATTAAAATCGTCTGTTTCCAGATTAAATAATAGACTCCCGTTGAACTGGGTCGTAGTTCGAAAATAATTGATTTGTTTGTCGAAATATTTAAAATTCATTATTTATACGAAGACCGGGCTGCCGCAACTATGCGTTTAAAGTACTGAACTGCGCCACACAAGATTCCTACAGCGACAATTAACTGTTTGATCTGTTCACTAGTATTTGATTCTCGAAAACATATTTCACACTCTGTATAAACGAGTAAATTGAGAAAATTAGAACAAGAGATTATGTGTGGCTTGATTTCTAACAATTATGTCGTTCAGATCCAGACTTGATTTGTGAAACAATGAAACAGTATTTATTGCTGACGTGTAATTCAATCACCGCAGCACCATTTCTCTTACAGCATTTGAAACAAATGAGATTAAGTTGAGAAATATACGCCGAACTTTAAATTCGAAAGCAAGACAAAAAAAGAGAGAACAAATTATACTACTCAAAATATAATTATCGAGCATGTGAATTAATGTTTTTTAGTCTTTCGCGAAGGAAAATCTCTACTCTGATGTAAATTAAGGGAAGTGTCAACCAACCTCTTTCAATTCTCACTATTATGACTTCCTTTTTGCAAAGCAAATAAAGAAATGCTCATTTATAGAATGCCGTCTTTTTTGGGTCCAGTACAATTTAAGTTGAATTTTACTTTCAATCGCTCTGAACTAATTCTTTCGCTATCTGTGGCACATTTTGATTCGCGTTTAAGCTAACGCGAACTGGATCCACTTGTCTACTGGTTCGTTTCGTTCGAATTAAAGCGAAGAATCTCCGGTTAAGAAAACAATGTGTACGGCTCGAAGAGTTCCGGATTGACACATCCGATAACTCGATTTCCGAAACCTCTTAACTGGTATTAAGAAATTTATGGCAATCTTCTTCTGAGTCATATCAGCACATCCGGTTTACCGACGTAGTAGTACACCAGACGTGGATCTTAGGTTTCGGCACAATTAGTGATTCCAAAACAGCTTTAGCTCTGCGCTTTTGAAAGTAAAAGAAGCAGAATGAGTTGTTTCGTGCTGATTCTGTCCACTTGATCTACTTTTTTATTCCGATTGTAGACTCAAATGTTGGCGTTCAGACGACTGAAATCTATGAATAGAAGCAAGGTAGAAATCATTATTTTCTGAATTTCGAAAGTAAATCGGCAAGGCCGATTCAAATAGTTTCGCACAATTTTTCGAAGCACTCGATTCAAGTAGAGTAATTGTGCTGAAAAATACCGAGCTATGAAGGGTTGGCTTCCCGCTTCGATGTTGAGACAAACCTTTTGTTGGGAATTCCTATGAGGAAAATTGAGCCTGGAACTGGAATGTGGACAAGCATTGCACACAAGAAAACATTGTCCAGTGATCAGTATTAGTGGCTAGGGCTACCGAACACCATATTTTCCGACGTGCAACTGCATGTATCACCTGGTTACACTTTGTGGCGAACATCTTTCACTATTTTAACTTAAATTGTAATTTTAATCGTCTTCATGTATAGCTGTTTCGTATCAAGTTTGTATGGCTCTGCTATTCTGCATTATTATTTCGACTTTTAATGTACGGAAGCCAAATAGAAGCTGGATCTCTATTGCAGGACCCGCTCAGGGCAAAACGGTGATAATATCAGAACTAAAGAAACGAAAACTTGGTTTTCAGAACTTCTACGACCGATTCCCATACTAAACGCCAGAGTCAGCTTTATTAGAACAGCATTAATGGCTATTCGGGTCAGAAATCATATCACTCTTGTGTGCTTCCTAGAGAAGTCTGTCTTATGCGACAATGAAGGAGTCGCGTGCTGTCACACAATCAAATTCGGTCTCTTGCGCTTCTATCCGTTACGATATTTTGTTCTATGCTGTTCAACAGTACATGGCCTAATTGTTGTTTACGAATGAAGCTCTTTGAGGAATTAGTATTGACAGCAATGAATCATACAAGTGGTCTCATTTTACAGTGTAGAGCTAAACGAAGTAAAGATATCCGATTATCTACAAATTGAAGAAAATAGCAGAAGAATTGCTCTATCATCAAGCACTCTGGCAAACTCTGCCGAGGGCCGTTATCAAGTAGATCGAGGAAGGTGTGCGGTGAAAGCCTTGCAGCCGTTTCCGCTTTGGTTTCCGCTGAATCGGGACACCGCTCACACAGTTGGGGGCGTAATTAACGGTACAGATGATTGAGTACGTCAACTGAGCCCTGTATAAACTGGATTAGGGCCAATTGTTTGCTGGTGTCGCGAGATTTACGCAAAAATTGTAGAGCGATAGACCATGCATTATTGCAGCATCATCATAGTAACAAACTTTAGACAAGATACCCAAGCAGAATAGAATATCTAATAAATCTTTATTAAAGCCTAAGAAATTCCTGTTAACTGTACCCTTTAGCAAAATATTGCACATCAACCATTATTAGTCTATATTATTCGTATTTAGAGCTAGTTCTAGGGCTGGCCTCCTTTTCCGTAAATTGTTCAAATTTTCTTTCATTTGTCGGCCACTTGAATGGCTTCCTTGGCTGTAATCGCTGATCGTGTAATTTCATTATGGGGTCAAACAATTGGAGCATCGAACAAAGCGATGCCTAATTTGACACGTGACACTACATGTTCCTCAATAATCTGTTTAACTAAATGTAGCAACTTTCAACGCTTCACCCAAACAGATACGCTCACAGGTTCGAAGATATCAAATAATCTTTCGCAAGAAAGTTGCTAGTAAATACGAAGCCTATATCTCTAATTATCATAGCTCGATATTCAAATGAATATTGCTTTGCCTTACCTTTCCAAATTTTTCGCAGCGATCTTAATTCCGCTTCTAGAATTATTCAATTCGGTACCATCTGCAAAATATGCAGAGAAGTATTTCGGTAGCGTTGGTGGTAAGGAAACCTCGGATGGTCCAGAAAGAATGTGAGAAGCAGCATTTGCGATAAAACTTTTAGGTTTATTGCTGCATTCAAGAAACTCAAATTCAAATCTTGTACCATTATTTCTATCTTCTAGTCTCTCTCGAGCATGAAGTAATTTCCCGATGTGTTCTGTTACATGTGCACATGCTTTATTGTACTGATAGGTCTCGGGCATAATACATACATTGCACGATTTTTTTGTCCTTGTTGAGCAAATAGAGACATGTTATCAATCATAACGCAAAAAGAAGTACCTAATGAAGGAATTATACTTTTCGCTTGAAAGCAATCCAAATGTAAACATATTCGTTACGATCACCGCCGATTTCAAACAATTCTCACATATTTCTTCATGAAGAAGGCATTAGTCAAAACCGAAGTTCTTCTTAGACACTCATCCGGTTAAATCCTTTCGCACGCCACCTTTTTTCCAGGAACACCAAACAAAACCTCGAAAGTGTTCAAGGCCTGTTGGGAAAAATAATCATTAAATCTGCATTTATCCGACGCCTTTGGATATTCACGCCGATATTGCCGATTTTGGTGCTTAATTTTGAAAATTCTAATCGCACAGACTCAATAGAGTTGCATATACGCCAATAGGAAAGGTAGCATGATAAGATTACGACTCATTGATGACTCTCTGGCATGGTGCTTGTTTTTGTCTTCGCTCTGTTTCAGTAGCGGAAAAAATTTTCAATTTAACTCACCAATAAGACACTCATTGTCTCAGCACAAGTAGGGGTAGATTGCCAGGAGGTTTTGATCGTTATTTTACAAAATAGATGCATACAGCATAGCATATCAATGTGGTAAGCATACATGCTGAAAGTACGGTTCAAGAATGTTTCACTCTTCGTTATTATCTAACAGAAAGAAAATTTGGTACAACAGGCACTCTTGTATTTTAATTCGCATGGAATCCAATGCTTCTCGTGGACAATTCCGCTCTTATCTATCTTTCAGAAAATTTATCAGGGACCCGCACTGTGATCTGCGAAGTTTTCAATGCAGATTGAATCTGCATTGGTCTTGAAAATCTGAGATAACTTAAGTCGGAGGATCCTGCAGTACATGCAATGTTGAAACAAACAGGGCATTTACAGTACTGTAGATGTGTATCTTAGTACCATTACAGCCATGTGCTGGGATACTGTGAAGATTATACATTTAGGTTTTCTAGAATGAGTTTATGAAAACCGAACTTGCCGCTCATTGAAATTTCACAGCACAGCTCTAAAATTTTCTTGTTTACGAGCGGGAAATGAGCACTTGATGAACCTCGACTTTTTCATGCAATTTTTTGCTAAGACAGATATACCTATCGTTCTGAGCAAATTTCATAGAACTCGATTATTTTAAAGTACTTTGCGATGATTAATTTCATAAAAAAATATGTGTCCATTGGAAAATGATCCTTCATATTTTTACCAACAGCTGCTGGTAGAACAGCCTATTCGGAAATATTGGAATTCAAATACAATTATTCAGATTGAAATATGTCAAGCTCAAGAAATTTGAGATCGAGCACCCATATCTCTGACACTAATCCCGGAGAGAGCCCATTTATTCTAATTTTTTCTGAAAAATATGTTTCCAAGTGATGTGAAGGGATCTAAGTCATCATTTATTGATGAAACCTATATTGCATTATGCATCGATTTCGCATGATTTCTCACCTAGTTTATTCAAAATAAGTTTATCTGTTTTAATTTTTTTTCCATAAAACTAGTGACGTTGAGAAAACAAGGCTTAAAAATTTGCAGGAATCCAATAATCGTGAAAAAGCGCTTCATAAATTTATAAAATGTGGCCAGGTAATCTGAAATTCATGTAGATAATGGCAAACGCTACTCCTTCACTTATTGATATGACGCTCCAAGGGCTTTTCTTCAGCTGCATCGTTTCGTGTCTAAAGTGGTAGGGAAATTAAAGTTTTCTCGAAAGAATGACAGTAAGACATGCTCGGAGTTTATGGATGATTTCAAAAAACAGAATGACAGAAGTATAATTTAACACCTTAACAAGTACTTTTCCTTGAAAAAATCACAATCTACCTCCTTTATCCCACCCTGTTTTAACTATTCCTGCCAAATATACATTTTTGTCAGAGAATAGACATGAATTTTCTTCAAACAGTTGTGCATGCTGGAACACCACCTATAATTTTGGTTCACTTTGATTCAGCCGAAGTGTTTTAGTACAATAAGATTGATCTAATAACATTGTACAAGAGTCTAATGTAATTGAATTGCAAATGTTAGACAATAGCAGCAATTTCAAAAGAATTGAAACTATGGATTGTTTTCGTAAAGGTTAGATCTTATTTCGTCCCGTTAAGAATTGTATCCGGAAGTTGCATTAACATGTTCATCACAATTTGCAGTCAATGTTAATGTTTGAAATTTACCTCAAGAAACGCTTTACGTGGATTATGTCTTTTATTTTCTGAACCACATTATAAACAGTAAATTAATTTTTGGGTCAAATTTGTTTGTTTTTCGAAAGTACAGTTTGCGATAGCGCGCATCCTATCGAAAGGGTACTGTCAACTTGAGATCGTTTAGAACAAAGAGAATTGGAACCTTTATTTTATTATGGCTTGATACTGTCTTCCCTTCCCTGTTATTTAGAAATGCGAGCGATTGTGGTAATTTTCATTAAGTACAACGCAGGGGTAATAGAGTATCAATTAACAAACTTTAGTTATCTTGACAGAAACGCATAGAAGTGGACTTGTCGTTTGAACATTTACCTGACGCAGCACTATAAAATCTATTTTTAAAATTTTGTAGTCATTAGTTCTAATAAAGGCTGAATCGAAGGCAAGAGAGAGGCAGAGCCTTGAATAAGTTACCGTCTTAAGTTTCGAGTATAACGTATGAAAGCATTGAACAGGGCAGTGTTCAGCAAATATATATTCAAATTGTGAATTTGTATAAAACAAATCAAGAGGTGCTAAAACTTATTGTTTATGGTTGGAGACCGAAATAAAAACAAAGTAACTGTAAGATTGGTAAGCAGTTGTAGGACAGCTGGCAAAAACAGTGAGGATCTTTGCCTGTACGGCTATGAGTCATCAAGTCCAAGAAGGGTTTAGTTTTCGCTGGGACATTGAACCTTGCCTGCATGTTTCTTCGAAACATTGCTGTTAGTTTACCGTAGTTAGCATGAAGGTACCAGTTTTCTGAACCCACCACAAATCCCTTCCACATTCTTCAAAATCTGACTGTTATTTTTGGTGTTGTGCTTTAGCCTGAAACGGATCAGCAATTGCCTCGTTTGCGGAGAGAGAGAGACAGAACGAGAACGATACTTGAATGATACCGAAGTATCTGAGCTCAACAATATTTTATTCGACCTTAGAGACAGATCCTTGGAATCATTTGGAAATATCTTCTCGCTGTTGCTACAGTATGTTCAGGCCATTCAGTCTTAACTGGTACGCGCTTGACCGAGCATCCCCAAATATTTGTAAGATTGACGCTTAAAATAACGTGCGCGACGCATTTGTCCCACGGCCATCATTGATCGCCAGCACACGAGTGGAATGGACATTCAAGTACAAGACATCTGTAGATATTGAAAGGAAAAGGGGAGCCAGTAAATTGAGTTTATAAGCGACGAACGTGCTAGTTGTTTGCATGTGACGAGCCTACAGCGGTTCTCGCTTCCGAGCATTCTCAACTCGGTTCATATGCTCGTCAGATGGTTGCGTCGACAGTGGGAGTGTTGTCATTCTTCGGGGATTTCTCACCCGTAGATTCGTCAGCAGCCGTCTCAAAGTTGGCATTACCAACGAGTTCGGGGATGTCATCGTTATCGTCATCATCGGCAGCGCCAGCATTATCCGCAGGGTTCGATGCACCAAGTTGGTCGATAATAGACTTCATTTGTGGCATGTTATCTGCACCGAGTTGGTTGACGATGCTGGGCAACATTTCCTGCAGGGGCTTGGTGGCGGTAGGACCCGTGATAACGTAGGTATTCGCCGCGATTTGCGCTTGCACCTTAGGATTCTGGAAGTTAATGACTTGACCGTTATCCTTGAAGATGTTCACTTCTTCGATTCCAGGAAGCGAATGTAGTTGAAGACGCTTCAACGTGGTTTGCAAACGCTTGTCATCGGTAGGTGCCGCCTTGTGCACTGCCTTCTTCTTCCTACGGACCGAGCCCTTTCCACCCGTGCGAACATTCGCCGCCATGCGCTGTAGCTTGGCGATTTTCTCTTGGTCGACATCACCAGCGCCTTCCATGGTTAAGCGTTGATATGAAGTGTACGATCCCGAAGTGTAGAGAGGCCCGTCTCAACGCAATGCTGGGAGGTGAACGTCGACGAGACAAGCCGGCGTGGCTAGGACTCATCATAATCATTTATTACAGTAGATCTGTCTGTAAGACGATATCTCGTTTTAATTAATTCTCTGAATCTTATCCGATCATTTGATCTCACAGAATGTCTGAACTGAATTCCAAATTTTCTCAACGTGAACTTCCCATAGGTGAATAAACTAGAAAGTGTGAATAACCGTCAAGCTTTTTAAATTGCTCTTACCATTAGGACTTATTTTGTAGAGTAAGCCTAAGCTGTTGTTTTGTGGAAATATCTACAAAAAGCCTAAACATGAAATCACGAAGTTGAGCTTCGGTTACACGATTGTAGGCAAGATGCACTGTGATCTGATGCCACACAACACGTCGTTTTTACACTCCACAGAATCACCTTCTGTTCGTCCCGCTGAATGATTCAAGGTTCTATCTCCTATATTCTACTTTCTGCCGACCATCGGCAGATTCTTAACGCACCGGGCAAGTGGTGTAATTTGGAGAGAGGGCCCAATATTGCCTTTATGGCTTCTTCCACTGGCCATTTTCGACCAATTCGAGTAACTCTTATGATAATCATAAAATACAGAGTGCGGAATGTTCAGCAAACAGTCCTTTCTAGACTTGCGTGCTATACACTAACTTACATCAGATTCGCGGAATATGCATGCTACCAAAGTATGACTTCGAGCTAGCGAGACACCGAGATTGTCATACGAACATCATTTTTGGGCTGGAGACTTCTAACGGGTAAGGAAACCCTTTCTGATCAGCAAAGAGCATATCATCTCTAACTTGATAGTGTGACAAGCTAAAGTGTTGCAGCTGTTCTTCTGTGTAACCATTTTGCTAATCATCTGAGGGGCATATCCAGGGATGCTGATGGTGTATGAGCAAAATTCGTTCTCGCTTTCCCTTCCGTTGGTCATGAAGCGGAAAGAGAAGTCATTACTCCCACTACTCTAGTTCAGTTTGTGTGAGCAATAGTTTTACCTCTGACCGGAGATGTGAAACTGAAAAGATCGATTCTGACCCATAACACTGGTCAAAGTTCAAAAATCTTATTGTAGGTTCATGCAAGTCCAACTTTCGTAGGTATACAAGAGCAGTCCCATGCCGAGATGTGGAGAATGATCATTTCGCAAGTCTCGGTACAATAATGCACCACTCTCTGCGATGTAGTACGCGCAGAGACGTTTCACATGAACACATGCGCGTTCCAAAACGATCGCTAGGGCTCAACTGACAAGAGGAGGCAATTGAAAAGAACAAGAAAGTTTGATAGCAGGTTTGGGCGTATATGAGAAAACCCTTGGTGTTTAGCGGACTCAAAATGGCAGCGTGATGTAGCATGTGATCAAAACGACTCGTGAAGCAACAAAACATTTCATCCCCATACTGGCCACTTACTGTATACTGCGTATGCATCATTCCATCAATTCGTCCCCAGGGCTGCACCGACCGATCATTGTGCGCACCGCGCTACCTTGGTAACACCCCTTTCGCTTTCGGATGATGCACGCGGACGGAACAAGACAAAGTGATATAGAATAAGTGTTTATTTTCAGTACAGAGCACTAGGGAGATGGATACATAGTATTGAACATCTTCAACCTTCTTCAAGTTTTACACAAATAGTAGAAAGCAAGTTTCTTAAACTGAACTGTTGAATGTAGGATCCAGTCGCATTTCTGCTCCTCCCTTCTCTTCTCTACACCGATCGAGTCTCATTACTCCTATTGAAGTCGTGGTTGTGGTTGGTTGTGATGTTGCTGCCACTGCTACTGATGCCGCACTAGGCACTGCTGCGCCATTCATTACTGCACTAGCGTTGAATGAGCACATACAATTTTGTTGGATGGCTTGCGCACGATGAAGTTGCGAGTAGAGCTGTTCGTTCTGAAGCTTGAAGTGTTGCACCATGTCCAACAAGGAACGGTTTTGGTTTTCTAGAGCTCGAAGTCGTTGTTTTGCCTTCTCTCGTGCTCGTCGACTACTTTCACGATTGCGTGCGGCTCGGTCGGCCATACGCTTCTCATGAAACTGGTCCATATCTGCAGTGTCCCCTAAAGCTGAATCGTCTTTCTTGATGGAGGAACTGTCGATAGGACGAGAAGGAGTCGACGAAACTGGTGAAGTCGATAATGGTAACGACTGGGAGCCAGATACTCTTGCCGAAGGCGCGGTTGAAAGCACAGGTACATTCGACGACTGTAAAGGCATCGTTGAGGATGACACAGGTGAAGTCAAATCAGTTTGAGAAGAAGCTGCTTTCAGGCCAACGGTAGACATTGCAACTCTTGGATCGTTCGTTTCCTTCGATAACTCAAACTTGGAAGTTGGAGTAGAATCTGCAGTATTTGATGGCAGGTCAATGAGAAACGAGTCAAGTAGGGGGTTGCCGTTGTCGGAAACAGAGATACCATGGTCAGGCTCTGAATCAAGGCCAGTCACCATATCACCGAAAGCAAACGTATCAGTAGAGCAAGGAGATATAGACAGGGCAGGCTCATGCAAAATGGTAGATAAGCAGTTGGAAAAGTCGTTTGATGATGAGTTTGCACCATCGAGGCGTTGTTTCTTGGGAAAGAAGTGTTCCGCGTTCGATGAGAGAGATAAGACAGAACGCTTGTTGCCTTGTTCTAGAGCGTGATCGATAACCATGACGAGGGTTGAGTTTCAGGTGAGCAAGAGGTAGTTTGGAGTGTGGATTGTGGATTGTGAAAATCGTCGAAACGGGAGGAATCGGAGGATGGTTGGAAAGTTGAGAAGGGATAAACTGTCGAAAGAGGTAAGGTGCGTGAGGCTTTGGGACAACGACAGTTGTTGATGGAAGGATGGGTGAGCGAGGGGAGGCAGTGTTGTAGGGGCAAAGGGAAAGCAATGTCCCAAACGGTTTAAATGGCGAGAGGTGGCTGAAAGATTCGTAGTGACGCACTGAAAGGAAATCGGTGTGTGTTGGTTTCAGGTGGAGTTAGCAAAGGAAGCTGCGCTGCACAAGGAGCGAAGCGGTATGGCACGATATCAATAGTGGAGTTGAAAGAAGTGCATCTCGACATGGCTGGAGGTTGAGCGATCGCCTTTTTTTAGAGGCAATCATCATCGATCACGCGATTCATGTCACGGGAACAGGCGGACTCAACTCTGTATTACTCTGGTCGTCACCTTGGAATGATATGACAACGTATGGGAATTTGTCGCGGACGTCAAACCAATTATTGTCGATCATTGAGAATGCGGACTCAAAACCCGGTATTCGATTGCTCAAGGTATCGCACGCAATTTTAGTTTGCGCCCTACAATCTCTGCTGATATGCCAACGAAGTGTGTCCTGCCTGGAAATGACTTTGTCGTATATAAGTAGCTAAGCTGAGCTGCGCGTTGACCCACACCTACAGCCACCTACAGCTACCAAATATATATGTTTGTATTTGGTTATATAGAATTGGGTTTAGTACTGTCATATTTATCGGGAACTGTTCGAATTCATTACTACTACAGTACTGTTGCCGCCATGGAGGCACGCGTACTGTACAGTACTTGGTACTGTAACAGACAAAACAATCCGTCCGGGAAAACTAAGAGCAACTAACTGAATGTTTTCCTGGTATCCTTCTTTGCGACTACCGTAATGTACAGTACAGTACTGTACAGTAAAATGACTGAGGAGGGAGCGCGACCGAACGGAGTCGGACGGATAAGTCCTGCTTCTATTCCTGCCGCCGCCGCCGCTTCCGCCGCCGATGGAGCCATCGAACGATGATTCTACACTACTAGCGAAAATTTATCAATAAGTTGTCCGCTCGCTGTTTCACTTACTCGATCAATTGATCGGTTGATCGGTCGCTCGCTCATTCATTGTGACAATCTATAGGCTGGAAATTCATCGTGACACTAGAGTGACGAAAGGCTGGAACGTGCTCAGGATAAACCATACCACAGATGTACTGTAAAGATGAGAAGTGACTGTAAGGGACTTGTTGTCTGAACCCAAATAATAAGACAACAATCCGCGAATTTTTACAGTGCAGACCAGTCGAGAGTACATGCTCAACTGTATTTTAGTGCTTGTACAGTTGATGGAGATGGGGTGTTATACAGGTAGCGCGCGCACTCCACGTCGTTCAACTCTCCGTCGATTTAGAAATTGATCGATCCCGCGCTTACTCGCTATCGTCATCATAGCTTGCCGCTCATTAGCTGGGCTCACTTACTCTATCGATCCTTCATCGTTCATCGTCATCGTCATCACTAGAATCGTTATTTCTGTGCCTGAATACGACTGGAACAATTATACAAGCCACCCCCCGCTCGCTCTCCAGTTTTATATATCGAGTAATAGCGCCAAATGCTACACTAAACCCCTAAACAGCGTTCCCCGCGATTTACCCTGATCATTCAAATGCGTACAGCCCAGCTCCGCTCGATCATGCCACTACGGTCTTGTACTATTGGCAGTAGTCCTAATGCTACTAACTCAACTATTGTACTATTACTAGTTCAGTAGCAATACAAATACTACCAAAATCGCAAAGCGAGCCGTGCTGTTTTCGCCATTATGGCCTCAATCATCACTTACCTTTGACTGATTGCCTGTTTTCCTTTCTTCTCTGAGTATTGTGTGGTCCGTACTCTAACCAACTCCTCTGCCAAGTGTCTACTATTCTTCTCGAGTGCGTTATCACACTATTACCAATATTTTTAGTAGGAGGAATCTTGTAAAATGAACTGATAAGCTGAGCTGAGCTTTGCACTCAGTAAATGCGATGAATCGTTCTTTGTGAGGTACAAGTACTGTACTGTAGCATTTAGTGCTAGTTGTAGTAGCAGACCCATCCCTGGTACTATTTCTATTCATGCTGACGAATATTCAGTGATCGATCGCTTAGCTCTATAAAAACGAGGTAGTCAGTTAGATTCGCGTGTGTGTAGTATGTTGGACGAGAAGAAGATATTCTCGTTAACTGATCGCCCGTTCTGTTTCATTATGATTTTGCCATGAACCGCTGCCGCTGCTGTCTACTATACACTGAAGAAAACTTGTCTCCCCGTCGCAACAAACCATCTGCTCCGTGAAGAGCTTAGTGGAAGAGCAATTGCGAAGGTGGATCTGGATGATAGTACGAATGGAGTCCACACCACAGGAGTCTAGAGCAATGTCGTATTGAGTGATTCTCTGCGTCGCTCAGCATTCGCTGAACACGTGCTCCGACAAAAACATGCGTACCGACCAGAATCGTGCGCTGTTCGCACACTCAACAATCACCGCATCGAATCAGAACAAACGTGGCCAACCACTCTACTAGCAAGTTGCGTGCCAGAATTGTTGCAGAAAGCGAGCGAGTATCGAGTTTGTGCCGTACGCTTGCATTCACGCGACCAAGGTTGGCACACAGTGTGGCGGTATTCAGCGAGCGCTTTCATTTGCATAGTGCTCCTCTACTTCACATTCATCACTTAGCCGACACCGAAGAAAAATGACAACTTGGTCGTGGCAGGCATGGCCTTTAAGCGGACTCAAAATTCCAGCTATCACCTAGTTCTAGGGTCTCGTTCAAGACTTGTATCCAGCATCGCATATGCGTATCTTAGTACGGACCTTGTCCGACGCTTTCAGCGTACCGTACTGTACAGTACTTTACTTATTGTAATTAAGTTGAGCGAGTTTCGTGTTTGTTTTCGGTATTGCTCTTGGAGAAATTAACATGTTGAATCGGTCTACATAGTGAAAGGAGATCGGATTTAGCGATAATCCGATTTTTTTAATTCTGAATCTATTAACTTACCAGAAGATCCAAAAAATGTTAAAGATTCAAGCAAGGGGCGTATGATAAAGAAGAAGAGTCGGGTAAAGGCGGACTCAAAATCGAGACACTACAGTACTGTAGTGTATACTGTAGTTACACGAGGTGGAGCCATGAGGGTATTGCACCTAACGAAACAAAGAGAAGATAAATAATGAAAAAACAGAATGTACCGCAGCTAGATTCGCAATCGAATCTTGAAGAAGCGTGACAGTAGGACCCCGCTCCCTGGCCGAAGCGATCATTCTCATCTCTTCGATGACGACGCGTTCGTGCGGCAGCCACGCCGTCACTACACTGACATTTTGAGGTCATATTTCAATCCACTTAAGCAATCGTTACAGTCTTCATATCCACCAATTATTATGTCGTTTTTACAGCTCCGTTAGTCGCCGTCGATCGATTTTCTGTCCTATGCATATTGTCCGATTATGTGTCGCCTACATTCCTTTCGAACACAACCTACAGTACAGCACAGTACTGTACAGTACTGTACAGGTTAGTACTCCCACTATAATCCTTCCATTGTTTGCTTCCGTCCCTATCTCTGACTCAGCTATGTTACTTCCAGATTGCGCTGCGTGTACGACGCAAACAATGCCTTCGATAATGCTGACTCCACCTCGGTATCTTTCTTTTTTGTCTGTCCGAACAATACCAACCAACAACTAGTTGCCCGAGCTTGTCATTCAGCCAGTTGAGTCTCGTTTAAGTGGTTGTTATTACCAAAGCCAATTGCGGAAGCTTGCGAGTAACGGTGACGATCGTTTGTTGTCTCAATTCGTTTTGGGCATAGAATCGACACCTCTTAAAACTTCTGCGCGGGTTCTTTCGCAAGTCAATACCCGCCCATACGCTTGCTTGAATTTGCGTAATTCTCTTTTCAGTTACAGTCGAATCACTCACCGAGTTTCATAGTTTCGCCATCTAACCGCCGAATGCGCAGCATTTGATAAATTTTCATTACTTTTCACCTTTTGCTCATTTTACCAATAAGCATCGTTTCTGTGAATCACTCCTCATCGTTCAATACATCCACAACAAGCTGATGACGACATATGCTAGCACTGCGACTAACTGATATTGCTCGTGTCATCAAGTCGTGTATGTACATGTACAGACTGTACAGTACTGTACTTTCTTGATGTAGTAGCTTTGAAGCAACTGACAACTGAATAAAGGGATTGAAACACGTCTGGTGATTTCCGTCCTATCCAGAAAACTAAATCCCGCTCCACTTCGGAAAACGAGCATCAATGTAGGCGAATGTTGTACTTAGTGCAAAGCACGATTGGCGGACGGACTCCGTCCTAACGACGACGACACTGCTCCTTCAGTCCTCCTCTCGCACCTTTGTTACGAACCTAGAAGAAACGGCCGTTTGTGGCTCTGAGCAGTTTCTGTTATGTGACACGGTCACTGCAAATCTATTTCCATTACGTAGTCGTCATTTTTGCCACGTCCATGCTGCTCATCTGCTCACTACCTTCAACGTCGAAAAGTGCTCGGACAAAAATCATACTGCCATTTGGTTCTGGAATGTTTCCGTGCAGACTCAGTTGCTACCAACTTCTCATCCTGATTGTTTCACGGCCCGTAGTCTTATACTCGTAGTCAGTTCGCGTATGTCGTGATATCGCCTTCTGAATTGCGTAATGCTTTGCCAGCATTTGAAAGTGCGGCAATACTGCCACTCATTTTGGGAAGCAAACATTTTCGCATTCGTTGCTGCACATTGGTCTCACAAGATCTTGAAGCTGAAGAGGTAGCCAACTTTCAGGCTGCAAGACAACCTCCGTAGAAAACAGAAATCATGCGTATGGTCTCTAGAAAACAGTGTTACATGGTGATCGAGCTCTTCTCCATGACTACTTCAATATGATTGTGACTAGGTTTCCAAAGCGAGGTGATCACCCCGCATAATTCAGCCTTCTCACGTGCCGAGACCACTTATTGTAGGTTTTACAGAAAGCTGTTCTAATTGATCATCTAAAAATATTGGTACTTCACGATCGTACTGGGAAAGGTTAACTAAACTTGAGAGAATAGTATGGGATCTCTCGTAGAAAAGTTTGAGTCTTAGCTAACACACTTCCGATTCCTGTGACGATAAATTGTCTCAGGAATCAGAACTGTGTTAGCTAAGACTCAAACGTAAGGAAATTAAAAAGTTCAGTGCAATACCCTGAACCAAGCTAGTTTTAAATTTTGGAGTCTTGGATTTTCAAGCTGTTAGAATAGAATGCTCACAAGCACAAGTCCAGCAGAAAGATTAGCAACGAATGCCTTCCATAAACGAACCTTTATTTTCCGAACAAGCGTTCGATCTAAGCTAAATTGTCTTTTCTAAATCAAATCAATAAGCCGATCCACTCACACTATCTCAAGACAATATTTCGTATCTGAAATTCATTTCTGCTACGAGTAGATAGATCAATGTCATAGTGTAGATCATACTGCGTCTTGTCGCACGATCAAACTTGACTTTCTCGACATTATGTGACTATTTTTACTAAAATGTCCCGTGAGCGAAGAAGTCTAACTCAATCGTGAGCACGGATATTTCGTAGTCGATGCTGACACCACTTAATAAACTTCACTTATCAATAGCATAGAAAGGATGGGAGGAATTCAGCCAATGAATCTGTAATTCACTGTAGCAAAATATAGAAGAATCATCACCTTGTCAGTACCAATAGACAACTACGACCATTCATGGCATCGGTATTATCTAAAAATTGACGCTTATTATCTATATGTACTGCAGTACACTACTACGATTCAGATTTTTTGCATAGGAGGTTCCTGTCAAGAATGATATAACGATATAACTCCCGAAATTAAGGAAACCTAAGAAATAAACAGATAGAGATTCCTCGAGCTTAAATTGAATAATTGCACAGTGTCGTATCATATGATGGTCAGCCTCAATAAATAGATTAGACCCATTGATTACCTTGAGACCGTAAAGTGTTCCTAATTTGTATCAAAAGCAGAAACGTATCGAATACGATTAATGTGTTTTAACCAGCATCACCCTTGTTTCAGTTCCTTGATTCTATTGGTTGAGTTTCTATTCAATTTTCATGATTTGTATAATGTTAACGAGCCTTAAGTTTGAACTATTGAAAATTGTTTGTTAAAGCAATACAAAATTTGTATAGAAACATACTTCTTGTTATTCGCAAAATAGGTAAACATATACATCATCATAACTCTGTTTGAATATTTTTAAATAAATTAATTCTTGTGCCATAAATCTCAAATTGTTGTTATGTCGCTTTCTTATAACATAAACCCTCAGTCCACTGCAGGGTAGCCTATACACGTTCAAACCACCCCAACTCCCATAAAGTTAGAATTTCGATCAACTCCAAAAAAACTACGACTTTCTCGATTCGGAACTTCTGTAAAGATAAATTTGCAGCAATCTAGTAGTTACGTGCACTATGCTTCAGCAGGAATTATTTTTCAAATGACGGACTTTTCTAGTATTGAGCATCTCTTTTATTTGCCAACTTTTTGTTCAACCTATAGTCAGTTCCCCTCCCAGACAATTTTTATTTAAAAATACAATTGACACAAATTTTTTTATTCACCAAAATTCCTTTTCGACCTTGACTTCGGTATGTATCAAGATCGTCGTTGTTCATTTAGAAATCATTTTGGAAAACTGTATCATTTGCAAGGTTCTTTATATTTCCCACTCGTCGGTCTCTAATCAACATGTTTCGACTCTCTAAATAGACGGTTTTACAGTCACTCGTATCTCGCTTCATTGCTTATTCATTCTTCGTTCGGCAGCCAATATTCTAAAACTTCCTATTCCATAATTGAACAATAGTTATAAATTGTTGTAAGAACAATTTTTCAAATACAGAAGCAACTAATACTTGATGGTGTTTTTTCTCAGAGAGACAATAATTGGTTTTCGTCAATCCCTGTTTGCCTGCAGTGCTGGATAGCCAAATCGCTTACAGTTCTTGAGTCAATTGAGAAAATTCTCGTGCATGACGTGCTCATGTCAATTCACACTGCGTTCGTTGCAACTATTGCCATGTCCACGCGACGTATACTCCCAGTTCGCGACGGGCCCGTAGGGAAACTGGAACTCCCTCGAAACAGTGGTTGCATTTCGTATGAGCCATCCTTTCTCACTGCTGAAGAGTCCGAATCGCTTTTCAATGATTGTGTGGATGCCAAGTCTTGGCAAAGAACGCCGATATTGTTTTTCGGGAAAATGGTGATGCAACCTCGCGATACCGCATTCTTCGGCACACGATTCTACTCTTACTCAGGCGAGAGAAGGATGCCTGTAGGGTGGAATGATGACCCGCCCGCCTCGAACGCGATTTGCGCACTCGGGAGGCGAATTGAGAAATTTTTGGACCTGCCTGAAAACTACTTCAACGTTGTGTTGGCAAATAAGTATCTGAATTCGAGAGATGGAATGGGTTATCATGCAGACAACGAAAAGAGCTTGGGACCTGAGCCAATCATTGCGAGCATCTCGGTTGGTGCGGTGAGAAAATTTGTTGTTAGACCGAAGAAATCGTTTGAAATGGGCGCTTCACCCTGCAAGTATGCGTACAACTTGAAAAATGGCTCTCTTTTGGTGATGAGTGGCAAAACGCAAACGTATTACGAGCATGCTATACCGAAGGTCGCGCTATCGAAGAACATCGGTGTACGACTTAATTTTACTTTTCGTCACGTAGTTGATGCTGATGCAGACAAGTGAATATGCGAGATCCCTTCTAAATAGGAACAAGGTCTAGTCCACAGTTAATCAAGGAACGCGTTTGCGCAGCTTTATATAATACAGTGCTATCTGACAATACAACTTATGGCTCCTGCTACTACCAGCTTATTGCCTCTCGCACCCCATTACATTACGACCGTCGCTTACGAATGCGACCGGATCGCAATGTATCGCCACTACCTGAATCCGCGTCATCAAGTCCACGTACAAGGTCCACGGTTGTCTCATCCAGTACCGATATCTTCTCACGAATCGCATCCACTGAAAAGTTATTGAGTTAGAAAACAATTCGAATTTCAGTCATGTCATGCACCACTTACTCTTTTTGAAGACAGTTTCAGAGAAATTTTTATACGAGGCATCCATCTCGACGAGAAGCTCTCGAATGTCCTGCTCGACCGCCTCACTTCCGACCAATTCGCTTTCTACCGCATCACTTTTCTTTTCTGTTTTCGATGGTGGATTCGCAGGTGTTGTCGGAACGGACGTCGTTGTTGTCACAGATGGCGTGGAGGGATTGGTCGGCGATGTAGTGGCAATGGGTGTTGAGGGCACAATTGGGCTAGAAACCGAGCTTCGTCTTGCAGGAGACTCCGCCATTGTCTTGGATTCGCTTCAGTGCGCAGGTTCGTACTCGAAGATGTTCAAATTTTTACAGTTAATTGGAATAAATTTATTTTGTAGTCATTCTGTAAGGCGGGTCATTCAATTGCTCGAGGATTCGTCCTTCGATGTAGCCGTGCGATCCGCGACGCCGCGCCGGTCCAATCATGGCATCCGTGACTGTTGCCCTGGCGTTGATTTTGGCGTTTTGCTGTGCTACCATTCCGGCGGATGCCGCACAGTGGGAGAAACTGAAGAAGTGCTCCAACTTGTCGTTCTGTCGACGGCAACGAAGTTTTCGATCCGATGAAAAAAGCGCTTACTCGGTTGTCCCCGATTCGGTTTCTGTAGTCCGCGATGAAATCGGGGCTGCTGTTCAAGGTCACCTGTTACGTGGCTCCCAGACTGAGCCGGAACTGTTGTTCACTGTGCGAGGGATAGAGTCTGGAATCTTTCGTGTTTCGATTAAGAGCGTGAAGCCAGAACTGTTCAATCGATACGAAGTCAAGGATGTGATTGTCGATTCTGTGAAGTATGCCACGATTTCTGAGTCGGATGTCACAAAGTCGCACGATTCCGCCACGCTCGTTCTCAACAATAATGCAGTGAGAATATCGTATCAGCCTTTTAACGTAGCGTTATTGGAATCCGCTGCATCGAATTCAGATACTCTTATTAACATTAATGAGGGGTCGCGGCTTTCATACGAATTACATCGCAACAAGCCGTCCCCCTCCCCGTCGCCATCACCATCGCCGTCTCCCTCTCCCTCTCCTAGTTCTTCACAGGAAGAAAATCCTGACGAGAATGCTGAAGACGATCCAGTAGAGGACGAAATCCATCATGATGAGCATAATCAGGATGTGAATGAAAAAGAACTAGAAGGATGGGGTGAGCACTTTCAGGCACATTTCGACCCGCAGACTCGTGGACCCGAATCTGTGGGTGTCGACATCACATTTCCGTTCGCTAAAGATCTACATGGCTTACCAGAGAGAACAGTCCCACTTTCCATCCCTCGCACAATAGGCTCAGATGGAGCTATACTTACTGAACCGTACAGGATGTTCAATCTCGACCTATTCGAATTCGAACTCGAGAAAACGATTGGCCTGTATGGAGCGATTCCCGTTCTTATCGGTAGAAACGCAGGAAAAACGGCTGGTCTTCTCTGGTTGAATGCTGCAGAAACGTATGTCGATGTAGCAGATCGACAGGGTGGTGGCATTCATTCACATTGGTTTTCTGAGTCTGGTAGTGTTGATGTGTATCTTATGTCCGGACCTGACCCCAACTCAGTATTCGATCAATATCGTATACTCACGGGGCCGCCGACGATGCCACAACGATTCGCTCTCGGTTACCATCAATGCCGATGGAACTATCGCGATGATGCTGATGTGCGTGCTGTTGATGCCGGTATGGAACAGCACGGCGTGCCGTACGACGTCATTTGGTTGGATATCGAACATACTGACGGCAAACGATATTTCACATGGGATTATGAGCGGTTCCCGAATCCGACTAAACTGCAGAATGACCTCGCCGAAAGAGGACGAAAAATGGTAACTATTATCGACCCACACATCAAACGAGACACTAAGTACTCAGTTCACAAGTTCGCTTTGGAAAATAATTACTACGTCATGGATGAGCATGGCAAACCATACGAGGGTTGGTGCTGGCCTGGCTCATCTAGCTACTTTGATTTCACTTCACCAGCCGTTCGCACCGCTTGGGCGTCACGTTTCAATCCGAAGGATTATCCGCACTTCACGAAAAATTTGTACACTTGGGTTGACATGAATGAACCTTCAGTGTTTAATGGTCCGGAAGGCACAATGCCGAAACATATGGTGCATACCGGAGGAGTCGAGCACCGTCACCTGCACAATATTTATGGGTTGTATGTACAGCGAGCCACTTTCGAGGGATTACTTCAAGGTCATGGTGGCAACGACAGGCCATTTGTTTTATCGCGAAGTTTTTTCGCTGGTAGCCATCGCTATGGTACAATCTGGACTGGGGATAATAAGGCCGATTGGGGACATCTGGCTAGCACAGTCTCAATGCTGCTTCCTCTCCAAATGACAGGTATGGTGTTTTCAGGGGCAGATGTTGGGGGCTTTTTTGGTGACGTTGATGCAGAGCTTCTTACCCGATGGTATCAAGTCGGTGCTTTCCAGCCTTTCTATCGGGCTCATGGACATCTTGACACGAAACGAAGGGAACCGTGGCTTTTTGATGAACAAACAACTGAACGAATCGCAGCAGCTGTTCGAACTCGTTACACTTTCTTACCGTTTTGGTACACGCTTTTTGCTGGGAATGTGCTGGCGAATGAACAACCGTTTTCAGCTGAAACTCGAGCGCCGCCAATGCGACCACTGTGGTGGGAGTTCCCGAATGATGTAGAAGTGGAGAAGCAAACTACCTCATGGCTTGTTGGTTCAGCTTTGCTTGTTGCCCCTGTTGTGCAACAAGGAAAGAGAAGAAGGAAAGTGTATCTACCGAAAGATGCCAAGTGGTACGATATCATGGATCCGAGCAAACCTGGTCACCAGTACGATGGAGGTCAATATGTTACAGTCGATGCACCAATGGAGCGAATGATTGTCTTCCAACGAGGTGGCACTATTGTACCGAAACAAAATAGAAGACGGCGAAGTACCACTGCTATGGTTCATGACCCTTACACATTGGTAGTCGCACCAGATGCAAATGGTGAGGCGTCCGGGGAACTTTACCTCGATGATGGCAAGTCGTATGATTTCAAGAGTGGTTCATTCACATTGATGAAGTTCACGTATTCAATTCGAAACGGTTTTCATGCGAAAGTTGTGGCTGGTGGTGAGAAAAGTTTTGATGGTTGGAGAAATAAGGTCGAGAGAATTGCGATCTTGGGACTTCGATTGGGTACTATCAAATCTGTTTCTATTGACGGTGATGCTAGCCGAGTGATTCCAGTAGAGTATCTCACGGAATCAAATGTGGCGATAATTCGGAAGCCTGACACGGAGGTCGGAACTAACTGGCATCTTGTTTTCAACACTTGAGTGTGCAACTATAAATAAAAAAGTTTATCCTGGTCAACATGAACAGTTTTTCCCTGCGATGGATACCTCCTGGAAAGCAACTCATACACGTGTATGCATTGACATGGATAACAAATACCAGACTTGTATTACGCGACTTCATAGACGTGCAACCGTCACCCTCCAGACACCCTTGACATGGATGAACAACCCAACCATGTTCTATCTACGGAGACGCCGAATGCCTCCGATGTGACGCCGCCGCCACCTGTGAAGAAGGAATCGATGCCAGAAGTACAACTATTTCGCCCGAGCACCTACCGATTCGACCCACGAACCATCCAGCTCCCCGATGACTTTTTTAATTCTACCCTGGCTGATGTGAAAAACGCCAACCGAGCCTTGTCCCAGAATGTACAACAACTGAATGATGCGCCATTAATGACCAAGAAAATGCGTCTCGCTGAAGAAGAAGCGAAAATGGCCAAGTTTCGAAAAGTGTTGATTCGTGTGCTAATGCCAGACCGCTACTCATTGCAAGGCGTGTTCAAACCAAAAAGTACGATTCGTGAGGTCACGAAGTTTGTTAACGATTGCTTGCGGGACCCTGCGAATGTGCAATTTCATCTTTTCGTGGTTCCCCCGAAAACTATCTTGAAAGACATGAAACGCACGTTGTGGAATGAGAAGCTGGTGCCTGCGGCGCAGATCTTGCTGGGTGTCGACAAGGGGCCGACGGAGACCAAGTTGCTATTGAAGGATGAGCTGCTCGCGCTGGCGGAAGACCCACCGGCGCCGCGTGTCATGCCAGCAGCGGACATGCCGGCGTCGTCGAGTGGCAAGACGCTAGGAAGCGCGACGAAATCGGACAAGGGCAAGTACAAGGGAAAGATTGTGCCCAAATGGTTTAAACGAAAGTGACGTATGGAATGATGTAAACAACTAGAACTTGTTGTCGTTCATGTACGGTGGTGTACTGCAAACGTTATTTGACAGGAGACAAGAACGAATGTTATCCACCGCGGTGAGGATTGCTGCGGCCTCGCCGTTCTTATCTACGTAAAACTTGTTTCCCAACCCACTCGATAGCCTAGACCAGAAGATAGGTGGTAGTTTCACATCTACCGACTTGCCCACGTTGAACTTGAGAAGTTGGTCGCCGCCGAAGTAATCCGCAACGAGTAAAACAGAGTTGTCATCCAAATCCCAGAACGAACGAACCGCTAGACCCGGTGTCTGTGGAAAACGCTGCGTAAGGACTCTCACTTTGTACCCAGTTCTGGTTTCCAAATCCGCTAACTTTTCACGCAGTCGCTCTTCTTCTCCTCGAGCTAGGAAATTCTCGTAATCCAGCACAGTGGTGAACTCTTTCGGCAAAAGTTCTGGTCGATTCACGCCTTCTGGTCGGCCCGCGAGTACAGGGCTGGGTTTCAGAGAAGCCACTAGTGTGCTAACCACAGAAATTTGGAGTGCTGTGCGTCGAGAAACTTCCCCCAACTTGGACACCGTGGGTGTTAGATGAGTCCCAATCCGTTTCGCAATACGTCTTTGAGTTTTTGCAGAGTAAGGCCGCTGTGAGATTGATACCGGAAGAGAACTCAAAAATGCGTAACACATTGCTTGTTCAACCCAACAACCTCGATCTCCCTCAGCATGTCAGGCATTCTCTCTATGCTTGTATCGAAATGTATTCCGTAAAAAATAAAATAGATGATAAGGACGTCATTTTATTAATTTATCCAATAATTTAACTTGTAACAAATCCGAAACAACTTCATTCCTAATTAGCATTTAGTGCCAATCTGTCGGTTATTTGCATCGATTATTTAGCCTAATATACAAATGTCCCTGTCCTTTGGACCGAAATTCAAGTATAGTACCACATCAGACGAATGTAGAGAAAATTCCAATTGATTACAGATTCTGGAATGTATTGCCTTCGCTTAAACAATTCTCAACGAGCTACCCTGGAAATCAGATTCTTATCGAACGAGCGCTCGTGTGTACGAGTACGATAGTTGATTTCATGGGCTTCCAATACTTAAAACTGGTTTAGTTTCGCCTATAAATAAAGATGATGTCTTTGAGACTCTCTCTGATAAATAATCAAAGGTTTTATCCTTATTAGCCTCTAAACTTGAACACAAAGCCTCCTACCGAAGAAATCGAATACTTGTATTCATGATTGTTTTTAACAACTATTATGGTAATGCTAGAGATACACAGTAAGATTTCGCCCCGTTATTGTTTGCTCAAACAGCCCTGCATTTATTTAGTTTCATTCTATTTTAATTTAAGTTATTCATTTTGATTTGCACTTTTCGCAGAGGAAGTTCATGTTCCGTTCGCCCTTGGGAAATAAGAAAAAGAATTTCGGACATCGGCTTCTCACTCAGATAACGTGGAACTTCGTCTCAGCTGGTTAAAGCATGGAGCTGAACTTAGCGAACTTCATTCTGGGCTGCAGCTTTGTGAATGATCTAATCGTTTTGATTCTAACAACAATTGAAAGGAAATCCAATATTCATATACAAAATTTCTAGGTTGGCTGTTGAGGCCATCCCAGCTATTGGCGCACGGCTTGGAACGCTATGAATTCATCTACTACTGTAAATTGCAAGCTTCAGAATTTTTTGCTGCGAGGCTATGGTGCTTTGAGTTTTTGTTGCTCTTGAGTTTTTCCTATGGGACTCAATGCTATGAACAGGGAATTTTTACCTGATAACAACTTCTTATACGAGTAAGCTTGTACAAAACGCATAAAGCATGAATCGAGCTCTCGAGAATGGTGAGTACGGACTCTATGAACACTTCTGCTTCATCAAAAGAGTTGGAGATATTTTTAAGTGGTCGCTAACCTGAATTGAGTTGCTATTTTTACTTTTTGACAGCTTTAAAATTTCTAGTATTTTTGCAAAACTTCAATATGCCTCATTTGCTCACAAAAAATTTGTTTCGCATAAATGAATAATTTTTGTATTTATGATGCGCCAAACAAAGTCCATTATTTTCTCCCATACCGTTCAATGTTACCGAACTTTCTGTTTAGTCTTCGAGTAAATCAAAGACAATTGGAATGAATTAGAATAGATGAATTCTATTTCGTCCAAATTAAGGAAATAGAAAACACAGAGAGATCGATTATAATGCCATTGGAAGAATCCTAGAGGAGGAGAGAAAATTGATTCTCATAAATTTGTATAAAAATAATGATTTTCACCTTCGAGTTGTTGCGTGAATTTTACAACAATCAAAACACATATATGAGCTCATACTGAAAATTCGATAACTAATCACTACTGAAATTTAAGAATGGTTATTCTGTCGTACACATGAAGAATTTGTGTAGAAGCAGAGGTCGTCTTAAAAGCACAGTTACGTTCTCTAGTGAATAATTCATGCGGCGCCGAGAAGCCAACAGAAAAGAATATTCTGTTATTATGTGAAATTCTTCTTCTACGATCAGATGTTACCTGTTTTAGTGTTTCTAAAGAGAAAATTATCAGTTCGCATATGCTTTCGTACAGTAACTACCGAGAGAAAGTTCAATCAATTACGATAGTTGAAAATTATCTCTCAGATAACTAATTTCCCGAAAGTCAACTGTAGTTCGTAGTCATCAAATTATGGATACTAGGTGAGTAAATTTTTGCTAAGAAGATAAATTTTTCTCGAATCATTTCAAATTTATCTATTTATGAACTAATAGTGT
>JAAUYH010206300.1_pt1 | contig 25366 bp, 20 predicted proteins | sample 7278061 | NCBI WGS metagenome assembly JAAUYH01 (sample SAMN14350203, study PRJNA611818) | marine sediment metagenome | isolation source: surface marine sediment (0.6m) | place: French Polynesia: Moorea | collected 2018-08 | reverse complement strand
TGTGATGCTTCACAGATACCAATCGCAAGGTAGCGGCATTTTCCACCATCCATCAGAGCTTGAAGCAATGATGTATCCGAACTCCAAGAAAAAGAAACACAAAATCAAGCCAGAAGCCAACCTCTACTTACTAGATCCTAATAATACATATAGAGGACGAAAACCAAGTGAATTATTGACTTCTCCGCAAGCTCACGAACTAGTAAAGAGGTTTGGATTCAAATCAACCGCCATTTCTCCGTCACCTCAAGCCTTTTTAGATATTCTCCAGCAATACGGACCATTTATTTGGGTTGGGAATTATGAGCACACAGTGGTAATCACTGGTTTAGAGAAAAAGAAAGACAACTTCTACGTTCATTACAATGATCCAAATGGAGGTCAAAAAAATTACAAAGAGTTTTATGAATTTCTAATAAATTTGATGCCAAGTATGGGTCAAATAGGTTCTCAAAAATCTTTTGTATTCCATATCTAATCGCTTTTCTGGAAAGGATAGGAATTTGCGATCGCAATCTTGTCGTGCGATCGCTGGTCTAGTAGTGCGATCGCTGCTCTTGTAGCTCTTGTAGCGACGGTCTTGAGTCAAGGGATGCTCCGAATGAATCCACTACGCGATCGCTCATATCGCTTAAATTCTGGATAGATTAAGGCGATCGCCGTTTAGGACATTGTGCTTATTTATAAATACTCAACACGCCCTACCATTTCCTCTGGCGTATAAACCTCATAAATCAGAACCAGACTTTCAACGATCTGTCCAATTGAACGAGTTCCTTGCTTGCAGTAAGCAATACCAGGATGATTATTGGTACAACTCGCAATTTTCAGAAAATCATCATCTTGAGTGAAAAGCACTCGCTGTTCTTGACAAATAAAATTTAACTGTGCTTCATCGCTTTGAGTTCGTAACCCCACTTCAACGGTTGTCGTCACATCAATACTACGACGGCGCAACTCACGGGCAATAAGTAATTTCACCTGTTCGTCTAAGTGAAATCGAATCCGACTACTCACCCCGAATTGCTCTCAACCTTTCTTGCAAAGGAGAAGGAGGACTATTACGCTTCATTTCTTCTACTAACGCCTCACTTTCTGCTGTATGACGATCGATTTCTTCCCGATGATCGTAATAGTATGCCATTGCTGCATAAACTGCTGCTTTAGATAAATCATATTCAGACGCTATTTCTTCTAGAGATTCTCCCATCTCCAAATACATTTTTGCAATAGCAGCAACAGTTATTCTTGTTCCAAAAATGCGGGGTTTACCACAACAATAGTCAGGATCTATGGCAATATACTCTTTACTTACCTGTTGAATAGGCATTTTTTTTGACTGGGATAAGGCAAAATTTTTACTCCTATTATACTAAAAAAGTGCGATCGCCAATCTTGTAGCGACTGTCTTGATTGTCAAGGGATGCTCCGAATCGCTCTACTACGCGCACCGCGAAGCGGATCTCTTCGAGATCGCTGTTTGTTGGGAGTGCGATCGCACTCCCAGATTTATACGATATTTTTTTTGAGAGCCATAACAATAGCTTGAGTGCGATTTTTGACGCAAAACTTAGCAAAGATAGAACCAAGATGAGCCTTGACAGTAGCAATAGTTACATACAATTCTTGAGCAATTTCTTCGTTAGATAAACCTTGTATTAAGTATCCCAAAACATCTTTTTCTCTATGGGTGAGGTGATAATCATTTTTTGGGTGATTCTCTAAAGCTTCTAATTCACTAAAATTACTCAAATGATGATTAAAAGACATGAAAAAACCTGTTGCTGCTTCAGGAGGCAGATATATTTTTGAGTTAATTATAGTGTTAATTGCTTCTAGGAGTTGACTAACAACATTAGGTTTAAAAATATATCCTTTTGCTCCTAAAGACATGGCTTGAAAAATTATTTCTTCTTCTTCATGAGCAGATAAAATCAAAGTTTTTGTCTGAGAATTATTGTTTAATAAATACTTAAGAATATCCAGTCCACTTTCTTGCTGTAACTCTAAATCGAGTAGTAAAATTTGTGGCTGATATTTTTCTATTATTGACTTACCTTTAGCTATAGAATCAGTATCAGATATTATTTTAAAATTCAATAAATTATTTTGGTTATACAATTGCAATAGAGTTTTGATATTATTACGAAATTCATAATTATCATCAACAATCATTACTGAAATAGCATGTTTCTTTAACATTATAATCACCACCTTGATTCTACTCTTCAGAAAATCAGTTTAATTATTTTTAGGCAATACCAAAGAAATTTTTGTTCCGCCTTGAGAGATATTTTCTGCCCAAATATTGCCTTTGAGGTCTAAAATTATTTTTTTAACAATAGTTAAACCTAATCCTTGTCCATTTTCTCGACGAGAATAAAAGGGTAAAAACATATTTTGTATATCTTCTGAAGATAAGCCACAACCTCGATCGCAGATACTAATTAAAATTTCTTCTTGAAAAGATTGCCAATGACAATCTATAGTTTCTCCCTCTGGAGAAAAATAAATGGCATTACTCAAAAGATTGTCAAAAATCTGCTTTATTTTCAACTTATTTACTCTCAATAATATTGTTTGTTGAGGATATTTGACTTGAATTTTTTTATTGTTAATTAAATTTTCCAAGCCCTCAATACTTCCCTGCAAAATTTTTTTGATATCTTGAGTATTTTTCCGATCTTTGGCTTGCTTATGCAATTGGATAAAATTTCCTATATCTAAATTAAGATTAGTGATTTTATTTTTAATAGCTTCCGCTTGGGATTTACAGAAACTTGTTGTCGAACTTAAAAGAATAGTCTCAGCTATAATACTTATTTCTGCTAAAGGAGTTCTTAACTGGTGTCCCATTTGATAAAATAGGTCTTCTAGAAGTTTAAAATCATTTTCTTTTTGCTTATATTGATTGTCCAAAAATAAATACTGTTGCAATAATTGATTGTATATTTTAATAATTTGTTTTTGTTCCACAGATAAAGTACAATTGCGATCGCAAAAAAATATTAAATATCTGGAGTAGATATTATTTTTGGTGATGAGAGATATATATCCTGATAAACTCGAATCAAAATAAATTTCTGATTCTGACTCATAAAAATCAAATTTAATATTTTTTACCAAACTAGAATTTATTTTATGCTGCCAAAAACTATTTGACCAACAAATAGCTTCAATAATATTTGGCGATCGATCTTGTTGATATACTAAAACACAACCACAAATAGCTAGCTGTTGCCTTATTTGTTTCCATATAAGCTCGATAAAGTTTTGTAAATCATCATCTTGACAATAATTCAATTTTGTAATTGAGTTAATTTTTTCCGAAGAAAACATTATATGAATACCTATATTTTTCGTATTTTCAATTTAAAATAGTATTTTTCTTAAATTCCCTAGAAAAATACTTATGATGTTTAAGGCTTATGAGATTTAAGGGCCTCACAACTGGAGATTTCTCTCGACGAGCATTCAGCTTAAACATCCAGCATTGTAGGATAAATAATCCTCAGACACATTCTTTTTCTTCACTTCAAAATTATTCTTTAATTTTGAAGAACTTGTGAAGACAACTATAAATCTTTGAAAATTGATTGCAACCTTGGTGAAAAATGTTATGAAGGAAGATTGAATCTAACTTTTAAATTTGCCCCTCAATAAAACTCCTAAAAAAGCAACAGACACCATTAAAACTTAACAATACTTAACTATTGTTAAAGATATTAATTGCCTGAAGTAAATTGAATCTTAAAATAAAATTAATTGTATTTTATATTTAAGATAATAGTTTTAAATACAAACGCTATGCAATTTTAGAGTTTTAGAACTAGCTGGATTATAAAAAATTGCTTTCCTCAAATTGTTGAATTTAAATATCATCTCAAACAGCTTGAGATGCTGCAAACATGCTTCATAAATTGTATTTTAATATTCTAGGTATTATCGCTAGTGTAGCGGTATCGGGTTTTATTATCGGCTTACGACATCAAGGAAGTTTTGAGCAAATAGAATTATTAGCATATGATTCTTTAGTTAGGTTAAATGCTCAATCTGGCTTCGACGAAAGAATTACCATTGTGGGAATTGACGACAATACTTTACGGAAACTCAATAGCGATAAAGTTAGCGATGGTACTCTGAAGCAAGTTTTAGAAACAATCAGACAATACGAACCAAGGGTAATTGGCGTTGATATAATTCGAGATGTTCCTATCGGAAAAGGAAGAAAAGAATTACTCAACTATGTGAATAGTATTTATCAAACTCTAGGAGGTGCAATTAAACCGATTATCTTTCCTTGTGCTTTACCTTCGGACAATAGACCTAATGGAATTGCTTCTCCTCCAGTAATCGATCCTGATAGTGCTATTGGCTTCGTTGATTTGGAAACCGATCCGCAAAATATATTTGGTGGAGAACTTATTAGACGTGCTTATATTTCGAGTATTCCAGTGGATATTGGGTTAGAAACCGCTCCCGAAAGTCAATTTGACGCAGAATCAACCAATAATATGTGTACTGCTCCTTTTTCTTTCAGTTTTCTAACAGCTTTAAGTTATCTCCAAGCACAACAAATCGCAACTTTATCACCCGATGCAACTCCCGAGCTTAGCGAATTTCTCGATTACAAGAAAATTGAGGAAGGCGAGCTCGGAGTCAAATCTCTAACTTTTAGACCATTAAAAGCAAAAACTGGAAGCTATCACAACTTAGACCCTAGTTTTTATCAATATTTAATTGATTATCGTTACACTCAACCAGGAGAAATCATCTCTTTAACCAAGGTACTGGACAATCAGGTTACCTCACAACAATTGAAAGACAAATTTAAAGACAAAGTAGTATTAATTGGTTACACCACTAAAGAAGATCTCCATCAAACTCCCTTGGGAATGAAACCTGGAGTCTTAGTTCATGGGTGGATGGTTGGTCAGCTTCTGCGCAATGTGTTAGATCGACTACCGCAAATTTGGACTTGGTCTGAGCCAGTTGAATGGTTATGGATTTTAGGCTGGGGAGTAGTAGGATGTATACTTGCGTTGGGAATACGTCCAGTTTGGATATTTATTGGCGTTCAAGGAATTGCAATCGCCGTACTATGTGGTAGTTGCTGGTTTCTCTTTACTCAACAAGGATGGATTCCTTTGATTCCTCCTGTCTTTAGTTTGGCAATTTCTAGTGTTGTCGTTAAAGCGATCGCCTCTAAATTTAAAATTTCACCCGAGCCTCCACCTATTATTTCTCCACCTATTAAACCTCCATCAGACCAAACAATAGATGAATCTAAACTTGTTAAACCTCCATCAGACCAAACAATAGATGAATCTAAACTTGTTAAATCTCTATCAGACCAAACAATAGATGAATCTAAGCTTGTTAAACCTCTATCAGACCAAACAATAGATGAATCTAAGCTTGTTAAACCTCCATCAGACCAAACAATAGATGAATCTAAACTTCCTCAATCTCCACTAAAACCTCCAGTAAAAAAAGATACTTTTGTCAGAGACTCTTTTATCGGCAAAAGTATTGGAGATGACGATCGCTATTTATTACACAAACTATTAGGAGAGGGGGGGATGAGTAAGGTATATATAGCTTTAGATAAAAGGCTTAATAATATGGAAGTAGCCATTAAAATTATGACTAGCTACTTTTCTGCCAATGACCAATATTTAATTAGAAGGTTTAAGACAGAAGTCGAAGATTTATGTATTTTAACTCATCCTAATATCATAAAAATTACTGATTATGGATTAACTCCAACAAAAACCCCTTTTAAGGGCGAGCCCTTTTTTGTAATGGAATATTTTGTAGGACCAACTCTCCAGCAACTACTTGATAAGAACAAAACTCTTGAGCCTCATTTAGCTTTACGAATTATACTTAAAGTCTGTCATGGACTGAAAGCAGCCCATCAAAAAGGAATTGTTCATCGCGATATAAAACCAGCTAATATTTTCTTACCTGGAGAGACAGATACACTAGGAGAAGAAGTTAAAATTATCGATTTTGGTATCGCGAAAAAGATTGATGAAGAGAGTAAAAAACATACACAATTAACTGTTGCGGGTACATTTCTTGGTACTTATCGCTACGCTTCCCCCGAACAATGTTCCCCTGTATTAAGTGTTGACTCAAGGACTGATATTTATAGTCTAGGAATGGTTTTGTATGAAACCCTTAGTGGTAATAATCCTTACAATCTAAAAGACGATTCTAATACTACCAACGCAGATTGGGAAGTTGCTCATCGTAGAAAGACTCCCATCCCTTTAAGAGAACAATTCGGCTGTCAAAATATTCCAGTTGAATTAGAAAAGATTGTCATGAAATGTTTGGCAAAATCGCCTCAAAATCGATTTCAAAATATTGAAGAGTTAGAACAGGCTTTAAGAGATTATTTATAAATATATGAAACTGAAGAATTTGATTGCGCCACTGCAACAAAATATTAAAAAAACTCTATCTCTGCGAAGATTCAATCCTCTGAGCGATCGAGGACGAAAAGCGATCGCGAGTATGCTATTAAATCGAGGTAGGCGTAAATTAGAAAATCTGGAAATTCCGCAACGCAAACCAACTTCTGTTTCTGAGGGAGGTAATGTCTTAGAAGATACTTATCATTACACTTTTGAGCCTCTTCCTAATCCCTATCCTCAATACGACAAGTGTTACTGTAACAATCCTTTAGGATGCGATCGCCCTTTAGAAACTTTAAAACAAGCACCTACCGCTAAATTTTGCTCTCAATGTGGTTTTCCAGCACAATTGCCCGAAAATAAAGAAATTAGGGGTAAAAGAGGTATTTATCAAGTAAAACGCTTTTTAGGCAGACAAGGAAACGGGCGTATCTATGCAGCAGTGCAAGCAAATAGCGGTCAACCAGTAGTAATAAAAGAATACCTTTTACCTCGTCGCTGTTTTAAGCAAGTAGAAATCCGACAGCAAAAAAAAGAGATTTTTGAAAGGGTAGTAAATTTTCAAGTAGCAGAAACCAACCCTTCTGATTTTCGTTTGATTATTCCCACCGAAGGAATCAGCGATCGCCATCAAGACCGTTGTTACCTAATTGCACCAGGTAATTTAGCAGTCTTACCCAACCTTAAAGCTTACTTGCTACAACAGGGAAGAATGGAGGAAGAGCAAGTAATTAAATTATTAGACCAAGTATTACAAAGTTTGGAGTTTTTACACTCTCAGAAATGGAAATTCACTTCAGGAGAAATTAAACAGGTATTAGTTCACGGGAATCTTAGTTTAGATACTCTACTAATCAGTCAAACAGAAGTAGGATTTTTAGTTTATTTATGGGATTTATCTTTCTGGGAAGACCTATTCGATCCTACCTTAGAAGAAGTATCTACTAAAAGAGTCATTGATGATTTAGTAGCATTAGGCAACATTGGTTTTTATCTCCTAGCAGCAAAAGAAGTCACAGCCCAAGCTAGTTATCCCCTAGATCCAAGGAATGACCTTAATTGGAGAGGAATTTCACCTCAACTCAAGAATTTTTTACTGCGACTTCTCGGTTTAAATTCTCGCTTTGAAGATGCTGCTACTGCGAGGAGAGAATTGCGCCAATTAACGTTAAATCTGGCTGACTCAGAATCGATACCTGTAACTCTTTTGGACACATCAACTTCAGCAGAAAAAACTTTTAGTTGGCTTCCTTGGGCAATTTTTTCAGCAATTATTTTATTGTTAGGATGGGGAATTTGGCGGTTAATAGATAATCAACCCAACGGCAAATCAAGCAAAAAAGTTTCAGGATACTCCTGTATTAAAGATATTAGAAATGTTCCTTCTGGTAACTTCACTTACGGCATAGTATCGTCAGAAAAACCCAAAGATATAGCAGCAAAAAAATTAAAAGATATTTTTAATATTAATGATACTTATAAAAATGCTTATAAAAATTTTTGCAGCATTGATTCTGATAGTAGTACTTTTACCCAAATTCTCAATCAAATACATCAGATCGACCTCAAGCCATTTTTAGCAAATAATCAGCAAAACTTAATTCATAATATTGCTCCGCGTAAAATTGACTTTGCTTTATTGCATCTCGCTCCTAATAAATATCAAACTAAAAAAATCATGAGAAATGCTCGAGAAGAAGTTATTAATAATGTAATTGCTTATGATGGACTATTAGTTTATGTTCCTTTTGTCGATTGCAAAAATTGTCAACAACTAGGAAAATATCTAGAACAAAAAATAACTCTCAAGCAGTTAAGAAAAATTTATACAGCAAAAGTAGATTATTGGAACGAAATAAACCCTAATATCCCTAGTAATATTAAAATTCAAGCTTTTGTTCCTGATGATAATTCTGCCCTTAAACTATTTGAGCAATTACTATTTGAAGACCAAAGAGACATTGTAGCCTTTCAAGAAGCTATTGCCTCAGGAAAAATTAAACGACAAGAAAGTTACTCTATTCTTCAAGAAATTAGAAAATTATGGCAACAAGGCAGCATAGCAGATGGCACAAAACAAGGAGGAATTGGGTTTGATTTTCAAGAGATAGCTTATAAACAATGTAATGTTTATCCTCTTGCTGTAGTACGAGATTCTCAAGAGTTTTTTCCCATGCTGATCCAAAAAGCCAACCAACAAGGAGTAGAACTATTTAAAGATTTAAGTTGCCAAGATAAACAAAACTATAAACTCAACGAAACTGTCTTGCGCGATCGCCGATATCCCCTTGCCTTTTCCCTGAATTTGCTTTATCTCAACGATGACCGATACCAAAACTTAGAGTTTGGAGGAAAAATTACAGAAATCTTCAAAACCGAAGAATTTCAGTGTCACCTATCCCATAAAAAACTCATTCCTCTAGAATTAAGTGAGCAAGACTGTAAAAGATAAGAAAACAAGAAATTTCTGTCCAATTCCCTAATACCTAAAAACCAACCATGGCGATAGTTAAATGTAAGAATCCCGCATGTCCCTATTATGATAGAACAGTACCAGAAGGTGAATTTTGTCCTCACTGTGGTGAAGCGTTAAACTTGGAAAAAACAAGTCCCCAGAAATCTTACACCCCATTAGTACCTGACAATGCAGATGGTCGTACTTATGTCGAACTACCTCAGAAACTACGTAAGAATCGCCTCACATTAAATCACTCTAATTCTGGTCAAACTTTTACTATAGATAGTGATAGTGCCACCAATAAAATATATTTAGGTCGTCAGGTGGCGATTCCTAGTGTCTCTGTAATAGATATGAGCGATCTTCCTTTTGCAGAGAGAATCTCCCATCTTCACGCCTATGTTACTTGGGATAATAACCGCAACTGCTTCACTATTACAGATAATGACAGTACCAACGGGACAATTCTGAATGGTAAATCCCTAATTCCTCAACAGCCTTATCCCCTCAATCCAGGCGATCGTCTAGAATTTGGTAGAGAGCATAAAATAATTTTTACCGGAGAAATTAGTGAAACATAGTTGGCAAATCTAAGAACTGAGAACTAAAAATGGCGATAGTTAAATGTCTGAATCCCGCATGTGATTATTTTGAAAGAGCAGTTCCAGAAGGAGATTGTTGTCCTTACTGTGGTGAACCATTAAACCTGGAAAAAACAAGTTCTCAGGTTACTCCTCCAGACTACCCCAAAAGCATTAGTCTCAAGTTAGTTCACTCTAATTCTGGTCAAACTTTTACCGTAGATCGTTATAGTGCCACCAATAAAATATATTTAGGTCGTCAGGAAGGGATTCCTAGTGTCTCTGTAATAGATATGAGCGATCTTCCTTTTGCAGAGAGAATCTCCCATCTTCACGCCTATGTCATGTGGGATAATAACCGCAACAGCTTCACTATTGCAGATAATAACAGTACCAACGGGACAATTCTGAATGGTCAATCCCTAACGCCTCAACAGCCTTATCCCCTCAATCCAGGCGATCGTCTAGAATTTGGTAGAGAGCATAAAATAATTTTTACCGTAGAAATTAGCTAATTGTTGATTGCTAATAGCTAATAGCTAATAGCTAACAGCTAACAGCTATATAGACCAAAGTCTAATGACAGAGTTGACAGAATCCCTGTAAGCTAAACCTAAAATATCATCTCCATTTTAGGAATTCGGATGATCACTGCTGTTACCCAGACCTTAACAGGGATTCTGGTCGAAACCTCTCCCCTAATTAGGAATGTTGAGATCGATCTCAATCATCCTCAAACGAGGCAAGATGTCAAACCAGCACTAAGCCTCTATCTGTATGCACTTACCAAAAGTAACCACAATATTCTAGACAATAGTCATCGTCAATTAGATACTCAGGGTTACATTGTTGACTGGTACGACCTATCTTTTGTGATTATTCCCTGGGATTGGACAGTATTGGGGCAATGGCAGTTGCTATCAGAAGTACTGACTTCATTAATTCCCTATCGGTTAATTGCTCAAGACAAATTAGCCCCAGAATTAAGAGGATTTGGAGATTTACCATTACACATAGCTACCTCAGTGCCAGATACTGCAAGGTGTGAGAAAGCCTTGGGCATATCCTTTCATCCTGCTTTATACCTCACTATACCAACTCCTTTTGTGGTAGCTAGACTTCAACCTTAGTCTAATTCTTACGATTAATGATTTTGTTGTCGTTGCTTATATCCAAGGATAAGTTATTATGCCTAGATTAGATTACTTTGCTCCTGGTGTCTATGTTGAAGAAATCAACCGAGGGAGTCGTCCCATAGAAGGGGTTTCTACTAACGTAGCCGGCTTTGTGGGGTTTACTGAAGACATTCGCAACAGTGCAGAACTCTTCAAGCCCATGTTAGTTACGAATTGGAGTCAGTACCTCAATTATTTTGGAAAAGATAATTCCGATGGCTTTACCGACTTTAACGCCTATTTACCCTTCGCCGTAAATGGTTTTTTCCTCAATGGAGGAGGACGCTGTTGGATTTGTAGTATTGGGACTCACTTACCAGGAAAACAACCCAGCCCAGAACAAACAGGCTTAGAAATTTCCACTCGGGGCAGAAATCGACCCTCTCTGCGTTTAGGTTTTAAAGACCCAAGAGCTAATCTCCCCTCTTTAACCATTGAGATTCAAGACAGCACGCCTAAAGCTTTACCTCCCGATACAGAAGGAGAACCCCCTGAGAATACAGGAGAGTTTTTCAGTATTGTTGTCAAACAAGGCGATCGCATTCTCGAAAGATTCGATAACTTAACCATGAATCGGGAAATCAATTCCCAAGTAGCAGACTATGTAGTTAATCGTCTGGCACAGTCTCCCATACTCCAAGTAGCGGATATTTCTCAGGTAGGAAGACCCCTAGCCCGCAGACCAGCCAATGGTACATTTCAACTAAATTTACCTCAAGTAGCATCCCGACCCGAAAATTTGACAAGGGACATGAAAGGGAGTCAGGATGACAGAACAGGGGTACAGGGAATGTTTGAGATTGACGAAATCAACATTCTTGCTTGTCCCGATCTCATGAGAGTTTATGAAGAAGGATTAATTAGCCTCGATCAAGTCCATGACGTTATGGGACTACAAATCAGTCTGTGTGAAGGATCGATGAGTGGTAATGTTCCTAATCCCCCCAATCGAATGGTAGTTTTGGATACTCCCCCGGACAAGGTTAAACCCCAAGAAGTAGCCCAATGGCTAGAAGATTCCAAATTGCGGTCTATGTTTGCAGCCCTCTACTACCCTTGGGTCAAAACCACTAACCCCAAAGATGGCAAAACCATTAATATACCTCCCTGCGGTCATGTCATGGGAGTGTGGTCTCGTAGCGATGAAACTAGAGGTGTCTATAAAGCTCCTGCTAATGAAGTTCCTCGCGGTGTCATAGGTTTAGCTTACGATACTAACTTCCGCGAACAAGAACTCTTGAATCCTAAAGGTATTAATTGTATTCGTACCTTTCCCAATCGAGGTATTCGTATTTGGGGAGCCAGAACTCTGGTTGAACCAGATATCACTGAATGGCGTTATATCAATGTGCGTCGCCTGATTAGCTACATCGAAAAGTCGATCGAGTTAGGTACGCAATGGGTAGTTTTTGAACCCAACGATGAAGACTTGTGGGCAAGAGTAACTAGAGTTGTTTCTAACTTCCTGGAACGACTTTGGCGCGAAGGTGCTTTATTTGGCGCATCTCCCGAACAGGCTTTTTATGTCAAATGCGACAGCGAACTCAACACCTCAGAAACGATGATCTTGGGGCGTTTATATGTGGAAATCGGAGTTTGTCCCGTCCGTCCTGCAGAGTTTGTTATCTTCCGCATCTCTCAATGGAATAGTAGCGACGGCGCGTAATTCAATCATCACAAATGACCAATGACCAATAACCAATAACCAATAACTAGGAGAAAAGTAAATGGCAAACGGACAACCAGACGAACTATTAACAAATTGTCGGTTTTATTTTGAAGCTGACGGCGGACTAACAAAACTTATGATTTTAGAAGTGGGTGGCTTAACCACTGAAAGCCCAGCAGCAGGAGGAGATAAAGTTTTAGGTTCAGGTAAAAATGCAATTAACCTCAGACAAGCTACCCCTACTCGAGTTAAATTCAGTCCCGTTACTGTCAAGATGGTAGCAACTCTAAAGCGAGATCTTTATGATTGGTACGAAAACTGTAATAAAAACGCTGGTGGAGGGTCTGCCTGGGCGAAAAATCGTAAAACTGCCTCGATTGTGGTCTATGACACACAAAACAAAGAGGCAGCCCGTTGGAATCTCGACAACTGCTATCCTACTAAATACGAAGGTCCCAAATTAGAAGCTAATTCTAATGATGTGGCGACTGAAACTATTACTCTAGTTCACGAAGGTATCATACGAGTTAAGTAATACGACCAGAATAAGGGAAAAGGAATGAGGAGAATTTTGCCTGATTCCTTGTTCCTTCCTTCATCGTTCGTCTTCAATTCCTAATTATGTCTTACCCAGAAATTTTAACCTCCTCCAGTTTCTATTTGGAACTAAGCCTTGATCGTAGTGATGGTAGTAATCAAGCTGTAGATGGAATTTTTATGGACTGCAAGGGTTTTAAATGCAGTCAGGAAATTATCGAAGTCTGCGAAGTTACTGACAACCAATGGGGCAAAGCCAAAAAGGGGATGGTGATGCGGACAAAAATACCTGGTAATGTCAAAATCAATAATATTATCTTGCGGAGGGGTCTGATTTCTTCCCTTGCCTTATGGCAATGGTTTGAAGAAACCCAAAAAGGGAATTGGGCAAAACAGAGAAGGGATGGCTCATTACAAATTTACAACCAAAAACGTAAACCCCAAGCCCGATTTCGATTTCTCAATGGTTGGGCTATCAGCTATAGTCTTTCCGATCTTAGTGCTTCTAGTACCGACTATGAAATTGAAGAATTAGAGATAGCTTGTGAAGTTTTAAAACGAGTTCCTGTTAATAGTTAAACCTCAAAATGTTACAGACAGAATTTGAATTTACTTTACCAAAAGGATACCTTGATGAAGAGGGAAATCTTCATCGTAAAGGTATTATGCGTTTGTCTCGTGCTAGAGATGAAATTGCACCCTTAAAAGACCCTAGAGTTAAAAGCAATCCCGCTTATGCCACGATGATTATCTTAGCAAGAGTCATCGTAAAATTAGGAGCTTTAGAAATAATCAACCCCTCAACCGTAGAAGATTTTTTTGCCGAAGACCTGAATTATTTACAACATTTTTATCGTCATGTTAATGGGTTATCGACCTTAGAAGATAGTCACAGTAATAATGGTAAAGAAGCAATTGTCGTAAATCATTAACCATAAACCAATGACCGAATTTAACTTTACCTTACCCCATGGTTTAATAGGCGATCGCGATCAAGTTTATCGTCAAGGAGCAATGCGTTTAGCCACAGCTAAAGATGAAATAACCGTTCAAAATGATCCCAGAGTCAAAGAAAATACTGCTTACGGAGTCTTAATTTATCTCAGTTTAGTTATTACTCGTTTAGGAGATTTATCAAACCTTACTCCTCAACTTTTAGAGAATTTATCTGTTTTGGATTTAGCCTATCTCAGAGAATTTTATAACCGTATCAATCAACATCGAGAAGCCCATATTTCTTTACAATGTCCTCATTGTCAACAGCAATTAAAAGTGGAGTTGGCTCTAGCGGGGGAGTTATAAGCTACCCTTCAGGACAACTATATGAAGAGGTAGCTTATGTGGCATATAATTTTCATTGGCAACGAGAAGATATTTTAAGTTTAGAGCATCATGAACGACAAAAATGGGTTAAAGAAATCGAGAAAATTAAACAGGAATAGGTAATCAAAAATGTTGCTTAATTTAACTTTTGATTACTAATTGATAGCTCATATTGATTAATTAGTTAAGAGTATAGTCATAATAGATTTGAGTTTTGTATTACAGTTTAAATATTTTTCAACCTTTATGGGATGCAGTCTCAAAAATTTTTATAGCGATCGCCAATTTGGAGCGAAAGCTGCGTCAAGATTTATTCAAAAAATCTAGGAGTGATAGAATGTCAATCATTTGTACTCATTGTGGTCATGAAAATCAGATAGGTTCTTTGTATTGTGATGAATGTGGAGAAGAACTAAAAACTAAGACATTATCCTCTGTAGAATCTGTAGAAGAAGAAACAATACCATCGAAAGAAGCCTCTGCTGAAGTACCAAGTAGCGAAGTAGCATCTGCTGAAGCAGAAGTCGATACAGCATTGCAGTCACAAGCAGAACCTTCATTTGAATCAGCATTAACAGAAACAGAAGAATCGGAACAGTCCACACCTCCTCTTCCTATGGGTACTGCTACTCGCCTGGAACTAGATGAACCGCCGATACCCAAAATAGTTGCTCCTGCTACTACTCTAGAATTACCCACAGCTGTACTCATTAATCAGGAAACAGGAGAAAAATTTATCTTACCCTCAGAGGAAAAAACGGTTTATATCGGCAGAATTAACGAAGAATTTCCCGTCCAAGTAGATTTATCGGCTATTCCTAATGCAGACTTGATTTCTCGTGTTCATGCTGCCATTCATCTCGAAAATGAGGTTTACTACCTCGAAGATGCTGGAAGTGCTAATGGAACATGGCTTAATGACCAACTAATCCAGACAGGGACTCGTTTTCGCCAGAAATTAAATCCAGGAGATACCATTGCTTTTGGGCGCCATCAAACTGTTAAATTCACCTTTAATTTAGAAGATTCTTAATTGAGGAAGGAGGAATCAGAAATGAGGAAAAATTGTTCCTGTTTCTTGTTTCTTCTTTTTCTCTTCTTCCTTTCTTCTTTAATTTCTTATTATGAGCAATTATTTAGCTATTGCTACGGTAACAGCAACGTTACAACGAATCTTACAAGATACCGTTCAGATAGATGTGGAAGGGGCGCGAGTTACTACTGTTCGTCCTGATAATGTGGGGCGAGGAATACCAGAAACAGGGGTTAATATCTTTCTTTATCGAGTCGCACCTGTGAATTGGCGGAATCAAGATTTACCAGGAAGACGCTCTACAGGAGAGCTACAAAAACGCCCTCGAATTGCCTTGGAATTAAACTATATTTTAACTTTTTACGGTAACGAAGTGGAATTAGAACCACAACGGTTATTAGGAAGTGTGGTACGGACAATGTACTCGCAACCCTTATTACCACTAGAAGCAATTCACAATACTCTGGATGATTCTAGTTTTCGCTATTTGCGAGAATCCGATCTAGCAGAGCAGGTAGAGTGGGTTAAATTTGTACCTTTGGGTTTATCTACAGAAGATTTATCCAAAATTTGGTCAGTATTTTTCCAAACTCCCTATAGCCTTTCCATCGCCTATCAAGGTAGTGCTGTCTTGATTGAAAGTCAAGATATCCCCTGTCGGGCATTACCTGTCAGAGAGCCAATAATTAGTGTTAGTCCTCAAAAACCGATAATTAACAAGGTTACTTCTCTCGATCCTCTCACTCAACTATGGCAGTCAACAGAAGATAGATTAATACTAGCTAATAGCACGATCGCGATCGAAGGGACAAGATTGCAGAGCAGGAATAATTTAGTGCGGATTGGTGGAATCGATACTATTCCTCAAGAAGTGAGCGATCGCAAGGTTATTTTAGACTTAAGTACAGTTTCTAATAGTAACTTGCGAGCAGGGGTACAAGGAATTCAAGTCATTAAACGCAATAGTGAAGAGCGCAGAATTAATGAATCTAATGTGTTTCCTCTGGTAGTATTTCCGACGCTTCATAAAATAGCAGTAGAAGCTGTAAGATCTATAGGAGAAGAACTACATACTGTCAGAGTTAGTATCGCTACTCAACCTACTATCGGGAAAACTCAACGCTTGAATCTTTTGCTCAACTCCATTACAGGAGAAAGAGAGCGAGAATATGTTTTCAAAATCCCCCCTCTAGAAGCAGACAGCGATCGCATTATTACAGAAATTTCTCCCCTTGCTTCAGGGGAATATTTAGCTCGTTTACAAGTAGATGGAGTAGAAAGCTTATTAACTGTAGATACCGATAAAAATAGTCCTAATTATCAAAAATATATTGCACCTTTGTTGATTGTTAATAGTTGATTGTTAATACCTATTACCTATTACCTATTCACTATTCCCCCTAAAACCCGTTGAAAATTTGAGGAGTAATAACCATGATCTCGCTTATTATCGTTAACTATAATCAAGAACATTTTTTAGGGAAAGCGATCGCTAGTGTCTTAGCGCAAACCCGAAGAGATTGGGAGTTACTAATCTGGGATGATGGTTCAACGGATAATTCGGTCGCAATTGCTCGTGAATACGAACAACAAGATGATAGGGTAAGGGTTATTGCTGCAACCCATCAAGGAGTAGCCAAAGCGAGAAAAAATGCAGTTGCCGAAACTAGAGGAAATTATATCGGTTGGATCGACAGCGATGATTGGATTGCGGATACAGCGTTAGAGGAAACAGCCAAAGTATTAGATAGAAACCCTGCGATCGGGATGGTATATACAGACTACTACGATGTTAATAGTCGAGGAAAAGTTCTAGGAATAGGAAAACGCTGCAACATTCCCTATTCTCCTCAAAGATTGTTAGTCGATTTTATGACTTTCCACTTTCGTCTGATACGCCGTGAAGTTTACGAACAAATAGGAGGGATTAATTGTAATTGTGAATATGCTTATGATTATAACTTGTGTTTGCGTCTATCAGAAGTAAGTAAGATTGAACGAATACAAAAACCACTTTATTATTATCGCCATCATGGAAACAATATCAGCTACCGCAAACGGAAAGAGCAAATTAAAAGTTCTCAACAAGCAGTCGATCGAGCCTTACAGCGTCGCGGATTAGCAGATACTTATGTTCTGAAAGTAGAAGGCGATCGCTTTTATTTACGCAAAAAACCAGCTTCTCTGATTCCGTGGACATTGCCTACCCTACTCACAAGCCTCTCTTTGATGGGCGCGATCGCTGTAAGTCCTGCTACTGCACAACAGATCATCCCTAATAATGATGGGACAATGACTGTTATCACCAAAGATGGCAATAGCTTCAACATCGACGGCGGTACATTATCAGGAGATGGCAAAAACCTCTTTCATAGTTTCCAAGAATTTGGCTTAGATGCAGGACAAATTGCTAATTTTTTATCTAATCCCAACATTCAGAATATTCTAGGACGGATTAACGGCGGTAATCCTTCTCTTATCAACGGCTTAATTCAAGTTACGGGGGGAAACTCTAACCTATTCTTAATGAATCCTTCGGGGATTATTTTTGGTAACAATGCCAGTTTAAACGTACCTGGAGATTTCACCGCTACCACTGCCACAGGAATTGGTTTTGGGGATGGTTGGTTTAACGCCGTAGGAACTAATGACTATCTTAACCTAGTAGGAAATCCTGATAGTTTTAATTTCACCAATGCAGAATCGGGAGTAATTATTAATGCAGGAGATTTACAAGTAGCTGATGATAGCAATATCTCTTTAACTGGTGGCACAGTAATTAATACAGGCACTATCGAAACCGAAGGCGGTAATATCACTGTTGCAGCTATACCAGGAACAAATCGGGTTCGCATTTCTCAAGAGGGACAATTATTAAGTTTAGAAGTACCTATACCCCAAAACGCTAACGGCGAAGCTTTACCAATTCGCGTTGTCGATCTTCCTAACTTATTACGGGGATTACCCGTAGATATAGACACAGGGTTAGAAGTTGCAGCCAACGATGATATTACCGTAGCTAATTCTAATACTGTAATTACTCATGAACCAGGTACCATTATAGTTTCAGGAACAGTTGACGCTATTAATACCCAACCTGGAAGTGTTGGCGGAGAAGCACATCTTCTAGGAGGTAAAGTTGGTTTAATTGGAGCCAATATAGATGTTTCTGGCACGAATGGCGGTGGAGAAGTTTTAATTGGTGGAGATTACAAAGGTCAGGGGACTGTCCCTAATGCCTCCCGGACTTTTGTCAGTAGAGATTCGGTAATTAATGCCGATGCGCTGAAAAATGGCGATGGTGGTCGAGTAATTGTTTGGGCGGATGAGGTAACTGGATTTTATGGCAATATTAATGCCAGTGGCGGTTTAAACTCTGGCGATGGTGGATTTGTTGAGGTATCGGGTAAGGAGTCTTTATCTTTTGATGGTACTGTTGATGTCAGTGCTAATAATGGCGATTGGGGAACTTTACTACTCGATCCTACTAATATAAGTATTGCCAACTCTCCTAGTACTGGGGGAGTAGAGGCTAGTCTGCCAGACATCTTTCAAAATGAGTTTGCTGGCACGGACATAACTATCAACGCTGGAACTCTCCAAACGCAAGCGGGTGATATTATTCTAGAGGCGACTAACAATATCACCATCTCAGGGGGGACTTCACTAAACTTTGTTCCCGGAGGAACGATTGAGTTTAAGGCAGACGCAGATGGTGACACCAACGGTTCTTTTGTGATGTTTAGTGGTCCAACCGTAGGTCCCAGTTCACTTAATACAAATGGACGCTCTCTGACTATTACCGCTGCTGATATAGTTTTAACTCCGGAAACACGTTCCAGCTTTCCTCCATTCAATGTATTAGTTTCTCCAGCTTTGATCGAGGCTGGAACTGGAAATATAACTTTTCAGCCTTCGACTCCCACTGCTACTATTGGGATAGGTGAGAATGCTGCTGGTGACTTCAATTTGGACACTACAGACTTAACAGAAAACCTGAACTCCTCGGGCACTGTAACAATTGGCAGTTCTGCATTAGCTGAGACTGTTACAATTAATAGTCTCGATCTCAGTGGAGAGAACTACAATCTCACAGTCAGGGGAGGGCCTATTGTGGCAAATGGGTCAATTCAAACCAACGGCAACGATCTGACCCTCAATGCGGGAAATGCTGTAGACATCAATCAAAATATAACTACCAATGGAGGGGCGATCGATGTTAGCAGTGGTGGCAATATTGATAGCACTGGCACGACTCTAAACTCTAGTTCGACTGGTACTGGAGGCGCGATCTCGCTGGAGGCTGATAATGATATCAACACTGGTCTTATCTTGACTAGTATTACTGGAACTGGAAAAGCTAATGTTAGTATGACCTCTAATAATGGCTCTATCAATATTAATGATCGCGATGAAACATTCAATAATAGTGTTCTCGGAAGATCAATCACTATCAATGCTCCTGGTAAGCTTTCTGTTGCCGGAGGCTTCAATGCAAGGAGTGATGGAGCCGAGGATGCAGGTGATATTACTATTGGTAATACATTAGTACCAAATTCTATTACTGTCGGCACCCTAAGTACTCGCAATTTAGGTGGCGGTGGCGGTGGTAACATTAATATCACAACTACTGGCTCACTTAACGTAACTGGTGCTTTCTCAAGAGATGAGGATGGTCTGCCGGTTTCTCCTCCTGTGGACGGCAACCGTAATGATATTGCTAGCATCGCCAGTGAAGCTAATGCTAATGGTGGAGTAATCAACATTTCTGCCGATGGCGGTATAACTACTGCAGCAGGAATTTTTAGTAATGGACAAGCAAGTGGTGGCAATATCAACCTCACCAGCAGTAACGGTACTATCGAAACTTTTACCCTTGACTCCTCCTCTACTAACGGTAACGGAGGGACAATAGAACTTACTGCTCTCAACAACATTACTACCAATAATATTTTAACTACAAATAATAATGTCAGCGTTAACGGTTCTTTTACTCTTGCCAATGATGTGTCGATTAGCATTGGTGGGAGCGGAGGTAACATTAGCTTTATCCGCACAGTCGATGGCAATCAAAACCTAATTTTGGATGCTGGTTCTGGAGATATTACCTTTACGGGCGCAGTTGGTAGTACACAGGAACTAGGTGAGGTGACGCTCAACAGCACTGGGACTACTCAGGTCAACAATATTTTTACTGCTGCCAGCCTCACTACGAATGCAGAAGGCAGAACTGACCTTAATGGTAGCTTAGTTACTACCACTGGAAATCAGATCTACAACGATCCTGTTATTTTGACCGAAAATATTACCCTCAACGGTAGTAATGTGACCTTTAATTCCACAGTAGATGCCGAGACGGCAGGAGGACAGTCTCTCACGGTTAACGCTTCAGGAACTACTACTTTTGGCAATGAACCCAGCGATCGCGTTGGGGGAACAAATCCACTGGAATTTTTAACCACCGATGCTCCAGGGACAACGGTTATTAATACCGACCAGATTAACACTACCAGCGACCAAACCTTTAATGACAATCTCGAAACTTCAGCAAATATAGAGTTAAACGCCAGTAATGGAGATATTACTACTCAAGACATTACAACATCAGGTAATGACTTAGATATCAATGCAAATAGCATCTCAACAGGAAATATTACTACTCAAGGAGGAGAAGTCGAGCTTGAGAGTACAGAAGGTGCGATCGCCACAAGAGATATTAATAGTTCTGGAACAACAGGTGGAGATGTAACTCTCAACTCTGTAGGTAATATTAGTGTAGAAAGTATCAAAGCCGATGGAACTAATCGGGGTGGTAATATCAAGGTCAATGTGGATAATGACAATCCTCCCTTATTTGTTGCTGATAGCATTATTGAAGGTCTTGATGGAAACTTTAGTATTTTCACTGGTGGTACTAGCGGTGGCGAAGTTACCATAAAACATGGTGGTGCTCAAACCGATCCTAGAACACCTTTTCAAGTGGGTTTTGGAGAGCAGCAAAACGTTAACAACGGTACGGCAGGAGCAATTGGTAGCCGAGAAACTCAAATTACGGACGGTTCTTTTATCTTTACAGAGCGAAGAAGGGATATTGCCATTATTTCTAATGATCCGCCCAATGGCGAGATTGCTACAGTCATAGATCCTCCCAAAGAACCACCCCGCGACCCGGTCGAGCCTGGTTCTGGCAGCAAATTCACCGACCAACCGCCACTGAAGATCGCATCAATTCCCGATGCACAACAAAAACTCAGGGAGATCGAACAACAAGCAGCTCAAAAGCCTGCCTTAGTTTATATTAGTTTCACCTCTCCAGAAATCAAAGCAGGAACAAGTAACCCTGACGAACATTTTATCAGAGCGGAAAATTGTCTGACAGCAGAATATCAAGAAGCTCTGGGATTAACTGAGACTCAAGTAGAACCAATAATTTGTCTTGCTGCTCAACCAAGCGATAAATTAGAAATCTTAGTTGTCACCCCAGAAGAAGAGCCAATTTTTGTTGATAATGTGACTTTTGAAGATGAAGATGGTCAGACTCATGATGTGACTCGCGAAAAAGTGGAAACAGAAGCACAAGAATTATATCGACAGATTACAGGTATACAAAAAGACGATTGGGAAATACCAGGCGAAAAACTTTATGAATGGTTAATCGGTAGTATTGAAGAGCAACTTGAAGCCAGAGAAATTGACAATTTATTATTTGTCTTACCTCCAAAACTACGCTCTCTTCCCTTAGCAGCACTTTATGATTGGGAACAAGATCGAGTTTTAGTAGAAAAAGGCTACAATATCGGGCTGGCTCCCAGTATTAACTTGATGAACACTACATACAATAAAGATGTTCAACAAGCATCAGTATTGGCTTTAGGAGCTTCTAAGTTTAAAGAAGATCAAAATCAACAAGACCTCAATGCAGTAGAGGTTGAGCTACCCCAAATTGTCAATTTACGTGGTGGTCAAGAACCTATTCTTAACGAGCAATTCACTCTAGAAAGTCTCCAAAATAATCTCGATCGGAATAGTGTGCCTATTGTTCATCTTTCTACTCATGCTAACTTTGACACTAAAAATATAGATGATATCTACATTCAGCTATACAATCGCAAGCTAACTTTAAGCGAATTGCGATCGCTCGATCTCCAAGTAGGAAATAGCGATTTAGAGTTATTAGTTCTGTCCGCTTGTCGCTCTGCTTTTGGTAATACTGATGCAGAATTAGGATTTGCCGGATTAGCCGTAAAAGTAGGAGTCAAAACTGCGGTCGGTAGTTTATGGAAAGTAAGCGATCTTACCACTCCTGCTTTAATGATTGAATTCTATAATAAATTGAAAACTTCTCCTTTTAAAGCAGAAGCCCTAAGACTTGCTCAAGTAGCAATGAGGAACAAGGACATCACAATCGATCTCGAAAATCGTCAAATGATTACCAGTTGGGGTGAGGTTATCGAGTTGCCAGAAAATGTAGTTGCAGATTCATTAAAAAGCTATATCGGAGTCATTAACATCAATAAAACTAATCTCGAAAATCGCCAAATGATTAGTATTCGGGGTGAAAATATCGAATTACCAGAAAATGTAGTTGCAGAATTATTAGACAGCAATATCGGAACAATCAAAATCGATACAATCAATCTCGAAAATCGCCAAATGGTTACCAGTCAGGGTCAAGTTATCGAGTTACCAGAAAATGTAGTTGCCAAATTATTGAAAAGCGCAGAAAAAACAATTGACTTGTCTCATCCTTATTACTGGGCTCCTTTCACGGTTATTGGAAGCCCTTGGTAATTCAGCCGAAAATACTCTGAAAAACTTACTTTTTTTCTCTTGAATTTGTTGCTATTGTCCCATCTTTAGTCAAGATTTTTAGTGGGTATAGAACCATTGAATTGAAAAGTTTAAAGTTTTCCCTCTTTTTACTATATTTTAGAAACTTGATGGTCTTAGAAAACGTCATTATTTAGTAGTTAATCACTAGTAAACAAAAGCAATTATTCAACATAAAATGGTCGAGGTATTAAAATATGTTTCGCAAAATTTTAGGTTTTAGCACGGCAATAATATTAGCTAGTTGCTTAATTGAAGGTAATAGCTACCATTCTTTTGCTTCCAATCTTGATAATAAAATATCTGAATCGCACAATAGCTATCAGATAGCCCAAGCTCGTACTTATCGAGTCAGATTGGGAGATACCTTGGGGGGAATTGCGAATCGAAATAGCATGAGCTTGAATCAAATTTTAAATTACAATCCCCAACTGCGATCGCGTCGCGATTTAATCTATGTCGGAGAAATTATTAATTTGGGAGGTAGTAGTACAACTTCTAGTCCTCCATCATCTTCGGGAAGAAAATATACAGTCAGATCGGGTGACACTTTGGGCGGAATTGCCATTCGTCATGGTTTGAGCTTAAGGACAATCATAGCTTATAATCCCCAAGTAGCTCATCGTATCCATCGGATTAATGTCGGAGAAAAAATCAGTGTTGGTTCTTCTCAAATTATCCGACAAACTCCTACTACTCAACCCACAAATACAGCAGGCAATGGCACTTCACCACCTCCCTCAACACAAACAGCAGTAGCTTTTAGCGGTTTACCTACAACAAGAAGACAAGGTTCTGACAGTATTGGTGCAATTCGAGGTAACGAAGACGAAGCTTGTACTCAAGCTGGCGAAAATATGCGAGCGATCGCTCCTGAAAACGGCTTGGGTTATACCTTTGATGAATATCCTTACTTTTTCTGGTACTTCCCTGGAATAAAATCTGATTCTTATCCGATCGTATTTACTCTAATTGGAGAAGAAACCAGAGAAGTTAACGGCGTAACGAGAACTAAAGCCACCAAAATCTACGAAAAAGAATTAAATCGAGAATTAAAACAACAATTAAACCTAAATCAATCAGGAATTATTGCTTTTCCTCTTCCTTCTTCAGAATCGAAACCCTTACAAGAAGGAAAAGAATATAAGTGGAAAGTACAAATTAACTGTACCTCAGAAACTACAATGTTTCTTTCCTACTCCATACAAAGAAAATCTACGGACAACCCTGAATTAGAAGCAAAGTTAGCAAATGCGCCTGTGGATCGACATCCTGCAATTTTTGCCGAATCAGGAGTTTGGTTTGATGCTCTAAAAATGATTGCTTTGCAACTAGAACAAGCACCAGAAGAACCAAACTTAAAACAAAACTGGGATTATATTCTTAAGTTCATTGGTTTTGAAGATTTAATTGGCAAACCAATTCAAGTTCTTGGCTCGAATATTGAGTAATCACTCTATCGTCCTAAATGCCAGTAAAGTTAATGTAGTATGTATGGCAAAATTATCAGTTTGAGCACGGCAATATTTGAATCAAATTCTGAATTACAATCCCCAACTGCGATCGCGCCCTGATTTAATCTATGTGGGAGAAATTATTAATTTAGAAGCAAGAAGACCAGTAACCTTTCGCAGTTTACCCACTGTAAGAAGATATAACCGTATTGGTGCTTGTAGAGGCTGTGGTGTTGATTATTGTACTAAAGATCGAAAACCAATGAGAGAGATCGCTCCTGAAAACGTCTTAGGCTATACCTTCGATGATTATCCTTACTTTTTCTGGTATTTCCCTGGAGTAGAATCGGATTCTGTTCCTATTATATTTACTCTCATTGGTAAGGTCGGGAGTTCGCCCAATCAAAGAAAAGCTGTCGTTTGAGCATAAACAACGCTCAACACAAGTTTCTCATAATTTTTTGTTAAACCTTAATCATAGCACAGAAAATTGGTAAAAGTGTTTCAATCTCGGATTCATCCCTCTTTTATAATTAAGGGGATTTTTAACGAGGATACGTTGATTCAGCCCACGAAAAATTAACGTTTGACCTCAAAGTCATAAAAGAGGGATCATACTTTAGAAGATACGCCAGATAAGATAGATTATGAACGATTATCTAGGGTGGTATCTGGGTTAGAGAAAGTGATTGCCGAAATTATCAAGAAATCAAGCTAAAACTTAGCTTAATTTATTTTGATCGCAGTTAAGCTCCTGAGAAAAAATTAGCCAAAAGTTGAATAGTAAAAATAAACTTTTTGTGCAACTATAAACTTACTATGTATAGTGTTGTCCAAAAATTGGTCGCTCCCTAAATATAGCGATCTGACCAAAGCAATAC
>JAAUYH010061443.1_pt1 | contig 25370 bp, 16 predicted proteins | sample 7278061 | NCBI WGS metagenome assembly JAAUYH01 (sample SAMN14350203, study PRJNA611818) | marine sediment metagenome | isolation source: surface marine sediment (0.6m) | place: French Polynesia: Moorea | collected 2018-08 | reverse complement strand
TCGGATTGGTGCAGGATGATCCGAGCGCGGCTTGCCCATGCCCACTCATTGTCGGGCTGGAGATCCAACAGACGATCGTTCATCGCCGTGGCTGTCGCATAGTCCTTCCGGTCCATGGCGTGAACCCTAAGCTCGTTGAGGATCGAGGCATTCAGCGGGTCCCTCACCCGGGCCTGCTCCAGCAGCGCCGTAGCGTCAGCCCAGTTGCCAAGATAGTGCTCCGCCGCCGCCAGGTTGAGTATGGCGTTGGTGTCTTCGGGCATGGCCTGGACCGCTCGACGGATCTCCCGCCGCGCGCCAACCAGGTCGGCCTTTTGAAACAGGTATTGCCCCATGGCGAAATGGGCTTCCGGCAGTTCCGGAGCAATCTCCAGGGCGGTATTGACTGCGTCCAAGGCCTTTTCCAGCATTTCCGGAGAGTGGTCGACCCCCCGCAGGTACGCTTCGCTGTAAGCGCGCGACAATTCGGCGTGGGCCAGGGCAAAGTTCGGATCGATTGCCAGTGCCTTTTCCAACTGGTCAACGATCCACGCGAAGTTGGACTGGTAAAGGTTGGCCTGGCGTTTTCGGTAGCCCAGGGCATTGAGGTAATGGGTGTACGCCTCGGGCCTGGTTGACGGCGTCGGCCTGGCCGCTATGGTTGTCCCCAGGGCGCCAACTATGGCGGCGGCCAGATCGTTCTGAATGGAAATCAGATTGGATTCGCTGATGGAGTCCGAGAAGCTTTGCGCCCACAGGTGGACATCGGTCCGGGCGTCGATGAGCTGCACGTTGATATCGAGCAAGTCCCCCATCCGCTGCACGTTGCCTTCCAGGATCGCTTCAGCACCGAGCTCCCTGCCAATCTGCCTGATGTTGTGCGTGGTGTCCGCGTACCCCATGACCGAGGTTCGGGAAATAACGCGCAGGGACGTGCGCCTGGCCAGCTGGGTGATGATGTCATCGTGAATGCCGATGGCCAGAAACTCCGTTTCACTGTCATCGGCGCTCTGGCTGGTGAAAGGCAATACCGCAATTGACTGGGGGTGGCCGGAAGACTCAAAAGCGGGCTCATCCATACGGAACGCCCAAACCGCCAGACCCACAAGTGCCACCATGATCAGGGCGGCCGCACCATAGGTCCGTCTGGGACGATCACGACTCCCGTTGACTACAGGTTCCACCGCCGGGATGAGCCGATACCCCTGGCCTCGAATACCTTCGATGTACACGGGGTGCTGCGGATCGTCCCCCAGGGCATCCCGCAGGAGTTTGACCCGCTGGGTGATGGTCTCTGGCGTCACCGGTCGGCCGTTCCAGACCGATTCGGCGAGCTGGTCGTGGGTCACCAGGTCGGGGGCGGCGTCAGCCAGGCGAACCAGCAGCGCATAGGTCAAGCCACCGAGCTTGATATCCTGACCGTCCCGCGTGACCCGTCGCCGACCGAAATCGATCACGACATCGGCAAGCTGGATCGTGCCTCGGGAGGTGTTATTCGGTTCAGACACACCGTATCTCGGACCCTGGATGCCCTTATTCTAGATTATTGGCCGCCGCTAGCCATGGTGCGCTGGTACAGGAATGCTAACCAGACCCGCCCGGAGCCCGCTATACACCCACCCATAACATTTTGATTTTCCCAACACTTTGGAGTTTTTTGGCCAAATTTTGGTTGTCTTTCACGCATTCCTCCGATGGTCAATCGATCCTGAGCTCGACGTTTCGAACTACCCGGAGGAAAGTCGGATGTTTCTATCACAATCAACTCGAAGCAAGCTGTTTGCATTGTTGGCAACCATGCTGTGGTGCTCCAGTGCCACCGCGGAGCTGGTGAACGACGACCTGATTGAGATTTCGGTCGTGGAGCAGGACGTACTCGTGGGCAGCATCATCATCGGCCGATGGGCGCCCTTTGTCATCCTGGCCACATTGTCAGAGGGCCGTGTCGAAGCCATCAACGAAATTCAACGCGGGATGGCTATGAAAGACGGCTGGATCATCGACGAGAGCGAGATCGTTGATGATGGGAAAACCCTGCGGATTCGCGTTGCCCACCCGGACAATCCAAGCCCCAGCCAGGACATCCCGGTCGAGGAGCGACTGGGTGAAGGCGTGGTGATCCGCATTCCGGCAGGCGGCCTGAGTTTCAGCGATGATGCGGGTCCGGCCCCTGAGTTTGAGTATCGGTTTGAAAGCGGCATCAGCCAGGGTCTGGTGTTGTCCGCTCGTCAGACCATTGCGGTGACGACGGGCCCATTCGCTCTGGCCACGGGCTGGTGGTGGAACGCCGACGAAAGCGGTCGCGGTTTTTTCATCGAGCGACAGGGTGACAATCTGTTTGTTGGTGGCTATCTCTACGACGACGACGGCCGTGCAACCTGGGTGGTCATGCAAGGCACTTTGATATCTGACAGTGAGTTTGATGGGTCCCTGCTGGCATTCAGCGACGGTCAGACCCTGACGGGTGACTATCGGGCGCCGGCTAATGCGCCGTCACCGGGTTCTGCGAGCCTGGTATTCAGATCCTCGAGCCAGGCCACCCTGGTGTGGCCTGGCGGCATTGTGGAGATCGAGCGATTCGACTTCAACGGTATCGACAGCGTTGGCGGCGGCGCCCTGCCCGAAGACGGATGGTGGTGGAACACCGCTGAGTCCGGGCGAGGCTTTTCCATCGAGATCCAGAACGGCACGCTGTTCATGGTGGCGTACCTGTATGACGATTCCGGAAATCCCATCTGGATTTCCGCCCAGGGGCAGCTCATCGACGGTCGTTTTGACGGTAACTGGGTCCAATTTTCGGATGGCCAGTCTTTGACAGGGCCGTACCAGCCACCCGTGATCACAGACGAGTCGGTAGGCACAGTCGCGCTGGTTTTCACCAGCATGCGAACCGCCGCGTTGACGCTTCCCGACGGCCGGACCATAGAAATAGAACGCTTTCCGTTCTGAAACGTCCTGATTCGGCTGTCACCAAGGGCCGGCCACCGGCCGGCCCTTGTTTTTTTTATCCTGTAGTTATTCCGGACGGGCGGCGCTCACTGCGCGCGATAGCGCGTCAGCGCTGGATGCGCCGCCTGTTCAAGACGATGCGAGGTCAGTTGTGAAACACTTAATAGCTGCATTCGTGGTCCTTACGTCAAGCACCCTTATTTCCGCCGGGGCCCATGGCGACACCATCGAGGAAACCATTGTTACTGCCGAAAAACTCAGTCGAACCACGTTTGAGACCGGTTCAAGCGCTGCGGTGCTGGTGCGTGAGGATATTGAAATCTCACCGGACCAGGACCTCAGCGAAGTTTTCGCCGGCATTCCCAATATCGCCATCAACCCCACTAACAATGACATGGTGGTTCGCGGCATTCCGCGCAGCGGCTTCGGTGGCGGCATCGGCACGGTGGTGTACTTCATGGATGGCGGACCCTACCTTGCCTTTCCCAGGTACACGTCCGTCCCTACCTGGGATCTACAGCAGATTGAGGTACTTCGGGGCGCCCAGTCCACGGCACCCATCGCTACAGTCGCTGGTGTAGTGTCCCTCGTTCCCAGTGCGCCCACGGATCAGTATGAAGGTCAGGCAGCCTTATCGTATGCGCCCGCGGGCAACCAGCGCGCCATGGGAGTCGCCTGGGGTGGTCCGGTAGATGACTTTTTGGCCTTTCGTCTGGCGGCCCACGAAAAATCCGGTGACGGGTACATCTCCAATGTCGCCACGGGCGAGGACGGATGGAACTCACAAGACCGACGCATGTTTCGGCTTGGCGTTTCTTTTAAACCAGAGAAGCTGGAGCACACGAAATTCCGGGTGATGGCCCAGTGGATCGACGAAAAGATTGACGGCACGCCCTGGATTAACCGGGTTCCCCTTGCTGACAGCTACGATCCGTTTGACCGACAGACTGAAAAGCACCTGCCCATTACGACCGACAATGAACTGGGCCTGCTGGTCGTCAATATCGACACCGAGATCAACCAGCGCTGGCAATGGGACACAACCCTGACCTACCACACGGTATCAAGCGCCTATCTGGATGCTTTGAACCCTTTGGCGGTCGATCCATCAATGAGTCAGACGACTTCGCTGGCGGAGTTTGACATTGCCTCCCTGGAAACCCGGGCCATTTTCGAATCAGAGCCGTGGGGGTTCGTTGCCGCGGTATACCTCGCCGATCTGGATTTTGAGGGCTACAACGATTTTTCTTTCAACATACCGTTTGGGTCTCTTGGAACAGCCCAGGCAACGCGACGGCTGGTGAATAACAATGTGCAGAACCGCCTGAGCGCCTTGTTGCTCGGCACGCGCCAGATTGGCCAACGCTGGTCAGCGGACCTGGGCGTGCGGGTTCAGTGGGCCGACCCGGAAACGGATGGCATGTCGACATTTCTGCGCACCGGCTCCACCGGCGATCCTTCAAGCGATGCTGTCATCGATCAGATTCTCGCCGCCAGCGCCCCGCCCACCGCAGAGAAGAAGAGCAGCCGCTACACCGAGTGGCTGCCGGTGTTCTCTATCAGCTATGCCGTGCGGGACTGGCTGGTTGTGGGCGGAAAAATTGAAGGGGGGATGCGGTGGGGCGGCCAGCTGACCAATCCCGGGCAGCAGCGCGTGGTCGACTACGGCCCTGAACGGGCAACAACCTTTGAACTGTTCTGGCGGCAGAACACCGGCCGCTTCACCCTGGACGCCAATCTCTTCCATACCGGGTTCAGAGACCAGCAGGTCTACGCCTGCTTCAGCAGCACCTCATTCGATTGCCACCTCGCCAATGCCCAGAAATCAAAAAGTCAGGGGTTGGAAGCGACTGCGAGCTGGATCCTGGATGAAGCGTGGTCGCTGAGAGCGGGGCTGGGCATCAACGATACGGAATTCACGGAATTCTCGGTCGGAGACGTGAACTGGACGGGTAACGAAATGCCTGCGCCGGATCGCTCATTTTTTGCTGGACTGCGTTACCAGCAGCGTACCGGCATGTTTGCGGATCTCGAAGTGCTCTACGAATCTGATGCCTTTGCCACCGCGGCCAATGACCCTCTGATACTGCGGGATGACCGGCTCCTGGTGGACGCCCGAGCGGGATGGCGCAGCATGAACTGGGAGGCTTCGATCTTCGCTCGCAACCTTTTCAACGAGGAGTATTTTGATCGAGTCAGCTATGCCCTGCCGGGCGGGATCCTGCAGCAGGCTTTCCCCGGAGACCCCAGGGTCGTCGGTGTGGAGTTTCGGACGAACTGGTAGCTGGTGAAAACACGTTTGCGGAGCGAAACCGATCGTGTCTCTACTCTCCGAGCTCAACCGCAGGAATGTCACCCGTGCAGCACTCATCTACATGGCCGGCGCATGGTTACTGATTCAGGTTGCCGACACCATTTTTCCTGCTTTTGGCATATCCGATCGCGCCCTGACGGTCCTGATCATTGGCACAGTGATCGCGTTCGTGCCGTCCATGGTGCTCGCCTGGGCATTTGAGCTCACCCCCGAAGGCTTTCTTCGGGACCATGGGGCGGCGCCGGCGCCAGCAAAAACCCGGGCCATCGACAGGGCGATTATCGTCATACTCGCACTGGCGGTGGCTTACTTCGCCTTCGACAAATTTGTTCTCTCGACGGGCGAACAGGACAGGATCGTGGCAGGATCCGGACAGGATCACGCGTCAGCTGATATCGGCCTGAGGGGGCGTCGATCCATTGCCGTCCTTGCCTTCGAAGACAAGTCTCCAGGGGGCGGCCACGAGTTTCTGGCCGATGGGATCGCCGAGGATATTCTTGGGCTGTTGACCCAGGTTCGGGGTCTGCGGGTTACCGCCCGAACTTCGTCGTTCTGGTTCAAGAACAAGGAGGCCACTCTGGCGGAGATTGGCGATCACTTGAACGTCTCGGCCATACTTGAAGGGTCAATCAGCAGAGCGGGCGACAGGCTTCGCGTCACGGTAATGCTGAGCGACGTGGATACCGAAACAGCGGTCTGGTCAAAAACCTACACCCGAAAAATCGAAAGCATCTTTGACATCCAGGACGACATCGCATCCCGCGTCATCTTCGAACTGGAGGCTTCCATGATCGGAAGCGGTCCTAAAATCAACCGGGTGCACCCGGCTGCTTACGCTCTGTACCTCAATGCGCGTCAGCTCAATCACCGGTCGAACCCGGTCGATGCGGCTGCTGCCATCCCAATGCTTGAACAGGCGATCGCCATTGAACCGGGTTATGCCCTGGCAATCGCCGAAATGGCTCGCGCGGTCTTCCTGGTCGGGGTGAGACAGGAGGCCAGTCACGAAGAGAACCGCCCAACCTGGGAAAAGTCCATTGCCCTGATTGAACAGGCTCAGAGTTTCGATCCAACACATCCCTTCATTGTTGCCTGGCGGGGCTGGATCGAGGTCATGTATCGCAAAGACCTGGATCGCGGGCTCGCGCATCTGGATCGGGCCCTCGAACTGGGGCCGAACAACTATGACGCCATGCGGCTTGCCATCATCATCTATGGCGCAAATCGGCTATATGATCGGGCGGTGGCTTTGTCGGAACGCCTGCTTCCGCGCGACCCCTTCTGCCTGGTCTGTCAGTTTTCCGCCGCGGTGTCCTATGCCGCTACGGGTCGCATCAGGAAGGCCAGGCCGGGTGTTGAATTCCTCCTGACCTCAGCACCCGAAGGATTGTTCCTGTCCACCGCTCGATTATTAATGAGCGTGACACATGTATTGGATGGAAATCCCCAGGAGGCACTGGACATTCTCGCTACCGGTCCCGCCCATGAGCCGTACGGCACTTTAGTCCGATTGGCAGCCCTGCACGATTTGCACCGGACTGAGGCAGCCCGGGCGCTTTTCGCCGCATCGCACGCTGAATGGATGACCGAATGGCCTCTGGGTCTGGCGGCGGCCTACGCGTGGCAGGGAGATTTCAACCGCGCTTTTGAATGGATTGACAGGGATATTGCGCGGTTCGACCACACCCGGAAGTGGCAGCAGACGGTTGTCACGAGTTTTTTCAGACCGCTGAAAGAGGATCCGAGATGGGAGCAGGTGATCCGGCGGGTCAGCCGTCTGCACCAGGAGGCGGTCCAGCCGCAGCCGGTGTCGAATGCAGTTTCCGGACCTTAACCAGTCGCCAGACTTCCTGGTTCTGCTCCGATTCGCTTTCAATGATCGCGCGCACAGGACGCTGTTCCAAAGCGTGACCCGCTTCGGAGGTCTATAAAGTATCAGGGACCGTTGATGACTGCTTCGACACGCACGTCAACCGTCACCTCCTGGCCCACCCAGGTGGTGTCCGCCCACTCGCCCGTGCCCAGCCCAAGTACCAGCCGGTCCAGCAGGGCCTGGCCCAGCAGCAGCCGCGCCTGGCCTGTGGTTTCCAGTACCTGTCTATCGCCGTCGCCGGTCACGGTGAACCGCAGCGCCACCGGCGCGGCCTGGCCTTTGATGATGAGCTGTCCGGCCGCCTCGTAGCTGCCGTCGGTGGCGACGGAGAACTCGGCCGCCCGGTAGTAGGCATAGGGGTGATTTTCGGAGTCGAACCACTCGGGCCCGACAATGGCCGCGTCCCGGTCGGCATCTTCGGTGTTGACCTGGCGGGTGTCCACGATGACGTCAAATCGGCTGCCGGCCAGGTTGTCCGGATCAAACTGGATTTCAGCCTCCCAGCTCTGCCACTCGCCGTCGAACGCAGCCCCGGCCTGGTCTCCGGTGAAGCGGATATGACTGCTGTCGTAATCGATGGTCCAGGTTGGCAGCTCAGATGGGCCGGACACCGGCACCGATTCGGCTGCCCGCAAATTCGACGAAGCCGGATCGGCGCCGTCCTGGGACGGTCTGCCGGCAGAGCCCAGGCCCAGGACTCCTGCCGCAATCAGCAGCACGAACAAGGCGACACTTGCGCCGGTGGTCATGCGCCCGAGCACGCCATCGCGGTCCACCAGTGCGTGTTTCAGAGCCGCCAGGATATGGATCACGGCCAGCACCAGCAGCACCCGGGCCAGCACCTCGTGGACCAGTTCCAGGGTGTCCTTGAGATCTGCATCCGGGGCGACCAGATCCGGCAGCACAAACAGGTTGAACCAGCTGACCGAGTAGGCCGAGGCGGAAGACATCAGCCATCCGCTGAGGGGAACCAGCAGCAGCAGCAGGTACAGCGTCCAGTGGCTGATATGGGATGCCCACACCTGCCAGCCGGGCATGGTTTCGGGCAGTCCCGGCGCCGGGGTCCGCCAGCGCCACACCAGCCGTACCAGAACCAGCGCCAGTATGGTGATGCCCACGGATTTGTGGTTGGCCAGCAGCGCCAGCAGGCGCAGCGTCTGGTCTGCTTCTTCGGCAGATTCCGCCAGGTTGGCCAGCACGTACTGCACCACGATCATCCCCGCCACGGCCCAGTGCAGCCAGCGGGACAGTGAGTGATAACTCTTTGTTTCTATTGAATCATTCATGTAAAAAGCCAGGCAAATCCGCACTTCTACGAGGCGACCCAGGTGATGGGCCCCGCTACAATACCCGCAATCCCATCACAGCACGGCGACGGTGAAGAAATGGTAAGCCAGATTCCCGACCCGGCACAGCTGGACCCCATGGAAAAGGCAAGCGTCGATGAGTTACGCGCCGTTCAGCTGAAACGCCTCAAACAGACCCTGCAACTGAGCTACGACAACGTAGCCCCCTATCGGAAAAAGTGTGACCACGCCGGTGTGGCGCCGGCCGACCTGAAGTCACTGGAGGACCTGAAACGGTTTCCCTTCACCTTGAAATCGGACCTTCGCGATAACTACCCCTTCGGCATGTTCGCCGTGCCCCTGTCGGAGGTGGTGAGGATCCACGCCTCCAGCGGCACCACAGGCAAACCCACGGTGGTGGGATACACACGCGGCGACATCGACATGTGGTCCGAGGTCATGGCCCGCTCCATCCGCGCCAGTGGCGGCGAGAAAAGCGACGTCATCCATGTGGCTTACGGCTACGGCTTGTTCACCGGCGGCCTGGGGGCACACTACGGTGCCGAGCGGTTGGGCGCCACGGTCGTCCCCATGTCCGGCGGTCAGACGCCGAAGCAGGTGCAGCTGATCCGGGATTTCAAGGCGGACATCATCATGTGTACGCCCTCCTACATGCTCAACATTGCCGACGAATTCGAGCGCCAGGGCCTTGACCCGGCCCAGTCGACGCTGAAGGTGGGCATCTTCGGCGCCGAACCGTGGGGCGAAGCCATGCGCCGGGAAATCGAGCATCGCTGCGGCCTGCAGGCCATTGATATCTACGGCCTGTCCGAGGTCATCGGTCCTGGTGTGGCCAACGAATGCATCGAAACCAAGGACGGCCCGACCATCTGGGAAGACCATTTCTACCCCGAAATTGTCGACCCGGATTCCGGGGACCCGGTGCCGGACGGCGAGTTCGGCGAACTGGTGTTTACGTCACTCAGCAAACAGGCGCTGCCCATCGTTCGCTACCGGACCCGCGACCTGACCCGATTGCTGCCCGGAACGGCCCGGCCCATGCGCCGCATGGACAAGATCACCGGACGCTGCGACGACATGCTGATCATCCGCGGCGTCAACGTTTTTCCGACCCAGATCGAAGAGCGCATCCTGGCGCTGGAGGCGCTCAGCCCCCACTACCAGCTGATCGTGGACCGGGCCAACAATATGGACACCCTGACCGTAAACGTTGAGCTGGCCGAGGCAAGCGACGGCGGGGACGCCATTGCCGCCCAGCTGCAGCGGGACATCAAGGACTATGTGGGAGTCACCACAACCGTCCACATCCTGGACTCCGGCAAAGTGCCCCGTTCGGAAGGCAAGGCTGTACGCGTCATCGATCAGCGCAAGTAGCGCCCGAATCCGGCATCGGGATAAATGCCCGCACATGTTATGGTAACTGTCGAGGGGCCGGGGCCGTGGCGAAGGAACGGTTGGCGTGGAAGTATTCAAACAGCTGGTGGGCGGGTGAGATGAGCTGGAATCTCGTCCATCACCACAGGTGGGCTATCATCGAGCTGATCCTGACTGGGGAGCAAACCCAGCAGGACTTCGTTGAGGCGGCTACGGCCCGGGTCAAACTGGGAAAAGAGACTGGCGTTTCCAGGTTTATCATCAACCCGGTAGACCTGGTGGCGTCCCGGGATCAGGCGTTCGACGTGGTCTCGATTCCGGCAACCGTGTACGCGAAAAACCAGGCAGACCCTTCCAGTGCCGTCGCCCTGCTCCAATCTCCCGACAAGGCAACACGGGAGCTGGTGAAGTTCTACGAAACCGCCGCACTCAATCGCGGATGGCTGGTGCGAATTTTCGAAGACCGGGAATGCGCCATCCAATGGCTGCTGGGCGTCAAGGTGCAGTCTGCAACCTAGCAGTCTGTCGGGACGTCGGTCGGGACTGCGGGCCGGCGGCATTGACGGGCGCAGGCTGCTTGCCGATGATGGTGAGCCCATCCCGACAACAACCAACAAGATATGGGCTGGAAACTCGTTCATCATCGTGATCTCGGCATCATTGAGCTGATCCTTCGCGGCGAACTGACCCAGAAGGACTTTATTGACGCTGCCTCGGCACGGGTCCGCGCTGGCAAAGAGACTGGCGTCAACCGATTCATCATCAATCCCCTGGAGCTGGTCGCTACACGCACCCAGGCCCTGGACGTGGTGGACATTCCCAGCCAGGTTTACGAGCGAAATCACGCGAACCCCACCAGTTTCGTAGCGCTGCTGCAGGCTGAAGGCGAGGAAATGCGCCTGCTGACCCGCTTTTACGAAACCGCGGCACTCAACCGCGGCTGGAAGATCAGGGTTTTCGAACAGCGTGAGGCTGCACTGACGTGGTTGAATGGCGTGCAGCTGACGCTACCGGATCAACCTTGAGAGTTCCCTGAACGCGTCTGACCCTGAGTGTTCCAGCCACTCGAACACCACCATTTCCGTAGTAACCACCGAGGCGCCAGCCCGGGCAGCCCGATCCAGCGCCCTGGCCTTGCTTTCCGGTTGGCGCGAACCCACAGCGTCGGACACCACGAACAGGTTCAGACCCTGATCCAGCAGTCCCAGCACGGTCTGCAGGACACAGACATGGGCCTCCATGCCCACCACGATGACCTGCTTCCGATCCAGCTCCGTCAGCCGCTGCATCAATGCTGAATTGCGCGCACAGCTGAACTCGGTCTTCTCCAGTACCTCGGCCGGCTGCAGCAGCTCTGCCAGCTGCGGCACCGTGTGTCCCAGCCCACGGGGATACTGCTCCGACGCGAGCAGCGGGACCTGCAGTCGGCGGGCCGCACGACACAGGATGTCTGCATTGCGCAGCAGCGGCTCAACGGCATCTATGGCGGGAACCAGGCGCTGCTGGATGTCCACCACCAGAAGACAGGACAAATTGGATTGCATGAGCACGGTTGGATTCCCTTTGACCTGGGCACAGTTTAGCGGCGTAGACTCGGTTTGCGGAGATCCGCCGGGCCGTCTCGACTATTGGCGGCCCGCCAGGGCCCTTCTGAGCGACTGGATATCTGGATCGATGACCAGCGGTGCCCCTGCGGCCCGCTGTGCGCTGGGTATGTCTTTGAGTCCGCTGCCGGACGCCAGGCAGATGACCCTGTCGTTATCGCCCACCTGCTGGTTTTGGACCAGATGCCTGACCGCGGCCCAGGACACGGCAGCGGAGGGTTCCAGGAACAACCCCGTTGATCGGGCAATCTCCGGAATTGCCTGGAGGATCTCTTCATCGCTGACCGTGACGGCCAGGCCGCTGGACTCAACCACAGCCCTGACGGCGGCCAGGCCATCCCGGGGCCGGTCGACTGAGATGGAGTCGGCAACGGTACTGGCATTGACCTCCGCCAGCACCACCCGGGACCAGTCGCCTGATTCGCCGCTTTCGACAACGCGCCGGGACGTCAGGCTGATGGCGGCGCTGTTTTCCGATTGTGCGCAAACGATGCGGGGCAGCCGGTCGACCAGTCCAGCGGCCCGCAGATCGCGCCAGCCCTTCCAGATTCCGCTGGCCAGGTTGCCGTCACCGGTGGGCACCACGATCCAGTCCGGCGCCTGGCGGCCAAGGTCCTCCCAGATCTCGTAGCTGCAGGTCTTTTTTCCCTCCCGGGTAAACGGGTTCAAACCGGTGCTGCGGTTGTACCAGCCGAATTCCGCGCAGGCCTCCAGGCACAGATCAAATGCGGCGTCGTAGTTGCCCCGCACCGCCAGCACCTGGGCGCCGAAACACAACAGCTGGGCCAGTTTTGCGGCCGGTACTTTTTCCGGCACAAAAACCACCGCGTGCAGTCCCAGGCCAGCAGCCATGCACGCCATGGAGGAGGCGGCGTTGCCGGTACTGGCCGTGGCCACGGTGGTAACGTCCAGCTCCAGCGCCCGGCGCAGTACCACCGCGCTGGCGCGGTCTTTGGTGGAGGCACTGGGATTGACAGTTTCGTCCTTAAAATACAGGCGATTCAGCCCAAGGGACCTGCCGAGTCGGGTTGCCGGATACAGAGGCGTGGCGCCAACTTTGAGAGGAAATGAACCCGTGCACTCCACGGGCAGCAGCGGCGCAAAGCCAAACATTCCGTCCGTGTTGACGCCGAATCCTTCATCGTCAATTCGGGAAACGGCCCCGGCGTAGTCGTAGTTAATGTCGAGATTGCCGCCGCAGTGGGGACACAGGTAGCCGCCGAACTCCGCCGGCTGGGTCCCGGCGCAGGCGACACAGCGGTAGCCGTTCACAACGCTCACATGGTCAACGCCATCAGCGCCTTGGCGGTGTGCAGCCGATTGTCCGCTTCCGGGTATACCCGGGACTGGGGCCCATCGATCACCGCGTCCGTCACTTCACTGCCTCGGTCCGCCGGCAGGCAGTGCATGTAAATTCCCTCTTTTTTTGCCCTGGCCATCATGGCCTCGTCGCAGATCCAGTGGCGGTACTGCTGAGCCACTCCCATGGCGGCATCGGGCTCGCTGAACAGCGACTCCACACCCCAGCTCTTGGGGTACACAATATCGGCATCCGCGAAAGCCTCTTCCATGCTGTTGACCACTTCGAAGCTGCCGCCGGAGCGCCGGGCGTTATCCCTGGCGGTCTGCATCGGCTCCTCCATCAGGGTGTACTCGGGCGGGTGCGCCAGGGTGACGTTCATGCCAAACCGCGTCATCAGCGAGATCAGCCCCTGGGGAACCGACATGGGCTTAACGTAGCTGGGGGCATAAGCCCAGGACACGGCGATCTTCAGGTCCTTCAGGTCTTTGCCGAACTCTTCCCGGATGGTCATCAGGTCGGCCAGGGTCTGGCAGGGATGGTCAACGTCACACTGCATGTTGATCACCGGCACCTCGGCCCAGTAGGCCACGTCCCGCATGTAGGACTGCCCTTCCCCCGGAACCAGGTCATGGCGTATGGCAATGCCGTGCCCGTAGCCGGACAGAATGATGCCCATGTCCTTGGGGCTTTCGCCGTGAGCAATCTGGGAAGTTTCCGAGTCAATGAAATGCGCATGCCCGCCCAGCTGGGTCATGCCGGCTTCAAACGAGTTGCGGGTGCGGGTGGATTTGTCGAAAAAAATAAGGAACAGGGTTTTATGGGCCAGGTGCAGGGTGGGAATGCCGGCCTTGAACTCCGCCTTGAGCTGGTCGGCGGTATCCAGGGCCAGCAGGATCTCTTCGTCCGTCCAGTCCTGGGTCATCAGCCAGTCGCGCCCCTTCAGCTGATCGGTGATTGGCTTGGCTTGTTGTGTCACTGGCTTTTCCTTGATCGTCAATGGGCCCCGGCCAGGCTTTCCACCAGCGCCACGTAAAAGGCGGTGCTGCGCACCAGGTGGTCCACCTCGGTCTGTTCGTTGGGGGCATGGGCAAATTTTTCGTGGCCGGGGCCAAAGCCGATGGTGGGAATTTGATGCATGCCGGCGGTGGCCACCGCGTTGGTGCTGAAGATCCAGAAACCAATCTCCGGTTCCTGGCCAAAAGCCTCCCGGTAGGCTGTTTTCGCTGCGACCACACCGGGGGCGTCCTCCGGCGTTTCCCAGGTGGGGTAGTACTTGCGGGTGGGATAGGTCAGTCCGGTGTGACTGGGTACCTCGTAATCCAGTACCGTCACTGTAGCTTCAGCTGCCTGCACCGAGGGCAGCGCCAGGATTTCCGCCACCGACGTCTCTTCCGTTTCACCCACGGTCAATCGACGGTCCAGGTGAATGGTGCAGCCGTCGGCCACGGCGCAAAGGCTGGGTGAGGTGCTGCGGATTTCGCTGATGGTCACGGTGCCTTTGCCCAGGGGGTCCCTGGGCTCCAGCCGTTCATTGAGCGCCTCGATGTCCGCAATGATACCGGCCATCTTGTAAACCGCGTTGATGCCCCGCTCCGGCGCCGAGCCATGGCAGGACACGCCGGTGGTGTGGACTTCCATTTCCATTCGGCCGCGGTGACCCCGGTAGATGTTCAGGCTGGTGGGTTCGGTGATCACCACCAGCTCGGGGCGCAGTCCACCTTCATTGATGATGTATTGCCAGCACAGGCCATCGCAGTCCTCTTCCTGGACCGTTGCCGTCACATACAGGGTGATCTCTTCCGGCATTCCCCGTTGCTTCAGAAGGGCACCGGCGTAAACGCTGGAGGCCACCCCACCCTTCTGATCGCTGGTGCCGCGGCCAAACAGCAAATCGCCTTCAACGTCCCCGGAATGTGGATCGCGATCCCACAGGGCCGGGTCACCCACGTCCACGGTATCCACGTGGCCGTCCATGGCGATCACCCGCGGCCCTGAACCGATCCGGCCCAGCAGATTGCCCATGGGGTCCACGGTGACTTCATCGTATCCCAGCCTCAGCATCTCCTCCCGGATCCGCTGGATCACCGCCCCTTCCCGGGAGCTGAGGGACGGGATGCGGATGATGTCCTGCATGAACTGCAGGAGATCCTCGCGCATGGCCCGGGCGCCCTCGTAGTAAGCCTTGTTCATGCTGCTACCGCCTGGTTGAAATCGTTGATCAATTGGTCCCATTGACTCACAACATCCTGGGAGAACACCCCGGCCCAGAAATCGGGATCCCACAGCTCGCGCAATTCGTCGGAGCTGCGGCCCTGCTGTTCTACCCAGGTGAAATACTTGAAGTTGTGCAGCGCCTTCTGGTCCGCATAGGTCAGCTCGCGCAGATGGTCCGTAGTGATCCCCTGCAGGTAGCGGGCGTAGTGCTGATCAGCCAGCCGCGGGGAATAGGGCCCGTGGGACTGCTGGACTTCCTCCATGCGGGACTGGTACAGGCTCATGGCGTCGGTCAGCGGGGTAAACAGCACGTCCCGCTGATCCATGTCGTAGTAGCGCGCCGCCTTGATGCTGGCCACCAGGTTGCACAGACCGGACAATCCAACCAGGGGCAGCGACTGCAGCAGCCCCTCATCCACCCCTTCCCGGCGCAGGCACTCATGCCCGGCCGGCTCGTTGAACAGGCGCATCAGCTGCATGGTCTGTTCGTCGTCGATGGCCGCCACCAGGTTGGTGTTGCGCACGTTGTGAATCCACGGAATGTGCTTGTCGCCGATGCCCTCGATGCGATGCTCACCAAAGCCGAACTCCAGCAATGTGGGGCACTGCAGGGCCTCGGCGGCAACTACGCGGACATCCGGGTGGACCTTGCGCAGGTAGTCTCCGGCCGCCAGGGTGCCGGCCGAACCGGTTGCGCTGATGTAGGCTGACAGCCGTCGTCCCTGGCGCCCCCCGTTGGCGAAAAACTTAAGAAAGACCTCGTCGATAAAGGATCCGGTCACGTGGTAGTGCCAGATGGCGTTGCCGAATTCTTCGAACTGGTTGAACACCACAATGCCGTCGCCGCGGGATTCGCGCAGCTCCCAGCACTTGTCGTAGATCTCTTTGACGTTGGATTCGGTGCCCGGCGTAGCAATGATTTCGTCGGTTCCGATCTCTTCCAGCCACTGGAACCGTTCCCGGCTCATGCCCTCGGGCAGGATCGCCACTGCCGGGCAGGCCAGCAGGGCGCAGTCATAGGCACCGCCGCGGCAGTAGTTACCGGTGGAGGGCCATACCGCCTTCTGGGTTTCCGGGTCGAAGTTGCCGGTGACCAGGCGGGGCACCAGGCAGCCATAGGCCGCGCCCACCTTGTGGGCTCCGGTGGGGAACCAGTTGCCCAGGATGCCGACGATGGTGGCGTCCACGCCGGTGATTTCCCGGGGAAATTCAATCCAGTTGCCGTGACCGAAGCCGCCGCCGTGGGCCACTGCCTCATTCTTCCACGTGATGCGGAACAGATTTGCGGGATCCAGGTCCCACAAGCCGGTGTCCTTGAGCCGGCCGGCAATGTCCTCGGAAACCTGGGTGGGATCTTTCTGCTGGGCAAAGGTCGGCAGGACGATGCCGCGCTGGCGGGCCCGCTGGACGGATTTTTTCAGGATATCCGGGCGAATTTGCGGCACCAGGTTCATGTCATTTCTCCCAGCTTCACGGCACCCATGTTTACTTTGGGAATGGGATCCAGGTCACCCCAGGCCAGCTCCACTTCGCTGGCGCCATCGTGCATGGCCTGCAGCAGCTGATCCTGGTCCACCGGCAGGCTGCGGACACGGACACCGGTAGCCCGGTAGATGGCGTTGGTGATGGCGGCAGCCGTGGGAATGCTGGACAACTCACCCACACCCTTGGCGCCATAGGGCCCGGTGGAGGCGGGGTGTTCCACAATGTGGGAGGTAATGGCCGGCGCGTGGGTAATGCTGGGCATCTTGTAGCGCGCCATGACGCTGGTCCAGGGTCGGCCCTGCTCCTGGATGTAGTGCTCGGTCAGGGCATAACCCAGGCACATGACAATACCGCCTTCGATCTGGCCCGCCAGGGTCAACGGGTTGATGGCCCGGCCTACGTCATGGGCCGCCACCACCTTGTGAACCTTTACTTCCCCACTGTCCATATTGACTTCGCACAGGGCGGCCTGGGCGCAGAAGCCGAAGGCAAAATGCATATCGCCCCCGCTGCCCAGGGGCCGGGTCTCCGGGGCGTGGTAGTCATGCCTCACCTGGAAGGCGCTTTGGCCATAATCCTGGATCAGTTTGGCCAGGCTGACCGCCTTGTCACCCGACTTGTTACCCGCCTGGGCCTGGCCGCCGACCAGAACAATCCCGTCCGCGCTGCAATCCAACTCCTGCGCGGCTTTGTCCTTCAGCTGCCCTGCCAGCTCCCGGGCCGCCAGCCGGGCCGCGTTGCCGCTGACGAAGGTCTGGCGGCTGGCGGTGGTGGGACCGCCATCGGGGCAATAGTCAGTGTCACCCAGCAGCACCATGACGCTCTCATAAGGCAGGCCCAGTTCTTCAGCGGCACAGGCGGCCAGCACAGCCGGCAGACCCTGTCCCATCTCCGCCGAGGAGGTGCGCACCTCGGCCACCGAATTTTCTCCGGCGCCCAGCTTCAGTTCCACAACGGCGCTGGCCCGGTCCGGTGCCCCGCCGCCCAGGCCGGTGTTCTTGTAGGCCAAACCCAGGCCCCAGGCAAAACGCCGGCTGCCTTCCTGCCAGGACCAGCGGAACTCGCCCTCCCGGATGTCGCCGTTGACCTTGTCGATGCACTCTTTCAGTCCCACGCTCTCACGCATGACCTGGCCGGTGGAAGTCACCGAGCCCACCTCCAGGGCGTTGCGGCGTCGGAATTCCACCGGGTCCATGTCCAGCTGCTCGGCCAACATGTCCATGTTGCTTTCCACCGCGAAACAGCTCTGGGTCACGCCAAACCCGCGGAACGCACCGCTGGGCGCGTTGTTGGTGTACATGGCAAAGCAGTCCACCTTGACGTTGGGCACGGCATAGGGGCCGGCAGCATGGGTGGTGGCCCGGGTAAGGACTTTCTCGGAGAGACTGGCATAAGCGCCGGCGTCGCCGTACAGGGTGGCCTGGACCGCAGTCAGCCGGCCCTCCCTGTCGGCACCGCTGCGGATACGGATGACCGTGGCGTGACGCTTGGGGTGAACCAGCAGGCTTTCCCGGCGGGAGTAGCGCATCTTCACCGGCCTTCCGGTTTCTTCCGCCAGCAGGGCCGCGTGGATCTGGCCCATGATGTCTTCTTTACCGCCGAATCCGCCGCCCATCAGGGTCGCCACCACCCGCACTTTGTCGGGTTCCACGCCCATGGCGCTGGCGGTCTGGTCCCGATCCTGGTAGGGAATCTGGCTGCCCACGTAGATAGTGGTTTTGTCGTGCCTGGCGGTTTCACCGCGAACCGCATCAGGGTCGAGTGCGCCACCAAACTGATCGGGGCTGTAACCGGCGGGAACGCCAATGGAACACTCCGGCTCCAGGAACAGATGCTCGGTAGCGGGGGTTCGATAGGTCTGGTCCACCACCACGTGGGCCTGGGCGAATCCCGCCTCGATATCACCCTTGTCCACCCGGATGTGTTTCAGCAGGTTGCCATCTCCGTGACCTTCGTGAACCCGTGGCGAATCCGGGCGTGACGCTTTGATGGCATCGCTGACCACGGGCAGCTCTTCGTAATCCACCTGGATCAGATCCAGCGCTCGGGCCGCGATTTCCTCGCTGTCGGCGGCCACAATGGCCACGGCATCACCGCAATAGCGCACCTTATCGGCGCAGAGCACCGGCCAGTCCGCTACCACCAGGCCGTGCAGGTTGCGCCCGGGGATCTCAGCGTGGGTCAGCACCGCGTGGACCCCGGGCAGGTCCCTGGCGGCTCCGACGTCGATTGAGCGGATTCTGGCGTGGGGCACGCCTGCGCGTTTGGTGCGGGCGACCAGCATTCCGGGGAAAACATAGTCATCGGTGTACCGGGCCGCCCCGGTGACCTTGGCCCGAGCCTGCTTGTTGGGCACGGGTTTGCCAATTACCGTGGTCTCGGACCGGGACTCGGGAAACTCCGCCGGACTGCCCTGTCCCGAGGCCTGGAGTATCGCCCGGGTCACGCTCTGATAACCGGTGCACCGGCAGTAGGAATCCTTCAGCGCCACCCGGATGTCGTCAGCGGTGACTGCCTTGCCGTCTGATCGGCACCCATCAATCAGACCCTTGGACGTCATGATCAGCCCCGGAGTGCAGATGCCGCACTGGACAGCGCCATGGTCCAGGAAAGCCTGCTGCAGCGGATGCAGTTCCCCGTCCGGGGACAGGCCCTCGATAGTCTCTACCCGGGCGCCCTGGGCCTTGAACGCCGGATAAACGCAGCTCAGCACAGGGGTGCCGTCAACCAGCACCGTGCAGATTCCGCACTCCGCCTCGCCGCAGCCGATCTTGGTACCGGTCAGGCCCAGGTCCTCCCGCAGGACCTCTGCCAGGTATCGGGACTGAGGAACGTCAATTTCCACCGCACGGCTATTGACGGTCAATTTCAGCAGGCTCATGGGCCTGGGTCCCTTGTGTCTACTGCCCGCCGGGCAGCCCGGGCCAGGATCTCCGGCAGATAGCTGCGGACCATCCGGGCACGGTACTCGTGGCTGGCGCGGTACTTGCTGGCCCGCAGCGTCACGCTGGACAGGGCGACCTCGGCAGCCTGTTTGAAATGTTCCTCCGTGGCAGCCTTTCCTTCCAGCGACGCCATGGCCTCTTCGGCCACGAAAGGTACCGGCCCTACGGGACCCATGCTGATGCGGACTGCCTGGACCCGGCCGCGGTCATCCAGCTTCAAACGCACGCCCATGGAGATGATGGGCAGGCACAAACCCTGGGGGCGCATCACCCGGTGATGGGCCGACCCTTCACCCGCGCCGGTGGCCTTGAAACGCAGCCGGGTCAGGACCTCCCGATGCCGGTCGATGAAGCTGCGGCCCGGCCCCTTGAAGGAGTCCTGCATAGGCATCCAGCGCCGGCCGGAAGGTCCGGCAACCTCGATTTCACCACCCAGGGCCAGCAGCCCAATGGTGCCGTCACCGGCAGGTAATGCGTGGGCAACGTTGCCGGCCAGGGTGCCGGAATTCCTGACCTGGGGACCACCGATCACGCCGCAGCTTTCCGACAGGCAGGTGCCGCAGCGAATGATGTCGGGATTCCTGATGATCTGGGTATGGGTGACGCCGCAGCCAATGACGATGTAATCGCCGTCCCGGGTGACCTGATCCAGGCCCGCAATCCGGGATGCATCGATCAAGGCTTCGATGGGTTTGCGCAGGCCCCTCCGGATTTCCACCAGCAGGTCGGTGCCGCCCCCCACCACACGGGCCTGACCACCATAGCGCTCCAGCAGCGCTACGGCCTGTTCCACGGAATCCGGCGTATGATAATGGTTCCAGCCGTTGATCAAGTGCCTGATTCCATCAGTGGATCCGGTTCCAGATCCTTGCGGCGCGTTCCATGCACCGGGCACGGATGGCGTCTTCATCAACACCGGTCACGCGACCATCCTCCACCACCACCTGGCCCCTGGCAATGGTGGTGCGTACGCGAGAGTAACTCAGCCCAAACAGCAGGTGCCCATAAAAAGTGTTCGCGTTCACCGGCGTGAACGGCACGTACTCCGGGATAATCAGGTCGGCCAGTTGCCCCGGCGCCAGGGCGCCCCGTGACTCGGGGAACAGGCGGTTGCAGATCTGGCGATTGTTGTTCAGCAGGATCTCGCAGGCCTCGCCAAAGGCCAGGGTCGGATCCCGGGCATCGGCACGCTGGTGCAGGTACATGGCCCGGGCCTGGGAAATCAGGTGGGAGGACATGCCGTCGGTGCCCACACCCACCCGTACGCCGTGCTCAAGCATCTCCAGAATTGGCGAAACTTTCAGTCCGTTGTTCATGTTGGACTCGGGATTGTTGACCAGGATGGAATCAGTCTCCCGCAGCCGGTCCATCTCCTCGGGCCGGAGATAGCTGCCGTGGATGAACAGAGTTGTGGGCCCCGGGATCCCGAACTGATCGAAGCGCTCCATGATGGACTGCCCGGTTTCCTGGCGCGTGACCTGCAGGTCGATTTCATCCTCGGCCGCGTGGACGTGAAAGCCGACATCCAGGTCCTGGGCAATCGCCGCACATCGCTCCAGGGTCGCGGTCCCCAGGGTCATCAGGGCGTGCAGGCCAAACAGCGCCGACATCTGCCTGTCCCCGGCTGCCGCAGACTGGCGGCATTTGCGGATGTAGCGTTCGTTTTCCTCGATGCCCTCACCCTCGCGGTTGCGGTCGGAGACCTCGTAGCACAGGCAACCGCTCAAGCCCACGTCCCGAAACGCCCGCTCTACCTGGTCCAGGCTGCCGTCACACACCGAGGGCGATGCGTGGTGATCGATAATGGTGGTGCAGCCATCTTTTGCCGCCTGCATTACCGCCAGCAAGGCGGAGTAGTAGACATCGTCAGCATCCAGGGCGGCATCCAGTTTCCACCAGAGGTTTTTCAGGTTCTGTTCGAAGTTGCGTGCAGGTGGTCCTGGCGGGGTTAATCCCCGGGCGAAGGTGGAGTACAGATGGTGGTGGGCGTTGATCAGCCCCGGCATGACCACGCAGCCGCCGGCGTCGATGGTCCGGTCCGGGGTACAGGATTCGGGTGGAGTTTCGCCCACGGCAACGATCCGGTCGCCCTCCATGTAGACGCAGCCGCCTTGGATAAAGCGGTTGTGCTCGTCCAGGGTGACCAGCTGTGCGTTGGTGATCAGCAGCGAACTCATGGCCGGGCCTCCGGTGTGTCAGACTGTACCGGCAAAAATGGCAGCGACTGCTGCAGACCGCGCAACAGGGCCAGCATGGCTGCACAGGGCTCCAGGCTCAGGTCGCTGTCGGCGACGTCGTCGCTGGTGAGCGCGGCGCTTTCCACGCTGAAGCTGTCGGGGTCCAGCGTCACGTCAAAGCCAGGGGCGGAATAGTCCAGCCTGCCGTTCAGCTCAAGTCGATGGGTCGTTCCTTGCCAGCGCGCGTCCATGGCCCAGCCCGCTGGGCCGCTGAACAGCATGAAGGCGTTGGTGTCCTGGGACTCGAATTCCTCCCGATCCAGGTACAGCCGGGGCTTGTCGTTGAACGGGCGGCCGGCGGTGGGGCAAAACGTCGTGCAGTTGCCGCACTCGTTGCAGAAATCTGCCAGCACGGCCACCTGGAACGATTGCTGAACCCGGAAGCGCTTCGTACCCGGCGTCGCCTGTAGCGCGCCCCCGTTGCGGGCCAGGTCCGGCAGCACGAGGTCCATGGCCTGGGCCTGGTAGGTTTGCAGGGCCAGGTTGGGACAGACGCTGACGCAGAGGCTGCAGTAGCGATCGCAGTCCAGGCAGCGCTCCGCCTCGGCCCGGGCCTGGTCCACGGCATAGGTCCGCACCACCTCGTCGAAATTCCGACGCCGGTCCAGCGGCGTTTCCGGCGGAGAGGTACGCCACTGACGGTGACCGCGGCGGGCCAGCAGGTCGTTGACCTGGACGGGCGGTGGGGAATGGGCCAGCGCCGGCTGTTCAGCGTGTCCAAGGCTGGAAAGAATGCTGGCCGCAATGGCTTTACCCGCCGCCGCCGCCTTGACGATGGATGCCGGGCCCTCGTTGGCCACATCGCCGCCGGCGTAGACGCCGGCAACCGAAGTGGCAAAGGTCTCCGGGTCGGCCGCGATGTAACCCTTGTCGTTGAGGGCGACCGGCTGGCCACCGAAAAAGTCCAGCACCGCGGTCTGACTGATGGCAAGAATCAGCGTGTCCAGGGGAAACTCAACTTCCGAGTCCGGAATTTCAACGGGAATTTTGCGGCCGGACGCGTCCCGTTCGCCCGAAAACTCCATGCGCCGGCATACCAGTCCCCGCAGACGGCCATCTTCCACCTGCAGGCGCTGGGGCTTGCACAGCTCCACCACCTCGATACCCTCTTCCATCAGGTGGGTGATTTCCTCCCGGTCGGCGGGCATCTGGTCCACGGTCCGCCGGTAGATCAGGGTGACCTTCGCGTCGGACCGGCGCCACGCGGTCCTGGCGCAGTCCATGGCGGTGTCCCCGGCGCCGATGACGCCGACCCGTTCACCCAGCTCCGGGACGCGCTCTTCCCGTGATCCTCGCAGGAACTCCAGCGCGTCAACAACACCCTGGCAGTCTTCACCCTTAAGCTTCAGGGTCTTGCTGAGCTGGGCGCCTACCATAATCGCCACCGCGTCGAACCCATCGCGCTGCAGGTCCGGCAGGGTGAAATCCCGGCCCGCCCGCTGGTGGTAATGGACTTTCACGCCGAGTTGCTCCAGCGGCGCAAAGTCGCGGTCAAACACGGCCTGGGGCAGACGGTATTCCGGCACCGCGCCGCCCACCATGCCGCCGGGATAAGGCTGCTGCTCGAAGATGTCCACCTGGCAGCCCGCCGTGGCCAGTTCCCGGGCGGCCGCCATGCCGCCGGGACCCGCGCCGATGATGGCCACCTTCCCGGCCATGGGATCCGCAGGCGGAGACACGGACTCGGCCTGCTGCCGGTCCATGATGAAGCGCTTGACGTCGCGGATCGCCACCGGCTCGTCCAGGTGACTGCGCACGCAGGCATGTTCACACAGATGATCACAGACCCGGCCCAGGACACAGGGAATGGGATTGTCTTCCCGCACCAGGCGGGCGGCCTCGTCCAGATCCCCTGCCCGCACCGCCCGCATGTATTGGGGGACCTTCTGATCCAGGGGGCATTCATCCATGCACGGCGCCTGGATGCAATCGAACAGATCCAGCGGGCGCCCGGTTTTGGTGCCCGCGGTGTCAAAAGTCCCCTTGATGTTCTTCGGATCTGCCCCGGTCCTGGCCGCATACTCCGCCAGGTTGTGCAGCGCCGCCTCCCGGGGGCTGCTGGCGTGCCGGGCTGACTTGAGGATGAATTCACCCAGGGATTTTGCTGCCCTGGCCTGCAGGGCCTGTTCCGCGTTTTCGAGGTACTGGGCCAGGCGCAGGTATCCGCCGGTCTTCAGCAGGTCGGAACACACGGTAACGGTCGCCATGCCGCAGGCCAGCAGATCCGGTGCGTTGAAGCAGTTGGCCCCGGCCGAGAACGACATCAGCAGTTCACCGTCAAACTCCTCGGCCAGGCGATGGGCCAGATTGACCGTCACGGCGTGCAGTGCCCGGCCCGACAGGTACATCATCTCATCGGGTCCCCCGAAAACCGATCGGTCGTTTTCTACCTCCAGGGTATTGCTGAGCTTCACGCCAAAGGTCAGGCCACAGTCTTTGGCCACCCCACGGAGGCTGCCGATCATGGCCACGGCGTCCCGGTACTTCAGGTCGTGCTCGAAGGCAATGTCCGGCACCACCACGTCGGAGTAACCCAGTTTTTCGTTCAGCAGTTCTCGCACGCCTTCCGGACCCAGCAGGGTCGGGTTGCATTTGACCAGGGTGTGCAGCCCCCGCTCGCGCAGCAGGTACTGGCTGATACTTTCGATTTCGTCCGGCGGGCATCCATGCATGGTGGACAGGGTGACGTTGTCGGACAGGCGATCGGGGATGTCCAGGTCCCGCACCGCCGGGTAATACCGCGCCACCCGGTCGATCATGGTCTGCTTGTGCTCCGGGCAGGCCGTCACCTGGTTCAGGAACCACTGCATGTTGGGCTGCTGGATCCCCGCCAGGTCATAGCCAACGCTGAGATTGAATACCATGTCCGGGGACTCGCCCGGGAATCCCAGCTTGTGGTGCAGGGCGTGGATCAGCACCCAGGCGCGCAGGTATTCCTCGAAGGACTGCTCGATCTTCAGTTCCTGGGACCACTCAACGTTGTAGCCTTCGTCCCGCATGTCGATACAGGGTTTGGAAACGTCCAGCACGTCCAGGGTCTGGACGGTCTTCAGCTCGACATAGCGAGCACCGCACAGCCAGGCTGCCACGATATTCTGGGCCATCTGGGTATGAGGACCGGCGGCGGGCCCAAACGGCGTATCCAGGCCCTGGCCAAAGATTTTGGTTTGCAGTGATCGGTTTTTGCCGGGGACAAAAAATTGGGACCGCGGAATGCCAAAAATGGAACCCCGGCTGTCCAGCTCGGAGAAAACCCACGATATCAATTGTTCCGCGGAGATTGGCTGGAACAAATCGGACAAATCATCCTCCCGAAGACTCAGATCCAGGATGATTGAACCGCTAAATCTTGATGGCTAGATATACGGACTTGCCACAGGTGGGATCCTAAAACCCGGAGTCCGAGCAAAGATTGGGGTCACAAAGATTGGGGTCAGAGTAAAGGGCCAGAGTAAAGCCGGCTTTACTCTGGCCCTTTACTCTGACCCCGCCACTATTCCCCTGTGGTTGAACTACTCCGCGGCCGGCTTTGCCGACGCGCTGAACCAGCCCTTGACGACCGCCTTGCCGCGTTCTTTGACCGCAGCAAAATCCACACCGATGGCATAAAGCGACGGCACCAGCAGCAGGGTGACAAAAAACGCGATAGCCACGCCTGAAGCCAGAGCCAGCACGATGGGCTGCAGGAAGGCCGCCTGGATGGAGCGTTCCGCCATCATGGGCAACAGGCCGATGATGGTGGTCAGGGTGGTCAGCAGGATGGGCCTGAATCGGGCCACGCCGGCC
>JAAUYH010073112.1_pt1 | contig 25378 bp, 18 predicted proteins | sample 7278061 | NCBI WGS metagenome assembly JAAUYH01 (sample SAMN14350203, study PRJNA611818) | marine sediment metagenome | isolation source: surface marine sediment (0.6m) | place: French Polynesia: Moorea | collected 2018-08 | reverse complement strand
TGTGGTTACATCACCCAATTTGAGGTTTTCAAGTTATAGAAACCCGGTTTCTGGGATAGGTTTTCCAACTTCTTTCGTGTAGCGTTGAGAAACCGGGTTTCTTGTGGTTAAATTACCCAATTTAAGGTTTTCAGGTTACAGAAACCCGGTTTCTTGGACTTGAAGGGGAAAAGGGTAAAAGTGTAAAGGGCTACAAGAGTCCTCACCCAACCACCACCAAACACACCCGAAAACCCACATGATCGATGATCAAGCCGGGATAAGAGTTGAGGCGGACCGCCGAGCGGCATAAAATAGGATTGAGGTCCCACGAGCCACCGCGCAGCATGTGATAACGATTCTCATTCTCACTTATCCATGCACTTCCATCTGTAGGTGCGCCATTGTAATTTTGATGATAAGTATCTTGACACCACTCCCACACATTTCCATGCATGTCGTATAAACCAAAAGCATTGGGAGGAAAACTTCCTACATCTGTGGTTTGCTTACGATGTTTACCCTTGTTGGGTGCAGAAGCGTAGGTAGAGTTTCCGTCATAGTTAACTAAATCAGTGGTAATCGTCTCCCCAAAGTAGAATGGTGTGGTAGTCCCCGCACGACAAGCATATTCCCATTCTGCTTCACTGGGTAATCTGTAATTGCGTCCTGTTTTTTGACTCAGTTTTTTGCAAAACTCCACCGCATCATTCCAAGATACCGTTTCTACAGGTCGCTTTTTCCCTGTGAATCCGGAGGGATTTTTACCCATAATTGCTTGATATTGTGCTTGGGTGACTTCATACCTCCCCATAAAGAACCTAGGAACCGTAACTTGATGCTGTGGTCCTTCATTGTCGTCTCTTTGTGCTTCCCCTGCTGGTGAACCCATGGTAAAGGTTCCCCCTGGTATCTGTACCATTTCCAAGGTGACACCATTTCCTAAGTCTTCTACAAAGTATTTCGCTGACAGGTTGCGACGGTTGGTGATGGTTCCTCGTGCGTCTACGGTGACGGTTTCAAAGTTAAAGGTTTGCAGTGATGTGGATGACGAAGTTCCTGGAATAGTGACACCTGTTTGAGAATTACCCCCAGAAAATGCTTGTAAAATCTCTTTTCCCACAAATGCTGTAATCAAACCTCCTCCCATAAACCCAGCAGTTTTAATAATTCTGCGACGAGTCCAGTCTGTTGGTATTGTTTGGGGTGTGGGTGTTGGTGTAGGTGGTTGGGGTGTTTGTTGAGGTTTTGGTGTTGGAGGTGTTGGTGGAGGTGGTTGGGGTGTTTGTTGAGGTTTTGGTGTTGGAGGTGTTGGTGGATGTGGTTGAGGTGTTTGTTGGGGTGTTGGTATTGGAACTGTTGGTGGAGGTGTGACGGAGGGTGTAAGGGATGTGATTGCTTGTAATGCTTCTGCTGCGGAATGGTAACGCTGACTGAAGTGATAGCGCGTCATCTTCGTTAAAATATCCCCCAATTTATCACTTACATTAGCCCAATTTCGCCAAATTATTTCTCCATTGGTGGGGTCTGTTGGTAGTTGATGGGGTTGGATACCTGTCAAAGCATAGATTCCCAACATTCCCACAGCGTAAACATCGCTGCATAATTTGGGTTTGCCAATCCCTTGCTCACTGGGCATATAGCCAGGAGTACCCACTGTAACACTAACACTAGTTTGACCTTGGGCGTTCACCGTCATTATTTCTTTGACTGCACCAAAGTCAATCAAGATTATCTTCCCATCTTGACGACGCATGATGTTCTGGGGCTTAATATCTCGGTGGATGATGTTTTGTTTGTGAACCACCGCTAACACCGTCAAAATCTCCTGTAACAGTCGAATTACTTCCTGTTCCCTTAACTTCTTCCCAACTGCAATCTCGCTGCTTAAATCAGTTCCCTGAACAAATTCCTGTACCAAATAAAACTCACCATTCTCTTCAAAGTGAGCAAATAGCCGAGGAATTTGGTTATTTGCACTGCCTAATCGGTATAAAACTTTTGCTTCGCTCTCAAATAATCGTCTCGCAATCGGTAAAGCTGCGGGGTTAATTTCTTGGGATTTGAGATGCTTAACCACACATTGGGGTTTCCCTGGTAAATCCAAATCTTCAGCTAGATACGTGTCACCAAAACCACCACTTCCTAGTAGCCTGAGAATATGATAGCGGTTCCGGAGACGTGTACCGATAAGCATGGATTTGGGAATTTACGGGAAGGTTTTTTGTCAATTGTGGCAAATATTATCAGCATAGTGCAAGACTACGGTGAGAAACCGGGTTTCTATGACTTGGAAACCGGGGATTTAGTAATTCATCCAGAGAAACCCGGTTTCTTGGACTGGGTTTAGGTGTAGGGTGCGTTATGGCATTTGCTTAACGCACCGCAATCTATAATCATTTGGTGCGTTAGGCACAATAAGCACAATAGATAATTATTCCTGTCTAGTAACACCTCCCGCTAGAAGATTACCGAATTGAATGAGACCCATTCATAGGGGGAAGAGGGGGAACAGGTGTAGGGTGCGTTATGGCATTTGTCTAACACACCGCGTTCTATAATCATTTGGTGCGTTAGGCACAATAAATGATTAATTCTTCAACCATTAACATTTCGAGTGTGCCTAACACACTCTACAAACTACGGTGAGAAACCGGGTTTTTATGACTTGGAAATCGGAAATTTGGCGATTCATCCACACAAACCCGGTTTCTGTTGGGTTTCGCTTTCCTCAACCCAACCTACGATACTATGACTTGGAAATTGGAAATTTGGCGATTCATCCACACAAAACCGGTTTCTGTTGGGTTTCGCTTTCCTCAACCCAACCTACGATACTAACACACCCTACAAACAGAAACCGGGTTTCTATGACTTGGAAACCGGGGATTTGGTAATTCATCCAGAGAAACCCGGTTTCTTGGACTGGGTTTAGGTGTAGGGTGGCACAATAAATGATTAACTCGTCAACCATTAACATTTTGAGTGTGCCTAACACACCCTACAAACAGAAACCGGATTTCTATGACTTGGAAATCGAGAATTTGGCGATTCATCCACACAAACCCGGTTTCTGTTGGGTTTCGCTTTCCTCAACCCAACCTACGGTAGTACAAATTACAAACTATACTCGCGCTAAAACAGGCTGATTAACTGCTGAGTTAGCAACATTAGCATCTGAATCAGTACAGTAGATTTCGCAAGAATTATTGGGACTTTCGATTAACTTGACTTTGTAAAGCTTTCCTCCCAATTCCTGAATAGGCGATCGCAACAAATTGCTAATATGTAAGGCGATATTTTCCGCAGTCGGTACAACTGAGGCAAAATGAGGAATATCTTTGTTTAAAAAAGTGTGGTCAAATGGTTCTACCACATAATCTTCAATTACTTGATTTAAAGCACCCAAATCCACAATCATGCCGGTGCGTGAGTCTATTTCCCCTTGTACGGTAACTTCTAGATGATAATTGTGTCCGTGACCATGGGGACGGGCACATTTACCGTATATTTCAAAATTATCTTCTAAACTCAAGTCAGGATGCGCTAACCTGTGAGCAGCGCTAAAGTGAGTACTAACACTGAGATAAGCTTCCATTCCGTTACCCATATAATCTGCCCAAAGTTGAGGATGTTCAAACAATTGCACCCGCACTAGGGGTAAATGAGATGATAAACGTTCCCAAATAACCCGTGCAATATTCTCAGTGGTAGGGAGTGTTTCTTGAAACTCCGTCCACACGTCATTAAGATAGGAAAAGTCTAATTGGCTGGTAATTTCCCGCTTGATTACATGTTTCACATCAGACAGGTTCAGTACCATGCCATATTTATCCAATTCCCCCATCATGGAGATAAATAAGACATAGTTATGACCATGTCCGGGAAAGCGGGAACAAGCACCAAATTGCTCACAATTGTCAGCTTCACTCAGTTCTGGCAACCAATAACGATGGCTAGCCGAAAACTGAGCGCGGCGATTTACTATACATTGCATGAGTACACTGTCAGCAGAACTTAAAATTTCTTAATGTCTGCTACCAGCATAAACTAATTTCGCCATTTAACTCCCATATTTTCCTGCTACACGCAGCTTTAGTCCTAGCTTCTTTCCATTGTTATACTTAGTATCCTCCATAAGTTAAGAAAATATAAGACAAAGATTAAGAAATAATAAATAATTGGTAAAAACTTCAAATGAACCTCAATTTTTCGAGAAAATAGATGATTTTTCTGAAGCTTTAAGAGTTATCATCTATACCAATAAATAAAGTAAAAAACTTGAAAAAGCACCATAGAATTTGTGAATTATCCAACAGTTTACTCCTATGAGCCAGCTTATCCAATTAATTTGATTGGTAATACTGGAGGGGCAGTTCAGATTTCTATTCATGCTCCCAGTCCATATATTTGTGCGAACCGCGAACGAATATTACCAGATTGGCAAAATCATTTGTGTTTATGGATGGTGATTGTTTTACAGCAATCACGATATCAACTGGTAGAAAGTACAAAAGAAATAGAGACAGAAAAACAACAGTTGCGAGAAAAGTTTATGAGGTTTGGTGTTGATGTCGCTTTCCATTTACGCGATCGCGGCTATTTAACAGACCTCATCGATCCCCGCACTGGCTACCCCTTATTGTCTCGTCCGGGAGAAATCCCCCACGACGATACAGCGGTAGTGAAAGCTTTGCTACACTACCCGATAATTTGCAATCAATGCCGGGTATTGGTACATCCCCGTTGGGGAATGGCTGTTTATCCCAGTGTGTTGATTTCTGTTGCTCATCCGGCAATTATTGATTCAGTAATCAAAACTATTGCTCCTTTGCATGGTTGGAAACAAATTCATTAAGATTGCTTAGGTTTACGTAATTGTTTGGAACCAATCGGACCAAGAATTTGATTTAGGTCACGTAATTGTTCTGCTGTACCCATGCAAATGAGGGTGTCTCCTGGCTTTAAAATTGTATCGCCATTGGGACCGCCAATTAAAGTGCCATCCATACGGCGAATGGCTAATACTAATGCCCCAGTTTCTGATCGCAATTTTGACTGTTGGATAGTTTTACCTACACAGGGACAAACCGCAGGGTCGAGTAAATATTCTTCCATATATAGTTGCCTGTCAGCACCGGAAATAATCCCATCCACAAAGTCCATGACCTGGGGTCGCAAAGCTGCCGCTGCCATGCGCTTTCCGCCAGTAATGTAAGGGGAAATGACTACATCTGCGCCTCCACGTTGTAACTTTTGTACTGCTTCCTCCGTACTTGCCCTAGCGATCGCTCTCATCCCTGGATTCAGTGTTTTGGCGGAGAGAACTATGTATAAATTTTCTGCATCTGAAGGTAGTGCTGCGACTATACAAGCTGCTTTTTGAATGCCAACCCTGACTAAACTTTCATCAAGTGTGGCATCACCTAGATATACATAATAACCATTTTCTTGAGCTAATTGCACGGATTCTGGGTTAGAATCAATTACTACAAAAGGTACACCTTCAGCCGTAAATTCTTTGGCAATTTGACGACCAGTGCGACTAAATCCACAGAGAATGTAGTGTCCTGATAGTGATTCCATTAAGCGCCTCTGCTGTCGTAGTCGAAATCCTTCTGGAAAGTAGCCTTGGATCACAGCTTCTGTAAATCGGTTGACAATGTAACCGATGGTAATCACACCCATTAAAATTAGGGCGATGGTAAACAGTCGTCCTTTGCTTCCTAGGGGTTGGGTTTCTCCGTAGCCCACTGTAGCTAGGGTGATGACGGTCATATAAACGGCATCTTCCCAAGACCATTTTTCTACAAATTTGTACCATAAAGTACCACTGAGGAAAACACCACCAAGGGCGATAGTTCCTGCCATTAACTCGGTTTGAATGCGACGATATTTTTGTTCGAGTGCTGAGTACACAGTTTTGTTTCACCACCACCATTGGTTTGATAATCTACATAAAAGCTAATCTAAGATCGAAATATTAGTGGAGAAATAAGAAATTTTTGACGATTTATATCAAGCTAGTAAAGTAAGTAGTCGTGAAATGACAAAATTAAACAGGAGCAAAGCTGTGAGTTCAGAAACCCTTGTTCAGCAAGCCACTACAAACCCAGAGTCTAACCCTTTTGATGCTAATAGCTTCGATGCTGCTGTCATGTCTACCTATGGACGGTTTCCCCTTGCTTTAGAACGGGGTGCAGGATGCCAAGTTTGGGACACCGAGGGGCGTGAATACCTCGATTTTGTTGCCGGAATTGCCACTTGTACCCTAGGACATGCTCACCCAGCGATGGTGGAGATGGTAACACGCCAAATTCAGAAGTTGCATCATGTTTCTAATTTGTACTACATTCCCGAACAGGGGGAGTTGGCTAAGTGGTTAGTTGCACATTCCTGTGCTGATCGCGTGTTTTTCTGTAACTCCGGGGCGGAAGCAAACGAAGGTGCAATTAAACTGGCACGAAAATATGCTCATACAGTCCTCGACATTGATAACCCGATTATTCTCACGGCACAATCTAGTTTCCACGGTAGAACTTTAGCAACCATTACTGCTACAGGACAACCGAAGTATCAAAAAAATTTCGATCCCTTAGTTCCCGGTTTTTACTACGTACCTTACAACGATATTGCAGCGGTAGAAGCCGCAATTAGCGAATTGGATGAAGGTAATTACCGGGTGGCGGCGATTTTAGTTGAACCATTACAGGGAGAGGGTGGCGTTCGTCCCGGAGATGTAGAATATTTCCAAAAGCTGCGGCAGATTTGCGATGATACAGGTATCTTGCTAATATTTGACGAAGTGCAAGTGGGTATGGGACGCAGCGGGAAGTTATGGGGTTACGAACATCTGGGAGTGGAACCGGATGTTTTCACCAGTGCTAAAGGTTTGGGTGGTGGTATCCCCATTGGCGCACTGATGTCGAAGAAATTCTGTGATGTTTTTCAACCAGGGGAACATGCTAGCACCTTTGGCGGTAATCCCTTTGCCTGTGCGGTTGCTCTTACAGTCTGCCAAACTCTAGAACGGGAGGGTATTTTGGCGAATGTGGTGGAAAGGGGTGCCCAATTGCGTACAGGTTTACAGGCGATCGCTGCTAAATACCCTGATTACATTGCTGAAGTCCGGGGTTGGGGTTTAATTAACGGTATGGAGTTGCAGGCAGATATTCAATTAACAGCCCTTGATGTTGTTAAAGCAGCGATGGATGAGGGTTTATTACTTGTACCCGCAGGACCAAAGGTGGTCCGCTTTGTACCACCTTTAATTGTCAGCGAAAAAGACGTAGAAAATGCTTTGCAAATGGTTAATAAGGCAATGGCTGCTGTTACAAATTAGGCATTAAGCTCATCCCCCGACTAAAGTACGGGGGATTTCACGTCATTTGTCATTTGTCCTTTGTTCTTTGTCCTTTACTAATGACACACATCTTGCACCTGGGCTAAAAACCGGGTTTCTTGCAAATCTCTCAGTCTCAAAACCTTAATTTTTCGTTTAGAAACCCGGTTTTTCTTTGAATTGTTGAGAATGGTGCAAGATATGAGATGACCAATAACCACAACTCTAGCGCTATAGTTTTTTGGGCAGTACAACTACAACTCTAGCGCTATAGTTTTTTGGGCAGTGCAACCACAACTCTAGCGCTATAGTTTTTTTGGGCAGTACAACCACAACTCTAGCGCTATAGTTTTTTATCCTGTAGGTTGGGTAGAACTAACAACTGTTTTTTGGGCAGTACAACCGCAACTCTAGCGCTATAGTTTTTTGGGCAGTACAACCACAACTCTAGCGCTATAGTTTTTTGGGCAGTAAAACCTCACCCAGGCTAAAGCCACCCCTCTCCTTAGTAAGGAGAGGGGAAGGGGGTGAGGTTTATTTTATGTTTTTTCAGGTTAACTTACTGCAAGAGACGAGAATGCAGCCAAAAATATTCAAGCAGTCGGGGCATAGACTGTTGGGTTAGGCGACGTAAGACAGGCTGTGCCTACTGTTGCTGTTTGACCCCAGAATCCCACGGCTTTAACCAAGTAGAACCGTGGGAGTATGTCAATTATCTACAGGATGCTGTCCATAATAGGGTAAAGCTTCTGACCAGTGGGGACGTTTACCCAAAAACCAATCGATATAAGCCAGTTTCAAGATACTGTTAACAGTGGCTGCTAAACCAGATTTAACTTCAATTAGCTGATAGTTTGTATGGGAATTTGCTAACTTTTCCTGCCATATTTCTGGGGAAAAAACACTATCTGTTAATAAAACAGATAATCCAGAAGCATCTGGTGTCAGTTGATAAATAGCACCAAAAACTTGACCCCGTTGTGCAGGCATTTGTACAGCTATAACACTTTTGTTTTCTACTTTTTCTCCTCTCTCTGCTTGTGACCAAGCTACCGCAGCTAAAGTAGAAATAGCAAACACAGGAATATCTAATTGTTGTCCAAAAGTTCTAGCTGCTACAACACCAATACGAGTGCCAGTAAAACCCCCCGGTCCTTTAGCGACAGCAATAAATGCCAAATCTTTCCAAGTTTGCGGTTGGATAAATTCCATTAAATATTGATGCATTTGGCTGGATACCTGACGTTCCAAATTCCAGACATCAGAACGTGTTTCTCCAGCAAAGTTACTGATTGCTAAACCCAATTCGGGAGTGCTGGTGTGTAATGCCAAACCGTATTTTTGCGATTCTATTACTTTAATGGTCAAGGTTAAATTAAATATAAATTATTTTGTATTTTGTAACTATAGCGGTTTTGGGTTGTAGGCAAAGCCTACTTACTCCAAGCCACGACCTGTCTACCCGGAGGGTGTAGAATACACTCCTGTGCCCCTTTGAATTATAGCAATTATCTTTGTATTCCATACCCTACACCTCAGGCTACCCTAGGGGTTCTCCTATGGAGTAAGTTTACAACTGAAATTCGCTATATTTTACACAAAAATAGAAAAACCTCACAATAAAAAAATGTGAGGTAATAATTGAGTGGGAATTCGTTAAAAGTCTAGGTTTTATCGTATATTTTCCGGGACAATTTTTTGTTCAAAGGAAAAAACATGACTTGATTTGGAATCGACATTCACTTTTACCCAATGTACCCGGGGGCTACCAAAGGCTTGAATGCGGGTAAAATTGAGCAAAGGAGGGGTTTTGCCATCAGTATCAAAGGGTTTGTCGATAAAGTAAAAATGGGAGTCGCCATGAGCAAGTACCACAGGCTTTTTATATTGCTGTGTCAGTTCTCGCAATCTTGCCAGAAAATCATTAAAACCAGCACGACCTTGGTTATCTTCTGCTAACTCAAACCTGGGATTACCGTGAATCATTACAAAGACACCCTTGGCATCATAATCATTCGCATACTCAAATGTATACTCTAGCCAATTAAGTGCAGCTTTAAGACGTTCCTTAAACTCAGCAATTCTATCTGACCTGGGATTATCAATTGAATCGTTGGGATCTATTCCATTCCAGGTTGCTAAATTGTTATTACTACCCACAACATGAATTGTGGAAAATACAACATTATGGCGTTCAAAAAGCACATTTTCAACATACTTTTCAAAGCTAGAAACTGAACTTTGATTAAACAATTTGATGGGTCTTTGACCTAAAGAATAACCAGGGTTGGGAAAGAAAACTTTTCTCACAAACTCTAGCCTTTCTATAGGATTAAAACTGCCATTGTTAACTCGATGGCAATCAGTCCACTCATTATCACCAGGGGTGTAAATAAAAGCTTCGTTGAATTTTTGAAATTGCCGTAAACGCGCCATGATTCGATTATTATCACAGGTTTCACTGCCAGCTTTTATATCTCCAGCGTGCATGACAAAATCAACGTCACGGTCGTGATTTATTTCTCGAATCACATTTTCAAACTTTGATACCTGCAGGTCACCATAAGGTAAATCGGCAACTAAAGCAAATGAAAACTTTCTGGGACTCCTCTGCCTTAAAGTTCTCCTCTGGCTAATTCTCTCCCTTTTGGCGATTAGGGAAGTATTCTTTACAATATGGGATGGAGAAGTTAAGGTTAAGGAATTCTTGGTAATTTGTGCAGTTGTTTTTTGTGGCACAAAATTTGTAGTTAATGTGCAACCAACTACAGAAATAAACAACAAAATATTCTGAGAAAACTTAATAATTTTATTCTTCATTTTGACTGAATAAATTTTTAGATCATCTTTATTGCTTTTGATGACTATTTCTTTGCGGACTCAATAGTTTTTTCCGTGACTATTAACTCAAAAATACATACAAGTAAATGTATATATAGGGGTTTTCAGTTGGGTGCAATACAAAGGGAATCGGTAAAATTAGGACGATCCCACTCTTAATGTATTGATAGCGGTTTTCACCCTTTGTGGAATACAAATAGAATTGGTAGAATCTGGACGGGCATAACTGACATCTTGCACCAAAGTATTAATACTTATTTTTATGTTCATATTAAACATCTATTTATATCAACAAGACCTAAAATTGGGATTTATAACCTGCGTAGGCAGGTTTTGTTTGTATGGTTCCTCACTCTTATAGAGTGTAGGTGCAAGATATAAGATAAGACTGTATTTAATAAGGGTCATATAATTGACCCTTGCATCCCAATATCTGAGAAAGCCTTGATCATTTCAGAGGTTAACGGCGTCGGAAAGCTAATCTTGGAGCAATCAGACGATTATCTTCACGCCAGATACAGTAGGTGATGCCGATGCCTTGGGAGTTAACATACATATACTTGCCATCTGGTGAGAAACAAGCACCAGCAAACTCACTGGTATCATCGGGAATGATATTGTGAGCAAACTGGAATAAGCCGCCTTCTTCATCGACACCGACAATATATTGGCTGTAGTTTGGGTCACCTTCATTACCACCACTACCATCCTCACACAGATAGATAGTGCCATCACGACCTACGGTCATATTGTCTGGACCATCCAACAAGTTCTCATCGGTGGATTCTACAATCATTGTCACTGTCTCATGTCTTGGGTCATAACACCAAACTTGACCTTCAGCAGCATCACCAGCACCACTACATACCCAGTAGTGTTTGCCCCGATAATACCAAGCACCTTCACCGCGCCAAAAAACGGCAGCACCCTTAGCCTGTGCCTCGAAACGCAGGGTATCTTCTTCGGGGTCAACATCTTCGAGCTTCACCCAGCGAACTTTGAGAGGCTGACCAAGGAAGGGCAACATACTGCCTTGTGCACCGCGACCAAGACCGCGTGTATCGACACATTCTGTTTCCGGAGTTTCAATAGGGAATATGCCAGTAGGTAGTGGGTCTTTGTTACAATCCGATTTTTGGTTCTTTTCGATGACCATGGCGTACAAGTCACCACCTTCTTGTAAATCTCCAAATCTTCTTGCTCGTCCTCGTACCTTGGGCACAAACTTGTAGTAAGCGCTGTCACCACGGTCTTCGGTCTGATACACGATACCCCTTCGATCAACGGAGACAGCTTCATGGTTCATACGACCCATAGCAATCAGGGGAATCGGATCGACAGCTTCATCAAGTTCTGAGGGCACCTCGAAGTTGTAGCCATGTTTCTTGGTTGTACGAGGATCGCTTTTAGGTGTAGACACATTTTCTTCACAGCTAATCCAAGAACCCCAAGGTGTTGGACCACCAGCACAATTCCTGATTGTACCTCCAAGGGAGACATAGTCTCTAATTTTACGACCATAGCGATCAACAATTACAGTGGATGTACCACCACCACCGAAGCCTGACGGATTGTTATTGCCAGTGAAGGGATCGTACTGTTTGCCATTAGGTGCCAAACAGCCTACTGTACTACCAGCTTCTTTCTCGTCAATACTGAGTTCGTGGTTACGTACTAAAGCCACAAAACCTCGCTTACTCCAAAAAGCTGCCATACCATCATGGTCACCTGGTACTAATACCCCATCGCTCATCAGGTCACCCCGAATAGAAATGGCGGTGTATTGAAAACCTTGTGGCAGTCTGAGTAAGGGAACATTGCGTAAATCCCCCTTACCTGCTACATTTCCCAGTTCAGCGCTATTGAGTGGCAATCTGGGGCTAAGAGGTCCAAAACCATCCACGGTGAAGCTAGCGGGTGAGCAACTCTCACCATTGATTTTAGCTATTGCTCTCCGTGTTTGTAACAATCCCATGGGAGCCATTGCAGTTCCTGCAGCAGCTGCTGACATGAGTGTAATGAACTGACGACGTGACAAATTGGACATAGTTTCTCCTGTTGACTTGACGGCTGATTTATTTCGGTATTTGGATAATATGAACAGTGATGCAGAGCAAATGACACTAGACACTAACACATGAGGAATAGGATCTTAGGTAAAAAAGTCATTTGCCATTTCCTCTCGTATTAGAAATCTGTGAATTATTATTTAAATATCTAATAGTTAAATTCGTAATTTTCTATATAAACTTACCAATCCGGGGTTAATTTCTAATTCAGTCTTGGTTAAGACAAAGTTAAATAAAAGGTAAAAGATTATCTGTGTGGAGGATTTTGAGATTTTTGAGCTTCGTTACATATATAACTGGGTAGGTCAACTGATATCTTGCACCTGCACCCTAGAAGGGTGAGGCTATACAAGCAAAGCTCCGAAGTTTGGCGAAGAGAAGTTGCGTGCTCGGGTTAAGCGCGTTGAGCAAACTTCGGGGACGGAAACCGACACCGCCAACAACTCTGTGCCTACGCAGGCTGAAAACCCTGATTTTCCTATTATTGATAAAAATACATGTTTATTAATAACATCCTAAATCAGTATTAATACGAGGCGTGCAAGATGTGAGTAGACGACCAAAAAGAAACTTCTCGTTGAGTAACCCAACTTGCATCTTGGTAATGTCGGGTTACCCTACACCGTACACAGGTCGTGGCTTGGAGTAAGTAGCCTACCCTAGGTTTCACCCTACCACACATCTTGCACCTGGGCTAAAAACCGGGTTTCTTACAAATCTCTCAGTCTCAAAACCTTAATTTTTCGTTTAGAAACCCGGTTTTTTTAGTGCAAGATATGAGCTATAAGAAGCAAGCTACAACCCAACCTACACCAGTTTTAGTTTTCAATTTAAATAATCTTCAAATATTGTGTTTCAAAATATATCAAAAAAATATATATTGATATATTTAAATTTTCCAATAACTTGTATGTTTTTTTGGTAAAAATATTTTGAAGTTATATTTAATAATCTGAGATTCATTTTCATAAAAAACTCACCAAACATCATTCAAGTTTCTGTATATTTACTTTCAGAAACTAGTTTTTGTTTGGTGCTATTCATGCATTTTCTAAAGAAAAATCAATTGCAATAAATGTTATTTCACAATCTTAAGGATTGAGGTATTTGATATTTAATTTGCAAAAATGCACTTTGTCTATAAATAAAACAAAGGCTGATTTCTGCATGAGCAAAAACTTTAATGTTAGTTAATTTCACCAATAAATTTAAAGATGTCTACACCAATTAATGATAATTTCGCAGATAGCTTAGAATTAATCGGTTCTTCTATCACTACTACGGGAAGCAATATTAATGCCACAGGGGAAGTAGGTGAACCAATTCATGAAATAGGAGCTCCGGATGTTTTTGGTCAACTTGCTTCGGTGTGGTGGTCTTGGACAGCCCCTGATGACGGTATAATTGCAGCTGATACTTTAGGAAGTAATTTTGACACTATTTTGGCTGCTTATACAGGTGAAGCAGTCGATAACTTGAGTCTAATTCGCAGCAATGATCTGGCAATACAACAAGGAAATATTCCTCTAGCGGCAATTACCTTCACAGTTGAAGAAGGACAAACTTATCATTTTGCTGTTGATGGCTTTGATGATGCTGAAGGTTTAATCAATCTGAATTTAAACCTTTTTGATATCGATTTAAATAACGATGATTTCGCTAACAGCGTGGACTTAATCGGCACCTCGATTAATACCATAGGCACTAATGTAGACTTCACTGGAGAAGCGGGTGAACCCAATCACGCAAATAGCAATTTAATTGTTGACAATGATGTTAACTCGGCTTGGTGGAGTTGGACACCTATCGCTGATGGTGAAGTGACAATTAATACTTTAGGCAGTAATTATGACACCACTCTAAGCATTTACACTGGTTTAGCAGTTGATAGCCTAACTGAAGTTGCAAGTAATGACGACACTATTGGCAGTTTCCAAAGTCAAGTTACCTTCACGGCTATAGCTGGGCAAACTTATCACATTGCTGTAGATGGTTTTGCTGATAGTGTTGGTGTGATTAATCTCAATATTGACCAACAATTAGACTTTACTCAGGTCGGTACATCAGGCAACGATAACCTATTTGGTACTAGCGCTATAGATGTCATCGATGGTGGTGCTGGTAATGACAACATCTACGGTAATGGTGGCGAAGATATTCTCCTTGGTGGGGATGGTAATGATGCTATCTTTGGTTCTTCCAGCAGTGATTATATCGAAGCTGGTAGTGGCAATGATATTGTCTATGGTAATGGTGGTAAAGATACTCTCCTTGGTGGAGATGGCAATGATCTAATTTTTGGCGGGTCTCAAACTGATATCATCAAAGGTGGTGCTGGAGACGATATTATCTACGGTAATGGTGGTAATGACCTGATTGACAGTGGTAGTGGATATGATATCGTTTGGCTTGGATCTGGAGAGGCTATTGTTGCCCTAAAAACTGGTGCAGGTTACGACACCATTAATAACTTCCAACTGGGATCGACTAAATTCCAAGTCAGTAGCGTAGAGAACTTATCCTTTGCTGATAGTGTTAAGGGTGTGCAAATCTTCCAGGAGGATGACTTGCTTGCTGTTGTCTCTTCCCAGTCAGCAGATACATTTAGCAATAATGTTGATCAGATTTTCATGGCTTGATACTTTTTTGTGTAGGTCGGTAATAGGTAATAGATAATTGGAAAAAACAATTACCAATTAGGGGATTGCAAAAAGTACAGGCATCCTTGCCTGTATGAGGGAGGCAGACAGGGATGCCTACCCCACAATATGGGATAATTTATTTATTGTGGTACAGGCATCCTTGCCTGTATGAGGAGGGCAGGCAGGGATGCCTACCCCACAATATGGGATAATTTATTTCTTGTGGTACAGGCATCCTTACCTGTATGAGGGAGGCAGGCAGGGATGCCTACCCCACAATATGGGTTTTAAATTACCTTGTAAGGTCGCATCATCTCATGGTCTTCGTGGGAGAGAATGTGACAGTGCCAAACATAGGGTCCTGGACGGTCAAACTTGGCAATAATGCGGGTAACTTCCCCTGGTAAGGCAACTACAGTATCTTTCCAGCCTTGTTCCCTAGGTTCAGGATCTCTTGTATCACCACCCAGAACAACTCCAGTCAGTATACCACCAACCCCTACCGAGCCATCATGTTGTGGCTGTAGTTTCTCTGTGACCGTACCGGTGAAACTTTCTCTATTAATGATTTGGAAGGCAACTAAATGCAGGTGGATTGGGTGTGCGTCTTCGGTGGCATTGTAAATTTCCCAGATTTCCACATCATTTAACCTCGGATTCTCTGTAATGGGCTGGAACCATGTCAATGAACCGTCAGCTAATGTGCCAAGTATAGGTTGGAGACGACCAAATTCATCTAATCCCTCGAATAGAACTACCTTCCTTGTGGATACTCCTGGGGTTGGAATCAGGGGGGTAATATCAGGACGTAATGAGGTTCCTAGGCTGACGGTGGCATCTGGAGTTGCTGACAGTGGTAGATTAACGTCGAACCTCATAATCTGACCTGTAGTAGCCGGATCAGCCGCATCACCAACACCCAGACCCTTGAAAGGTTCATCTGGACCGAAGTTTTGCAGGATGATTTGCTCACCCCCACGTCCATTAAAGTTAACAATCAAATCGTAGCGTTCTCCGGGAGCAATAAGCAGTTCATTAATCTCCACAGGTTGGGGAAGTAAACCATTGTCGGTGCCAATTACTAAAAATGGCATATTATTAGCGAATTTGAGGATATAGAAGCGGGAGTCTGAGCCATTGAGGAAGCGGAAACGATACTTTCTCGGTTCTACTTCTAGTTTAGGCCATGCCTTGCCATTTACTAAGATTACATTCCCAAAAAACTCTGGTAGGACAGTTGGAGGGGTGATAGGGGGTACTTCTGATACTCCGGTCACCGCTTGTACAGTTACCCTGTTCTCTTCAATTTCGCCAGGTTCATAAAATTCATCCACAGTCGTAGGATAGTAAAGTTCTCCATTAGCAGTGAACATCCGGTCTTGAATCACAATCTCGATTTCATAAGGTTCTTTGGGCAAAACCCCAGTATCTATAAGTCCCTGCTCATTATCATCCCTAATCAAATAAAATCCTGCCATTCCCGCGTAGACGTTGAGACGGGTGATGCCTAAAGCATGGTCATGATACCAAATCGTTGCTGCTTCTTGGTCGTTATCGTAGGTGTAAGTCCTTTTGACAAACATCGGACCTGTTTCGGTAAAATTCTGGGTGAACCAAGCTTCTGGTTCTCCATCGCTAGCTGACTCTGTGTGACCTCCATGTAAGTGAGTCACGATAGGAATAAAGCCCTTATCAAGGGTTTTGAGAATGGGTTTAGCTAAATGGGTACTTCGGTCTAGTGGTAATATATGACCAGCTGTTTTGCCCTTCGGTAATTTGTTGTGCCAGAGAATGTTTGTTTGTGTGTCTTTACGTGCGACAATAGTAGCACCGGGATAGGTCGCAGGAAGTCCAGGAAATTGGTAACCCCACACTGTAGTGTCGGGAAATCCAGTTCCCAGGAGATTTTGCTGGAATTGTTTTACACTCACTACTACAGGATTGCTGACGCTGTTACCACTGGTTAAATCAACCCTTAGTCCCAAATCCTTAATTACAGGTAGTGAGTTGACAAATTTGGGATGGTTCGCAGCATCTAGTAATGTAGGTGTTGTCTGTGCGTGAGTCCACTTACCTAAAGCATTCGCCAAAATTAAGCCGCTACCGAATGCAGCACCAGTCTGGAAAAATTGTCTTCTGCTAAACATAACCCTGTTTTTTTCTTAATTTCTGATAATTTTTGCTTTCTTACCGCTGTCGTCTTGCAAAGGTAGAAAGGGGATATTTTTTTTCAAAGCAAGACCATCAAGGTCTTAAAAAAACTGAAAAACTGAAAAATGGAAAATAATCGGTCTAAAAATTAATTTATAGTAAATCAATAACCTGAAAAAGTGAATTATACATAAAGATAATTTAGTTAACAAATAAACATAATTATCCGTGTGAATACTATAATCACAAATGGTTTTTATCAAGCAAGCACCATGCATTCAGTAGGAAGATTAGGGAAGCTAGGAGAACCATGGTGAAAACTCTGATTACCTCTCTATCTGACTTTGGGGGCAGTCAAGATAACTTTACCAATATATGAATATACTTTCATCAAGATATGTTGAGAACACTGAGTAAAACATTCAAGATTGTAAAAATTTGTTAAATCTGTAAAAAGAGCCTTTTCCTCATCAAAATAGCAAATGACTGATAGATTTTCAGGTCTTCGGGCAACGAAATTTCAAGGTTTACAATGGCATAATTTCTTGCTATAATATGTGTGTCGTGGTTTTATCCTGCGATTTTTTATGTCATGGTTTATTGACAAACAATCTAGTCGGTACAAACAAATACATTATTTATTTTCTCACGAGGACTTTTTCTCGTTCCTTGCCTCTGGCAAGGAATGCAGCGATTGAGGCTCCCGGCGACCGCCGGGATTTGAGGCGGGAGCCTCTGGTGAGTACATTTCCAGGCGACCGCCTGGAAACGAGAGAGTTAATTTAGTCGCTACAAACAAAGTATAACTAACAACTTGCACTTCCAAAAAGGATAACCAGGAGGCAGAGCCTCAACTCCCCTAGTTACCAGCGTGACGCTGGTAACCAGAACATAGGGACATCTGGCTCTTCTTGAGAATGATGCAAGTTGTTAGGTGTAACGCAGTGGAACCTAACAAATACTCACCTCTGTTAAGATTGCTTGTTGCTGAAGAGGATTTTGGATAGTATACGCCTATCATAGTTACTTGACTTTAGCATATCTATAAGGGGATTACCAAATTCCTCCTGATTAACGTTAGATTAAGAAATATATAAGTTAACTCTAGCTCCGAATTTTCTGGGATAGAGATATTAATTTGTGTTAATTTGTGATTGTAAAGCCTACTTACATTTTGAATGAACAATAAGGAATTTACAAATGTCTGGATTGAGTTCTGATGAAAAAACTAATTTGAAATTTTTAAATAGCAGTGAGGTAAAAACAGAACGCCACAACAGAAACTTACTAGGAAATTGGTGGGTGAAGCTATGGGAATCTGTACCGTTTTTAATTGCTTGTGCTGTATTTTTAAGTGTTATTAGTCTTAAAAGTCCAATTCTGCTTTTTTGCTTGCTAGCTGCTAGCTTAATTGCGGTAGTTACCCAGCAAATTGGACAGCAGGTACATGTACCCCGACAGTGGCTAGTATTATTACAAATTTTAGCAGTAGCTGTCATTTTAAGTTTATTTTGGTTAGACTATTTTGCAGCCCCCGCACAAGCACAATTTTTTAAGAAAGCCGAGGATTTCTTTAGAAATAGCTTAACCCAGGGTGCGACAAATGTTGGGGGGACACAAACTGCGGTGAGTTTAATTTTCAACGTTTTGCGGGCAATTTTCTTGCTTTATATAGCGATCTCCTTGATTGGTGTTGTCAATGCGGTACGTAAGGATGAAGATTGGCAAAGTGTGGCTAGAACTCCTTTAATAGTAGTTATTGCTGTCATCGTTGCTGATGTCCTCACAGGCTTTATCATTGGTGATGGTAGTAGTTAATTCATCTATGTTTAGATGGAACAATTACTCATTAATTTGTGATGTCACAAGAGCAAGATAAAGATTTTCGTCCCGTTAATCAAATCTTAGGAACTCAGCCTTCATTAGGTCCAATTCCCGCAGATCAAATATTTCCTTGGTCGGTTATTGCTGTCGCTGCTTATTTTATTATTAATGGAATTTTTGGGGGCTTTTTTGCAGATGAATTTCAAAAATGGTTGTGGACAGCACTTATTACTGGGTGGGGAATAGCAACTTGGTGGATATTAACTGGTGGTCGAAGTTGGCGCTTTTTAAGTAAGTTTATTGGTGTTCCCCGATGGACAAGAGGAATTGCTCGTTATCAAAGCTTTTTGGAAATAAACCATGAAGCAAAAAATCGGAAAAAAAAGCCTCCGCGTCGCCGGAAGTGAAACAAGATTAACGCCATTTGAAGACTCTTTACATCTGGCGACTATGTTACGTGTCTATCTGAATGGACGGGATATTGGTGCTTATATTTTAACAAAAGGAACCCAAAAAGATAGATTTTGTTTTGTTTTTGGGTTTGAATGTCAGGGGATACATACTACTTTAAGACCAGAACAAATTGATAATATTTGTAATAATATTGAAGCAGGTTTAAAGGATATTCCTGAAGGGGAAAGAATTACTTTTCATTTGGGTTCTTTTAGTTCCCAGAAACAGCGACAAAAAGAACTCGCTGATTTGATAAAAAGTACTAATTCACCCGATATAAAATACCTGTTAATGGCGGAAAGAGCGAGGATACAAGAGTTAACTCGTTCCGGTATTCGTAAGCCGAAATTTCTCCGAATATATGTGACGTATACGATTGAACCTAGTGATACTAATACTAATGATTGGATAGAGAAACTGTTAGCGAAGGGTGAATTGTGGTGGTCGAAATTTAAAGGTGATGTTACCGATGCAGAAAACCAGCGTATCGAAACCATTGTGATGAATGCTTATAAGCAGGGTTTTCGCCGCTGGGAACAGCTTTTAGGTAATAAGATGGGTTTGGATATTAAGCCGTTGACGGCTGGGGATTTATGGGAGGAAATTTGGAGAAGATTTAATGATACCCAACCTATAGATATTCCCCAATTAATTAGTTTAGATGAAAATGGACTGCATGAGCAGGTTTATTCTGATTTATCTAGCACTAAGTTGCTGATAGATAATCTCCACAGTACGACGTTGTTAATGGAATCTAGTGTTCCTTGTGCTGATAGACGTTGGGTAAATGTGAATAACCGTTATGTGGGGGTAATGACTTTCCTGGAAAAACCCGGAGGTTGGGTCAATAAATCTGCACAACTGCGTTATTTATGGGAACTGTTAGCGCGGGAGGTGGTAGTTGATACGGAAATTTTTTGTCAGTTGACAGCAGCGAATCCAGCAATAGTAAAAACTACTCTGCAAAGGGTGTTAAAACAGTCGAATATGTCGGCAATGTTGGCGCAGGAAAAGAGTAAAACTGTTGATGTAAATGCGCAATTAAAGTTAAGGAAGTCGGTAGCAGCACAAGAACAATTATATGAAGGTGCAATTCCTATTTATACGGGAATAGCAATTTTAGTACATCGTGACAATTTAGAAAAATTAGAAGAAGCCACAAGGTATATTGAAAACTGTTTTCAACGTCCAGCACAGGTAATTAGGGAAACAGAATATGCTTGGAAAATCTGGTTGCAAACTCTACCGGTTGTCTGGGAGGGTTTGTTAGCAAAACCTTTTAATCGTCGTCAGCTTTATTTAACGAATGAAGTTCCGGGATTAATGCCTTTAGTTATTACTAAAGAAGGTGATAAACAAGGTTTTGAATTAATCGCTGAAGAAGGGGGTACACCAGTACATCTAGATTTGTTTAAGCAGCATAAGAATCTAGCCTTATTTGCGACTACTCGTGCAGGAAAATCGGTGTTGGTATCGGGGATTTTAACTCAAGCTTTGGCACATAATATTCCTGTAGTAGCCCTAGATTTCCCTAAACCCGATGGTACATCTACTTTCACCGATTATACGGAGTTTATGGGTAGAAATGGGGCTTACTTCGATATTTCCAAACAATCGAATAATCTATTTGAACAACCAGATTTGCGTAGTTTAACACCGGAAGAACAGCGCGATCGCCAACAAGATTATATTGGGTTTTTAGAATCAGCCCTCATGACCATGGTTTTGGGTTCATCGGGGGAGAATCAGCTGTTAGGACAAACGGTGCGTTCGGTGCTGAACCTGGCTTTAACAGCTTTTTTTGCTGACGAGGGGATTCAATACCGCTATGAACAGGCAATGTTAGCAGGTTTCGGAAGTCCAGCTTGGCAGAAAACGCCTACTCTAAAAGATTTTCTCACATTTTGCGCCCCAGAACACTTGCAATTGGATAGTATTGGAGGCAGGGTAGAAGATGCACTCAGTCACATTCATTTGCGCTTGCGGTTTTGGCTTTCTAGTCGGGTGGGGAAAGCCATATCGAGTCCTTCGAGTTTCCGCACTGATGCACCGTTACTGGTGTTTGCGTTGCGTAACCTTGCGGATAGTGAGGATGCAGCGGTTTTATCTTTGAGTGCTTATTCTGCAGCTTTGCGACGAGCTTTAAGTAGTCCAGCGTCGATATTTTTTATCGATGAGGCACCAATTTTGTTTGAGTTTGACCAAATTTCGGACTTGGTAGGGAGAATTTGTGCCAATGGTGCTAAGGCTGGGATTAGGGTTATTTTATCAGCACAAGACCCGGATACCATCGCTAGGTCGAAAGCGGCATCGAAAATTTTACAAAACTTAACAACGCGATTAATTGGACGGATTCAACCAGTAGCTGTGGATAGTTTTGTGAGTATTTTAAAATATCCCCGGGAAATCATTGGTCGCAATGCATCAGAAAGTTTTTTCCCTCGCAAGGAAGGAATTTATAGTCAGTGGTTGTTAGATGATAATGGGATTTATACTTTTTGTCGTTATTATCCTGGTTATGAACAATTAGCAGTGGTTGCTAATAATCCCCATGAACAAACTGCGCGTCAACAAGCGATGCAGGTTCATGGAGATAAGTATGAGGCGATTTCTATGTTTGCAAGACAGTTAGTAGCTTCTTTGCGGGGAGGATGAGAGGAATTAAGAATTAAGAATTAAGAATTAAGAATTAAGAATTAAGAATTAAGAATTAAGAATTAAGAATTAAGAATTAAGAATTAAGAATTAAGAATTAAGAATTAAAAGCTTGAATCAATAATTGATAAATTAACCATGAAACGGATAACTTTATTAACTCTGTCTATATCATTCCTAGTAACTTTACCTGCGATGGCACAATTAGGTAATGTTTGGACTGATTTTCAATCTTATGCAGTAGATTTGCAAAATTATCTCCAAAATAATGTTTCTACCACTTTACAACCTCTAGAATTGGAAACTCTCACTGCTATTGATGATGCTACAGGGGAACTAAATATACCAAATCCAATTGTTAGCGGACAGAGGGTAACTGAGGATATTACAATTAATTTATTATCAGAAGCTTTTGAGAATAATTCAGCGGTACGTTCTCGATTAGTTAATAATGAAATGAATCGTTTTATCACCCGTAGTGCGGTGGAAGGATTGTTTGGTGAAAATGGACAAATTCGTACCAAAATTAAGCTAGAAAGTACAGAACAAACTGTAGAGAATATTGCCAGATTTGCGGCTGAATCAGATAATATATTCGACCAAATCTTTGATTTTGTTGGTGGTTTGTCTAATCCAAATCCGCAAGCACAGCTAAGTTCTAATCAGGCTAATTTGCAACTGCAAAGCATCAAAATTCAAACAGAACAATCAAAAATGCTTGCAGAAAATATGTTTCAAACAATGCAGGTAAATAATTCTCTGCAATATTCTAATTTGAATTTAGCTAACATTTCTCAGCAATTAGAAGAGGAAAATCGCGCCAGAAGAGTTGATGCATCCGCAGAAACTGCGAGACTTTTACGTAATGTTTCCCAAATAGATTTGTTGGGAAGAGAGAGATGAGAAAAAAGAGAGGGGAGATGAGGGAGATGAGGGAGATGAGGGAGAGGGGGAAGACAAGGGAGATATTTAAAATAATTGGCGTTGTTAAATTGGAATATGAAATTTAAAAATCACTCAGGTATTTTAATTCTTTTATCTGGGTTTATGCGTCTCTGGGTGAAACAAATTTCTCTCTTGATTTAACAATGCCAATTATTTAATAGTTTAATGAATATAGCCGTTCCCAGGCAACTGAAGTACACACGAACCTTTTATATCAAAACAAACAGCTTTAAAACGTACCTCACGCTTATTGAGAACCGCTATATTTCAATTGTTTTATCTTTTGTCTATATATAAATATGGAGGAATAATTATCAAAAAATGTGGGGTTTAAATATAATTTTTTTCGCACAAATCGGTATTACTGATATTTTCGATAATGGGATAACAACCTCCAGAAGTATCGCCGAAAGTTGGGATAATCAATGGTTAGATTTATTGCAAAATGATACTAGTAATAACTTATATGGTGCGCTGACAAACTTAGGAATTTTCTTTGCAGTTGGAACCTTACTATTTTTCATGATGCAATGGCTAAAAGAACTGATATATAGCGAATATTCTCGTCCCCTTGCAGCCTTAATTTGGCCATTTATAGTGGTTTTACTATTAGCAAATTCTGGAGAGGGAACTATCCTTTCTACCCTGACTTTAGGGGTAAGGGATTTTATCAATAATGTTAACCAACAAGTGGTAAAACTCGATGACATTGAGCAAAATTATCAACAAGCACTAAATATGACTGTAGCGGAAGAAATAGCCGGTTCTTTTTTACGTCCTTGTCAGTCATTGAGTGGGGAACAACAAACTCAATGCTTGGTAGAAGCTAGGGAAAAACTGAATATACTTTGGCAAGAATATAGAAGTTTATACGGCGATCAAATATGGATAAATAGACTGGAAACTAAAGTCAATCAGATTTCCGATAATACTGGTATAGTTTCAGAAATCGCCTTTAATTCTATATTAGGTTCTACATTTCAAGCTGGGATTAAAAACTTTTTCATTTCCTTACAATATGCTTTCCAAAACCTCATTGAAGCGACGATGTTACTCATAGCAGCTTTAGGACCTCTAGCTGTGGGTGGTTCTTTGTTACCTGTTGCTGGAAAACCTATATTCGCATGGTTAACAGGGTTTTTATCTATGGGAATTGCCAAGATTTCATTTAATATCATTGCTATATTAACAGCAGCAGTAATTATTAATGGACCAGCACAAGATGCAAATGCTGACCCAGACTTGATGTGGTTCTTAATTTTTCTAGGAGTTTTAGCACCGATTTTGTCTTTAGCTTTAGCTGCTGCTGGAGGATTTGCAGTTTTTAGTGCTATTAGTAATACTGCTATCTGGGTCAGGGAGAGGGTATAGAAAATGGTTCGTTTACTGGGACAAAAGAAACGCACCGGGAGTGTGTTGACAACCTTTGCGATCGCAACTTTTGGATTGCACGTATTAACCCTGTTTTTATTAATAATACAAGGGTTAAATATTCGTAACATCAATGTGAGAAAATCTCCTACTTTTGTGCAACTCATTAATGGTCAACCAGTGAATGTTACTGATGATTTGCAAAGAGAACCAGAAGCAATTCGCCAATTCGTCAGTAATACCATGATTTCTATGTTTGACTGGTCGGGAAATCTACCAGCAGCAAACATTGAACAAGTAGCAGAACCCAAAATAGATCCGGGAATATCGATTACAATACCCAAAAAAGGAGGTAAGAAGGTGACTACTAGCAGTTGGATTGCAAGTTTTGCGTTATCAGAGGATTTTCGCAAAGGTTTTTTAACCACAATTGCGGAAATGACACCACCAGAAATTTTTTCTCTTAATTCTAAGCAAGCGATGACAGCACAGTTAAGAATTAAGCGGGTTTATCCTCCAGAAAAAATTGCACCGGGAGAGTGGAGAGTTGGTATGGTTGCAGATTTAATTCAAAAAAAACGTAGTGATGACCGTAAAGTTATTACTCCTTTTAACAAAGATTTTCTCGTCCGTGCTGTTGATACTTTCCCTTATCCTTTACCGGAAAAAATGACCGACCAGCAAAAGGCTATTTATAATATGCGTGCTGAAAGACTGGAAATTTTTGAAATGCGCAATTTGTGTTTATTAGATAAATCTGGAGAAAATTATCAATCTCAAATTAATCCCTGTAATCCAGGTAGTAGTGGTAGCTTTATTAGATAAACATTAGAAACTAGGTTTATTTTGCATGAAATTGAGATAGTCTCTACACCCAAACCGGAGGAAGTCAAAACTCAAAAGTCAAAATAATGGGTGTTAAGATATCTAATGACCAATGAACAATTAAAAATTAAAAATGACCAATGACCAATCACGAATAACAAATGACCAATAACCAATGACCAATGACAAATGACCATTAATTCTTTAATGTCCTATGTTGTACCATTCAAGGGTAAGCAGAAAGAAACCGGGTTTATTGGCAATATTAATCGGTCAAAACC
>JAAUYH010079405.1_pt1 | contig 25386 bp, 20 predicted proteins | sample 7278061 | NCBI WGS metagenome assembly JAAUYH01 (sample SAMN14350203, study PRJNA611818) | marine sediment metagenome | isolation source: surface marine sediment (0.6m) | place: French Polynesia: Moorea | collected 2018-08 | reverse complement strand
GCTGACCGGGGTGGCCGGACTGATCCGGGAGCGCGGCCAGGTCCGGACCTACTGGGTTCACAGCCTGCTGATTCTTGCCTTGTTCCTGGCCATGCTGCAGCAATGGTGGGAGGCCTGGGGTCTGCAGTCCACGTCGGAGTGGACGTTCATCGGGCTGTCAATGATGCTGGCCGGTCCGATATGTTTTTTCCTGATCATTCACCTGATGTTCCCGCGACCGCTCACCAGTTACCGGGACCTGGCCGATTACTACTACGAGCGCACCCGGCCGGTCTGGTGGCTGGCTGCCACTGCCGTAACCGTGTCTACCCTGTTCCGTCCACTGGTTTTCGACATGCAACTGGTGACAATGGACAACTTCGCTTCACTCCCGGTGCTGATCATCTGCGTGCTGGCGGCCACCTTCCGCAACAGAGCACTGCACGGCGTGCTGGTGACCCTGCTGGTGGGGTTCATCCTGTTCGACATCCTCGGTCGGTCGTATCAGATCACCGGGTGACGCACGGGGTCAGAGTAAAGTGCCAGAGTAAATTTTGACGCACGGGGTCAGAGTAAAGTGCCAGAGTAAATTTTTACTCTGGCACTTTACTCTGACCCCAATATTCATGACCCCAATATTCAACGAATAAACACGGGCATCCCCATCCACGGCCAGATCTTCCACACGAACAGCGCAATGACGCCCACCAGGATCACGCTGGCCGGCACCCCCGCAACGAAAAACCGGCCGGTAGTGAACTGTTCGGAGTTATAAGCAATGGCATTGGGTGCGGCGCCGACCAGGAACAGGAAAGGCATGCCCGCCGCGGCCAGGGAGGCGTAGAGAATCGGCTCTGGTGCAACGCCCATGTAGGGCGCGATGGTCAGCGCCACCGGCAGAGAGATCGCGATGGCCGCCACGTTCATGATCAGGTTGGTCATGATCATGACAAACACCGCCACACCGGTAATAAATGCCAGGGGTGGCGCGGTGGCCAGCAGACCCAGCCAGTGGATGGCCAGCCACTTGGCGGCGCCGGTCTGCCACAAACAGAATCCGATACTCATGGCGCCGCCAAACAACAGGATGATATTCCAGGAGACGCCCTCCAGGTCATCTGCCTTAAGTATGCGGAACACGAAAAACAGTACCGTGGCGGAAAGGATGATGGCGCTCTTGTCGATGCCGGCCAGCGCCGGGACAAATTGCTTGAGACTCATCAGCAGCACGGCGGCGGTCACGATCAATACCGCTCCGAATTCGCGGCGGGTCATGGGGCCCAGCTTTTCGTAAAGTGCCCGGGCACGATCACGCAGCCCCGGGATCACCGAGCGCTCCGGCGGAAACACCACCAGGATATACAGCCACAGGATCAGCACCATGACCGCACCCAGTGGCGCCATGTAGTAGCTCAGCTCGAAGAAATCCACGTCGCGGCCGGCCAGCTCACGAAAAAACCCGATGCCCACGGCACTGCGGGCCGCGCCGAACAGGGTAATGACGCTGCCGGCGCCGGCTGTAAACGCCATGCCCACGAACAGCCCGGCCCCGAACCGGGTCTTCTCGTCCCCGGAACCGTAGAGGTGGTGTATGGCCATCAGCACCGGGAACAGCGCGGCGGCCACCGCCGTGTGGGCCATGACCAGGGTCAGTCCAGCGGTCATCAGGAACGCGCCCAGGTAGATATTGCGGGTTTTTTCGCCCACGGCCATCAGCATGCCGTAGGCCAGCCGCCGGGTCAGGCCGGTTCGGGTGAACACCAGGCCGATAACGATGGAGCCGAATATGAACCACACCGAAGGATCAAAGTAGTCGGTCCAGGCCACCCGCGGTTCACGGATCAGGAACAGTGCCTGGGCCACGCCGATGGCAATGGCAGTAACGCCGATGGGGACCACCTCGAACACCCACCAGGTGGCAGCCAATGCAAACAGGGCCAGTGCCCATTGGGCTTCCCGCCCCAGCGCAACGACCTCACCGTTGGGGTCAACCGCGATGGGCGGCGACGGCCACAAGGCAATGGCTGCGAAAAGCCCTACCCCGGTCAGCAGCCAGATCCAGCGCCGGACGTCCCGGGCAGCGGTCGCGCTGGCCAGGCGCACCAGGATGGGTTTTCCCCGGCGCGCTGCAGGCGTTGGTCCGGCCTCACTCATCCGTCAGGGGCAGCTCCAGCATGCGGCGAATCTGGTTGAGGATCTCTACCGTTCTAACCACTCCGATCACGTTTTCCAGGTCCATCACCGGCAGCATGTGCGACTCGGTCCTGGCCGCCTTTACTACCAGCTCCATCAGGTCGGCATCAGCCGATACCGTGGTCTCGATGGGCCGCATGATCCGGGTCACCGGTTCGTCTGCGTTTCGAGAAAGGACCTGCCTTTCTCCATCCTTGAACAGCTCCGCCAGGTTCATGTCCTCGTCCAGTTCCATGTCGAAGTGGCTCAGGGCGTGGGATTCATCCTGGGTAAAGAAGTCCGGCAGCAATCCCCGCAGGATATCCCTCCGGCGAACCTGTCCGACCAGGTGGTTTTCGCCGTCGATGATCAGCACGATCCGCGGCAGCGAGAACCTGCCCTTACGCTCAATCTGGGATCCGACAAAGGCCAGGATGGCGTCCGACAGGGTGGCGGTATCGGGCAGGTGAGGATAGGAATCCAGCGGGATCATCAGATCCCGGGCGGGCCGGATGGGAATGAAATCTCGGGCAGTCATTGCCCCAGTCTAAGGTTTTTTGACGGTGAATTCCGGCGCCTTGGGGATGTCATCCCTGGGCGTGCCGGGACTCCCCTGGGGAACCGGTCCCGGCCGGCGCCGCAGGCCTACCAGGTCCAGCACCAGGTCACGTTTGAGATACTGGATGGCCTTGGCCGGATCCACACCCTTGGGGCAGACCTTGGAACACTCCGCCGCGTAATGGCAGTGACTGATGGAATGGTGGTCTCCCAGGCTTTGCTTGCGCTGGTCAAATCCATCGTCCCTGGAATCGCGGTTGTAGCGGTGCGCCGCGGTCAGCGGCATGGGGCCCAGGAAGTCGGCATCACTGGCCAGGGTAGGACAGGCCGCCATGCAGGCGCCGCACTTGATGCAGTAGGAAAACTGCAGGTAGTCGGTCAATTGGCGCGGACTCTGCCGCAGGGGCTCGTCGCCGTCCTGCTGCCCGGCAATCAGAAACGGCTTGATGGAACGATGTTTGTCGAACATGGGCTCCAGGTCGGGCACCAGGTCCCGGGCCACCGGAAAATTGGACAGCGGTTCCAGGCTGATTCGGCGGTCGCTGATATCCAGCACCTGGGTATTGCAGGCCAGGCCTGGCTGGCCGTTGATCACCATGCCGCAGGACCCGCAAATGCCCATGCGACAGGAGTGGCGCCAGGCCAGGCTCGAGTCCTGCTGTTCCTTGATCTGCTGCAGTCCGTCCAGCACGGTCATGCCGGGATGGACCGCAACCGGGTATTCCTGCCAGGCGTCTTCCTGTCCGGGCTGGTGCCGCCGTACGCGAAAAGTGACTGTTTGATCCGTCATGGTCGCTCCCTAACCGTTGACCAGGTAGAAACCCACCGTCACCGTGGTCCCCACGACAAACAGCAGGATACCCATGACCGTGCAGCCCAGGCGGATGATTCGCCGCTTTTGGTCGCCCTGGATGAACTCGGCAAGAATCTTGTTCAGCCCGTAAAAGCCGTGAAACAGCCCGAGCCCCAGCAGCAGCACGTAGCTGACCATTTGAATCAGGTTGGTGCCGCGTTCGACCAGGCCGGGCCAGCTCAGCGGCGGAATCCAGTCCGCCAGCCATTTCTCCAGCCAGCCATCCAGTTGCATCACCGCCATGTGCTGAGCCAGCAACACCAGGATCAGCAGTCCAGCCAGCAGGTTCAGGGCCCAGTACTTGGTTTCTCTCATGCTCAGTGCCCCATGGCCACCAGGTCGAATCCGCCGGCGAATATCAATATGCCCACGATGACCATGGCAATCAGCATCAGCGGACGCTGTTTATGGATAGAGCCCTTGTAGGGATAGACCGGTTCATCCGGCGGACCGATGCCAAAAGCCAGCTCGATGATGATCAGCCGCAGGCCGTTGACCGCGTGGAATGCAAAGGCCACATACACCAGGTACTCAAGGAAATGCAGCACCGGATTGTTGGCCATTTCCATCAGGCCGCTCCACGCCTCTTCGCCCAGCAGCCGCACACCGGTAAAAAACACGTGCATCATCAGGAACATCAGCAGGGCCAGACCGGAAATGCGATGGATGACATACAGGTAGCCTTCCAGGCCCCGGCGTCCACCGCCCAGCCAGCGCAGAATGCCCGAGGGCCGCATGGTTTTTTCGGATACCGCCATGATCAGTACTTCCTCTCCACCGGCTCCCAATGGGTGATGGCGACGGGCTTGTACCGGATGTCCAAACCGTCCCCCGCCTGCCGCACCAGCGTGTGTTTCAGCCAGTTGTCGTCGTCCCGGTCAGGAAAATCCGTACGGGCGTGAGCTCCGCGGGATTCCTCCCGGGCCAGGGCAGACGCCACCGCCACCTCGGCCAGGTCCAGCAGGTTTTCCAGTTCCAGGGCCCGAACCAGATTGGTGTTGTAGACCCGGCTCTTGTCCTCCACCTGGACATCTTTAAAGGCCGCTTTCAGCTCGCGCACTTTGTCGAGCCCCTGCTGCATACTGGCGCCGTCACGATAAACGCCCAGGTGCTGATCCATGGCGTCGCGCAGCTGGTGCCGGATTTCGAACGGGCTGGCGCTGCCGCCGGGACCCAGCAATCCTTCAAAGATACGTGACTCCTCGGCCGCCACCAGGTCCGCCGGCAGGTCCGGCAGTCCCGGTTCCTCGCCCAGGAAACCGGCAATCTTTTCACCGCAGATGGCGCCCCATACCAGGCATTCCGCCGTGGAGTTGGTCCCCAGTCGGTTGGCGCCATGCAGCGACACGCAGGCCGCTTCTCCGGCAGCCCAGATCCCGGGCGCAGTGCAGGCCCCATCGATGTCGGTCTCGATGCCGCCCATGGAATAGTGGGCCACGGGCCGCACCGGCACCGGGGTATCCACCGGATCCATGCCGATAAACTTCATAGCCACTTCCCGGATCAGGGGTAGCCGCTGGTGGATGCGCTCGGCACCCAGGTGCGTCATGTCCAGCTGCAGGTGGTCCAGCTCGCCGTCCTGGTGGAAACCACGACCCTCCAGGATCTCGGTCATCATGGCGCGCGAAATGATGTCCCGGGGCGCCAGCTCCATCTTGGACGCCGCGTAGTGCTGCATGAATCGCTCGCCCTGGTTGTTGCGCAGGTAGCCGCCTTCGCCGCGGCAACCCTCGGTCATCAGGATGCCCGACGGGATCAGCCCGGTGGGATGAAACTGGATGAATTCGGTGTCCTCCAGGGCCAGGCCGGCGCGGTAGGCCATGGCCAGGCCATCCCCGCTGACGGTGTCGGAATAGGTGGTGAATCCATAGAGCGTACCGGCGCCACCGGTGGCGATGAGCAGGGCACGACCCCGCAGGGTAAGCATTTCGCCGCTGGCCATATCGATGACCGACAGCCCAAGAAACCGGCCCTCGTCGTTGACCAGTATCCTGCTGGCGAATACCTCGTCATAGCGGGCGCAGCCCCCGTGCTGCTGCAGGGTGTCGTACAGGGTCTGCATCTCGAAGAAGCCGGTCTTGTCCGCCGCCATGGTGGCGCGGGGGTAGCTGTGACCGCCAAAGTCCCGCTGCAGGATGTGGCCGTCCTCGGTGCGGGACCAGGGCAGGCCCCAGCGGTCCAGCTGGTGGATTTCCTTGGGAGACTGCTCCACGAACCGGTAGACCACGTCCTGGTCCGCCAGGAAATCAGAACCCTTGACCGTGTCCCAGGCATGCAGATCGAGACTGTCTCCAAGGTCTTCCCGCAGCACCGCGCCGGTGCCGCCCTCGGCGCAGACCGAGTGGGCACGCATCAACTGGACCTTGGACACCAGGCCGATGTCGGCCCCTTCGACCCGACGCGCGATCTCAACCGCTGCACGCAGGCCCGCCAGCCCGGAGCCAAGTATCAAAACGTCGTGTATGACTTCCCGGGCCATGGTCGATGCGGGATGGTCAGGGTGCCGGCAGCAGCAGGTCGGAATCTACTTCGTAGCAGCTTCCGTTCCTGGCACGGATATTGATTTCCCAGCGTTCCTCGTCGGGTATGGAGGTCCTCTCGTGTCCCGGCAGCTCACGCTCGTCGTCAACCTGCAGCCCCCACACCCGGACCTGGCGAATACCCTCCACCGGGATGGGATGGTCAAACTTGGCCATGAAGTCGGCCGACAAGCCCTCGCCGAGGAAAACAGCAAACCCCCGTTCCTTGATCTGCTGGACTTTTTGAGGAAGGTCCGTCATGACACCATCTACCTGATTCACAAGAATAATTACCAGCCAGATTCTAAGAGAGCCCCCGTAGCGCAACGACTGTGGAATCCCCGTAGCAGTGTGTGGGTTTTTGACGCACCCGCCCATGGGGGTAACATCGGGGGGAATACGGGGTCCAAAGGTTTTGAGATGAGCCAGTTTTTCCATTTCTGTATCCGCCTGATGACGGCCTTTGTGCTGGTCATCGGCGCCGCCGCCGCTGAAGACAACTGGCGGGTGCAGGGCGCCGAGCGGATTGTCGCCATACCCGACATTCACGGCGCCTACCCGGAGTTTGTCGCCCTGCTCAAGGAAACCGGCCTGGTGGATGAGCAGCTCAACTGGAGCGGCGGCAACACCCACCTGGTCAGCCTGGGCGACCTGCTGGACCGCGGACCCGAGTCGCGCAATACCATGGACCTGCTGATGCGCCTGGAGCAGCAGGCGCCGGAACAGGGTGGCCGCGTGCTGGTGGTGCTGGGTAACCATGAACTGATGAATCTGACCGGCGACATGCGCTACGTGGCGCGGGCCGAGTTTGCGGCGTTCCAGCCGGAGGAGCCGGCCGATCTGCGCGAGCAGGCCTTCCAGTGGTTTCAGCAGCAAAATACCTTCCCCGACGAGGACGCCGCCCGGACCGCTTTCGAGAAAGGCTTTCCCAGCGGATTTTTTGGCCTGCGGCACGGATTTTCCACCCAGGGCAAATATGGCCAGTGGCTGCTGGGCCTTCCCCCGGTCGTGGTGGTCAACGACACCGCCTTTGTGCACGGCGGACTGCCCGAGATAGTCGGCCAGCAGGGCCTGGATGAGCTCAACCGAAGCCTCCGTTCCGATCTCAACGACTACGTCAGTTACTGGGAAAAACTGGTGGACCTGGGTACCCTGCCCCGGTTCGAGAACCAGGACCCCAGGGACCTGGCCACCGATGCCGCGAACGGCGTCGGGCCTTCACCCTGTATCCAGGAACGGGTAATGACCTGCGAGATGGCCCAGGATCCAAGCCAGGGCCAGGACCTGGACACCCTGTCCACCCTGGAGCGATTCACCGAGCTCAGCCAGTCGCCGCTGTTTTCCGCGGACGGCCCCCTGTGGTACCGGGGCTCGGTCTACTGCAAGCCCATCCTGGAGGAGCCGGTGCTGGATGCGGCGCTGTCCAGACTCGGGGTCAACCGGGTCGTCGTGGGCCACACACCCACCGTGGACCGCCGCGCCCACAGCCTCTATGACGGCCGGGTCATCATGCTGGACACCGGCATGCTGGTCTCCTACTACGAAGGCCGGCCGGCGGCGCTGATCGTGGAAGGCGACGACCTCACCGTTCAGTACCTCAATCCCAGCGAACGGTTGGCGCCCAGAACCGGGGGACAACCCATCGCCGGCAACCTCAACCGGCAGCAGGTGATGCAGGCGCTGGCCGAGGGCACCGTGGAAATCACCAGCCGGGGCGAGAAAGGCCAGCCATGGCGGGCCCAGGTCAGCCACAACGGCAGCAGGTTCAAGGCCCTGTTCTATCCCAGCGAGCGGGGCCGGCCGGACCGACTGGAAATGGCCGCCTTTATCCTGGACCAGGCACTGGGGCTGGACCTTGTACCTCCCACCGCCGTGCGAGAGGTCAATGGCAAGGATGGCGCGCTGCAGCTGTGGTACGCCGACACCATCACCGAGGGCCAGCGGGTGGCCAACCAGATTGGCATTGGCGGCTGGTGCCCGGTAAACCCCCAGTTCGACCTCATGTCGATGTTCGACTACCTGACCTTCAACGCCGGCCGCAATGCCGACAACGTGCTGTACCGTCGCAGCCTGTGGAGCCTCCACCTCACCGGCCACGGCAGGGCTTTCGGCACCCAGACCAAGCTGCCGCCGTCAGCAGCCGACCTGAACCTTCCCGCAGCGGTGGTCGAGGCATTGCAGAACCTCGAGCAGAAACCCCTGGAGGAGAGCATGACACCCTGGCTGAAAAGGAAACACGTCAAGGCCCTGCTGGCCAGACGGGATGAGATGCTGCGGTTGACGGGGAATTAGGGCTTTGTTCATCCGCGAGACGGCAGGAATGGGGTCAGAGTAAAGGGACAGAGTAAACCCGGGTTTACTCTGTCCCTTTACTCTGACCCCATTCCTGACCGCCGGCAATCCCTCCGCCCTCCTCAGCCGTTCAACCCCCGCGGTATCTTGCGGCAGGCCTTGATGATTTCTCGTTCGCGTTTGCGCGGGGCGTCGATGACCTTGTAGAAGGCTTCCAGGTAAATAGTCATCCTTCGTTTCGAGCCGTCGCTCAGGCCCGGGACGATGTCCATGCGCGCCATGACCTGATCCCTGGTATCGCGGAAGTGGGCGAACACCCGGTCCCAGGGGATGTCACGGCGGCAAAAGCCGCGGAACAGCCGGGTCTCCACTTTACGAATCTTGAGCTTTTCGGACGGCTGGGCGTACTTGGCGTTGACCAGGCCCGAGTAGTCCAGGTCGTAGGGAACCGGGTACGGGCCATCGGGGTCTTCCAGCAGCAGGCGGTTGTGATCGAAGATCATTGACCAGTCGGTGTTGCCGATCATGAACTGAAACAGGTCGTGCAGGGCCAACTGGAAGGGTTGGGCGTCCAGCGGGTTGAACGGCTGGACATTCAGTACCCGGGCGTCGTTCTTCTCTGCAATGGTGCGAAAGTTCTCAGTAAAAAAAGCGTACCGCACCAGGTCGTCTTTCTTACCCTCGGAGTCCCGGTAGGTGGCCCGAACCAGGCGGGAGCCCATGCTGCGGGGCGTGATCACTTCGTAGATCTCGTGGGCGTAGTATTCCTTCAGCAGGTACTGCTCGTAGTAGCCCGGCTTCTTGCAGTGGGTGGTCAGCGGCAGCATGTCCTGGCCTTCGAATATCGTGCCCGACGTGGTGGCGGTGTCGAAGAACGCGAACACCGACGGAAAGGTGCAGTTACCGGTCTTGGGCCCCCATCGCCCCCGAATGCGCAGCTTCATGTTGACCGAAACCGACTGACCCGCATCGTCCTGGTAAGTGAACACCGCCGGCAGATCAATGCAGTCCTGGCGCTCTGGATTCCTGCAGAACCGGTCCATTTCCATTTCGATGGTGGCATCGATGACGCTGTCTGTTTCGAATAAACCGGCGGCCTGGGTCGGTGCGCACAGCAGCAGCAACAGCAGGGAGAGGGTCAGGCGATTCATCAACACTCCGGTCGTCAGGTGGCAGGCTTGTGGCGCAGCATCAGCACACCCTCGGCACAGGCCCCGTCAAAGTCAGCGGCGCGTATGTGCAGCTCGGTGGAACCCCGGATGTCGTCCGGCGTCTGGCCGCGAAAAGTCAGGGTATCGGCTTCAAAGGACAGCCAGGGCGGCAGCGGGGCGCCGCCGGCACCGCTGGCCGTGATGGTCAGCACGTCGCCGGCATCAGGATCGATAAAAGCATCCGGCGGCAGCCGAAAATTGAGATCGGATCCGGGCGGCGCCGGCTGGTCGGCCAGCGGCCGCACCAGCTGGGGCGCCAGGTTCATGGTCGCTGACTGTTCGGCGGCGGCGTAGCGGCGACCGATCTGCCGGGCAATGGCAAGCCACACCAGCGCCAGACCCATGTTCAGCATGGCGAAGTTCTCGATGGTGAAACCGAACCAGTTGAGACCGGCAAAAATCACGCCGGCCTGCACCAGGTCACCGAAGCGCCAGAAGAACGAATCGATGGTGGTCTTGCCCTCATACTTCTGCGCCTCACTCAGGGGCAGGTACAGGGCATGCCGGGTGGTGTTTTGTATGGAGTAATCCGTGCTGTTTTCCAGCATCTTGACCGCCCGGATAATGGCAAACACCGGCACAAACACCACCAGGCCATAGCCAATAAAGGCGATCACCGGCAGGATCATTACCGCGCCGGACACACCAATCCAGCGGAACAGCCGCGCCACCAGGAACACCTGGAAGCCCACGGTCATCAGGTTCACCACGAAAAAGAAATTGCTGTAAAAGGCGGCAATGATGTTGCCCTTGTCCAGGCTCGCGTCGGTGGCGATCAGCCCGTCGGCATAACGTACGACCAGCTCGGTAAGGATGTACTCACCGGTGGTGTTTACCCAGTTCAGCAGTACCGCCATACAGGCCAGCAGCAGCAGGTAGCGGTCGGCGAATACCACGGCGAATCCGCCCAGGAGGCCGGATCGCTCGGGCTTGTCTTCGCTGTACAGTGCCCGCGAACCATCGGGCACCTTGCGGTCCGCCAGGCCCACGAACGGCAGCGTGGCGGCCAGCAGCACAAATGCCAGGAGCATGAGGTTCCACGGACCCAACAGCGGAAACAGTGCGCCAGTGATGACGGGGCCCGCCAGGCCGCCCAGGGTTGCGCCCACCATGATCACGGGGAACAGCCGCTGGCCGCTTTTCAGATTGTAGGTGTCGGCCGCGTACGCCCAGAACTGGGCGATCACCACGACGTTGAAGATACCGACCCATACATAGTAGGCAAAGCCGATGTCGACCCCAGCGCGGCCGAGCCCGTAAAGCACCAGCAGGCAGGCCATGAAGAACAGGGTGACGCCGCGCACCAGGAATCGCTTGCTGGTATGACGGAAGGCGGCGCTGTAAACCGGCACCAGCACCAGCAGGATGACCGCTATGGCGGCGTATGCGTAACTCTTGAGCTCGGCCGAGCCACCCACCAGCAGCAGTGGTTCGCGAACGGTTTTCAGCAGGTAATAGCAGACCAGCAGCAGAAAAGCGTAGCTGAAGAACAGCAGGACACTGATGCCCTCCCCCGCTCGAAGCTTGGTGAACAGTTCAAGGAACCGCTCCAGGCCGTTACGCCGGAAGTGGTAATCCATAGACAGCCAGACCCCAGTGTCCCACTCAGTGGGCCTAGCATATTGCAAACCCCGCCGGCATCAAACCCGGCTGATGGTCGCGGCTGGTGCAATCCCTTGATTATCAGCGCGGGTTCACTGGAGCAAGGCGCAGCGCCGGGTCGCAACATCGCGCCAGGCCGGCCACTAGTACTGGGGCACCTCGGGGTCGATTTCTCTGGACCAGGTATCAATGCCCCCCAGGATATTCCACAGGCTGGTAAACCCTTCCTTGCGGAAATGTTCTGCGGCGGCCAGGCTGGAGCGGCCGTGATGACACAGGAAGGCCACCGGCAGATCCTTGTCCCGCATGCCGAGGGCTTCCATGCCGCCGCTGTCCAGGGGCGTGGCGAAATCCAAAGACGCCTGGGCGCGCTCCTGGGGGTTGCGCACATCGATCACCAGCAGGTCTTCACCGCCGTCGACCTTTTCTTTCAGTTCCTGCACCGTCATCGCCTTAACCGGCGGGGGTGCCTCCGGCAGATCCACGGTCAAGCCGCTGCCCTGCAGGCTCTCCTGCCAGCCGATCTTTGCGCCCCGCGCCCGCTGGGCGGTCAGGACGTCCATGTGGATCACAATACCGGCGGCCTCGGTCTTGATTTCGTGGCCGCGGGCCGGCTGCACCATAAACTGGGGCTGCCAGAACTCGTCGATCTTGAAGTGCAGCTCGCCACCGGGCTGGCTGGCCATGCCCTGGCGGATGGCTTCAGCAGCCTGATCGTCGATGGTGATTTCCGGCGGCGTCCGATCCGGCGCCTCCAGGCCCAGCAGTTCGTGCAGCTCGCCGGAGTTGAACAACTCGTTGACGATATCGTTGCCGCCCACCAGCTCCTTGTTGACATAGAGCTGGGGAATGGTTGGCCAGTCACCGTATTCCTTGATGCCTTCACGAATCTCCTGATCTTCCAGCACGTTAAACGTGGCGTAGGGGATCGACAGGGAGTTGAGAATGCCCGAGGTCGTGGCGGAGAAGCCGCACTGCGGCGAATCGGGAGTTCCTTTCATGAACAGGAACACGGAGTGCTCGTCCAGCATTTTGTCGATGGTTTGACGCACCTGGTCGTTCAGGGCCATGGGCTGTTACCTCTGAAATTCTGCTGATTGTGATCAGACCTCTTGTATGGTGATGGCCCCGTGAACTTCAACCCCCGGCGGGCAAACCCATCAGCGCACCGACTCCACCAGAAGCTGGTTCAGCTCCACCACGAATCCGTCCGGATCGGTCACGATGCTGACCAGCACTGGTATCGTGCTTTTGCCGTCATATGACGGATAGTTGCGCGGGCTGGGCTCGCTGATGATGGTGACGCCGGCGATTCCCCGCACCTGTTCAAACTGCTGCTCGAGATTCTCCAGATTAAATACCTTGACCGTCGTTCCGATGGAAAAGGGCTGGGACGCTGTGGCAGGCTCAGGCTTCCTGGGCTTCTGATATTCCAGCAGCCCCAGCACCCCGACGAAGTCGTCATTGGCCTGCAGGAATACCAGGCGCGATACCCGTTCAGCCTCGTCGTCGCTGGCGGCGGACCTGGGGCTGCGGATCTTGTTGTCATACACCACCGTCATGCCCAGGGCATCCCGGTAAAAGGCAAGGGAGCGGTCGATGTCCGCCACCACCAGTGTGGTCCGGCGAAGGTCAATGGGTACCCGCTGGTCCTCGGCAACCGGAGCGGCGCCCGCCAGGCAGGCCCACAACAGAAACGGCAACAGAGACAGCGGGGTGACCTGGTGGATAAAGCGATTGGGGAACATATGGGGCCTCCTGGGCAGTGGGTTACTCGAACCGGGCTTGATCCGGCACGGCGCTAGGAATGCGGACGCCCGCGGCGCCGGTCGCCGCCGACGACGCCAAAGGCTTTCATCCGACTGTTGAGCGTGGACGGCTTAAGCCCCAGCAGGCTGGCGGCGCCGTTGGGCCCGGATACCCGCCAGCCGGCGTGTTCCAGGGCGGCCACCAGGTTCTCCTTTTCCTTCTGTCTGAACTGGGCCTCGGTCAGGAACGACGGCGGGGCCTTGCCTGCCGGCGCGGGTTCCGCTTCGGCCCGGTTCTCGTCCGGAAGGTCGATGACCAGCCGGTCGCCGCGGGCGAGGATGACGGCACGCTCCAGCACGTTGCGCAACTCCCGGATGTTGCCCGGCCAGTGATAGGCCCGCAGACGGTCGGCGTCGGCCTGGGTCAGCCGCAGCAGCGGCCGACCGGCATCCTGGCAGATCTGGCGGATAAAGTGGGTGGTGAGCTGGATGACGTCGTCGCTGCGGTCGCGCAACGGCGGAACCGTCAGGGGGAACACACTCAGCCGGTAGTAGAGGTCCTCCCGAAAACGTCCGCCCGCCACTTCTTCTTCCAGGTCCTTGTTGGTGGCAGCCACCACCCGCACATCCACACTGCGGGTCCTGTCCTCCCCAACCCGCTCAAACTGACGCTCCTGCAGCACCCGCAGCAGCTTGGCCTGGAGCTCCAGGGGAATCTCGGCCACTTCGTCAAGAAATATTGTGCCGCCGTCGGCCAGCTGGAATCGGCCGACACGGTCCCGGTGGGCGCCGGTAAAGGCGCCCCGCACGTGACCAAAAAATTCACTCTCGAACAGGTCTCTGGGAACCGAGGCACAGTTCACCTTCACCAGGGGCCGATCGGCCCGACTGCTGGCAGCGTGAATGGCATGAGCTACCAGCTCCTTGCCCGTGCCAGATTCACCGGTAATCAGGACGCTGGCGTCGCTGGCCGCCACCGCCTGCACTCCGGCCAGGACCCGCTGCAGGCCGGGACTGGAACCCACCATGCGACCGAAGTTCATCTCCACGTCGATGGTCTCCCGCAGGTAGTCCCGCTCCAGTTCCAGCTGGCGCCGCAGACGGGCGTTTTCTTCAAAGGCTTCCTTCAGCTCCCGCTGGGCCTTGTTGTGCCGGGTCATGTCCTTGGAGGCCACGTAGATCCGCAGCGGATTGCCGCTGTCGTCCCGCTCCACCGCCGCCGAGGCAATGACCTCGATGGTTCGGCCGTCTTTGGTCACCATTTCCCTGGGTGCGTTGGAGTATTCACCTAACTCGACCAGGCGCTTGAGGTCACCCGACTGGATCTCACGGTTGGTGGCCGGGCTGTAGAAATCGAACATGGACTTGCCCAGCACTTCGGACCGCTCGTAGCCCATGCGCCGCAGCCAGCGGGAACTGACCTCGATGATGCAACCGTCAGGATCCATGGAGTGCAGCATGGTGGGCGACGACCGGTACAGGTTGCGGAACCGCTCCTCGATCCGGGCCACCTCGCCAATCTCGCTGTAGACGGCAAAGGAAAAGCTCGCGCCGCCTTCGTCGTCGGTTTCACTGATGCTGCTGGTCACCAGGTGCACCGTGGCACCTCCGCGGGTCAGGAACTCGACGGGAACATTCTGAATCTGCCCGGTGCGCCGCAGGATGGGCCGGTATTCGTCACGGATGCGTCGGGCGCACTCCGGCGTCGCCAGATCATCCGGACGCAGCCCTCTCAGGGTATCCAGCTTATAGCCGAGGCGGGCCGCGAAGGCATCACTGACGTCCAGGTACCGCCCGTCCTCGTCTATGGTGGTCGCCAGCACCGGCGTATTGCGAAACAACCATTCCTGGTAGTCGATCTTATCCATCGGGAAACAGTATCACGAGATTTCGCGAATGGAATCGCGATTTATCGCAAACGCCGCTGCCAGAGGCGCTGCCAGAGCGGCTTTCAGAAACGCCAGACGATTCCCACCGAAGGAAAAAACGGCAGGTCGCGGACTTTCTCCAGCTCCAGGGACGGTACCAGCACGACCTCATCTTCGTCGTCGTCCGGCTCTTCCTCCGGACTCAGGAATTCATACTCCACGCAGCAGTCGTTGTTTCGACCCAGGATGTTGGCGAGCTCCAGGAAAATTTCCAGGGACCCATTCTGCAACTGGAACTTCCGCGCCACCCGCGCGTCCAGCGTGGCGTGGCTGCCCAGCCGCAGACCATTGCGGCGCCCGGTTGCGGCCAGTGCGGGGTCGCTGCTGGCCAGCGAGACATCCGTTGTGGGCCAGCCGGAGTGATACGCCGCGGCCAGCCCCACGTCCCAGCGATCGGTCCGCCAGCCCAGCCCGCCTTGCAGGGAGTGCCGGCGGTCCCAGTTGCGGTTGAAGGTCTCCGAACCCCAGCGATCCTTCACCGAGGACCAGGAGTAGCTGATCCACCAGTCCATGATTTCACTCCTGGTGCCGCGCAGGGAAAACTCAGCACCCTCGGCAATCGCCCGATCGGGATGGACCAGGACGCGGTCCGGTTTCAGTTCCGGCAGGAGCACGAAACTGTTCAACAGGTTTTCATAGCGGGGACGCAGGTTTCGATAGGCCTTTCGATAGACCTCAAACCGGAGGTCGAAGCTGTCGGCGGCGTGCTCCAGGCTGGCCACCCAGTGATCGGACCGCTGGGGCCGTGAATAGTCCACCACACCGTCAGACACCTGGAGCTCAGAAATTGCCTGGGCCTGGAAGAATCGGCCCCAGGACGCACGCAATCGTGTCCCTGGACGAACGTCTACCATCATGCTGATGCGCGGGCTGAGCTGGTCCTGTCCAGCGGCGCTGAGCGTCTCCCGGTCCCAGCGCAAACCGGCGTCCAGCGTCAGGCGCCGCAGCGGTTCCAACCTGAGATTCCCGTACAGGCCGTAGTGCCTTCCGCTGGGGCTGGCCTGCAGGTCGCGGGACCGCTGTTCCGCCTGCCAGGCGCCCGGTGCGTCGAACAGCAGGTCAAACTCAACCTGTTCCTGGTATGCGTAACGTCCGCTGCTGTCACGGATCTCGGCGCCGAACTGCAGCAGCGCCTGGTCCGACAAAAGGTATGACCAGTCTGTCTGCAGGGAGTGGATGGTGAACCTGCGATCGTCCTCCAGAAAGCCTTCAGACACGCCCGACTGGTCAGCGCTTCCTGATCGCCGACTGTCGATGTCGCTGCGCGCCAGGATCAGGCTGCCATTCCGCTGATTCCCGGGCTGGTAGTCCACGCGCAGCCAGAGGTAACGGTCCCGGTACGTGGCGCGGGCCCGCTCTTCCTGGTCACTGTCGAACAGCGTCACATCATCGTCAAACACCAGGAAATTCCCGGACACGTGAAAATCGCTACCGGCCTGGCGCCCTATGCGGCCGTAAAAATCCATATACCGGGGCTCCCCCAGCCGGGGATTGACGATATCGAGAACCTGGTCGAGATGCCCCCGCCGGGCTGAGAGCATCCAGTGGCCCTGACCATCGAACTCACCGGCGGCCATTGCCGACGCGTTAAACAGACTCAGCGACAGTTCCCGCCGCCCGGGTTCTCCCCGGGGGTGCGGCTTGATGTCGATGACACCGCTCATTCGATCACCGAAGGCCACCGGAAAGCCCCCCGTATAGACATGAATGCCATCGACAACTGAAGGATCGATGGTGCTGAATACGCTATGAAAATCTTTCAGGTGAAAGGGGTTATATAGCCGCAGATCGTCAAATCGAACCAGTGTCTCGTCCGCTTCGCCGCCGCGCAGGTTCACTTTGGCCGAGAAACCACTGGTGGCGGTTCCCGGCAGCCGCCCCACCGCGCGCAGCGGATCATCCCCCAGATCGGGAATGATCTTGAGATCCGCGGCCGTCATCACCCGTGGCGACGCGGCACTTCCCGCGACGAGTTCGTACCGGCTGGCATTGACCACCAGTTCTTCCAGCGCCGGCTCGGCGGCTTCAAGAACGTCCAGTTTCAGTTCCGTGGTCGCCTGCCCGCGCACCTCAGCAACGTAGTCTTCGGCGAGGACAAGGAATTTGTCGTCCAGGCTCACACTGTAACGGCCCGGAGGGAGAGACCGCAGCTCGAATCGCCCGCTGGAGTCCGTAACCACCTGGTGCTTGCCACCCAGGTCCAGCACCGCACCGCCGACCGGGGAGCCATCGGACCGGTGCCGGATCGAACCCCGCAGGTGGCCATTGCCCACGGTTTCCGTTGCGCCCGGCAGGCGGACGATCATCAGCGTCCCGTCCGGACCATCGGCCAGGGTGAGCCGGTAGGGCGCCAGGATCTGCTCCAGGATGGCGCCGGGATGACTGGCGTCGGGTTCCTCGCGGACCCGCATCCAGGGCCTGATCAGGTCACTGGAGTAGAGGATCGAAAGCCCTTCGGCCTCCAGCCGATCCAGGGCCTGTTCGATGGTCATGTTGCGGAACGGTTCTGCCTGGACTGGTGCGGAAAGGTAGAGGATCGCCAGGCCGAGCAACGCCGCTGCCCGGAGAATCGGGGACCACGGTCCTGTACCGTTCGCCGCTCCCTTGTGCATGGGAATCCTCAGTGATGGAGCCGCAGGCGTATGGTGATTGTACCGTCTTCGCCCACCGTGTGTTCGTAGTCTGTGGTCGCCAGGAGAACCTCCAGGGTTTCCAGCGGCGCCACGTTGAGCACCGACGTGTTGAACACCGTGACAGCCGTATTCTGCTTCACGCCGGGGTCGGCGTAGCGGATCTCCTTGCCGGTTTCTCGGGACACCCAGTCCAGCAGCTCAGCCACGGTGCGGCCGTCAAAGTCCGGTGCAATGGACGCCACCCAGCCCCACTCGGGGTCGCTGGGGGAAATAGAATTCCGGTGATGGCGGCCATCGGCATCAATGACCAGCTCATCCCCGGCCAGGCTTTGGAATGCCTGGCCGGATCCCACCAGCCTTACCTGTCCCTCTCGCACCCTGAGCCGGTACAGCGGCTGCTCGTAGCGCACCTCGAACTGGGTGCCAATGTCCGTGGCCGTGCCTGCCGGCGTAATGACTTCCACCAGCGACTGCCCCTGGGCGTTCGCCCCCGTATCGATGTAAATGGTGCCGCTGATCAGCTTTATGCGGCGGGTGGACTCCAGGACCAGCTGAGTGGAGGGCGCCACACGCAATGACACCCCACCAAAACCCAGCCCCGCGAAACTGTTGGCGCCGGTCCGCAGCACTTCGTCACGTCGAATGGGTCGTTGGTTCGCCGTCACGGTTCGCCACTGCCCGTGACTTTTCAATTGCGCGGTTCCGACTATTCTTTCGATGCTGGCCAGGTCATTGGCCGGCAGGTTTGTAATGCTGATTCCAATCACCACTGCCCCGGCCATCACCAGCAGCACCGCGGCCCATTGCCACGCCCGGCCTGCTCCCGACCGCCGGGTCTTGCGACGAAAAGCGTCGGTGGCAACCGCCAGCGTCTGCTCGTAAACCTCTGCCGGCGGTTCGTTACGCCGGCCGGCGGACTGCAGCAGGCGGGCCAGCACCTCGTCCTCGCGGACTGATTCTGAAGGTTTGTTTTCACTCGCCATGGGCTTTTCTCACTTCCAGCCGCGCGCAGGTGGCGACAGCATTTCGGGTGTTTCGGCCAGTTCCAGCAGCACTTCTCTGAACGACGTCCGTGCCCTGGTCAGCAGCGATTCGGCAGCCTTGTTACCCAGCTCGAGCCGAACCGCAATGTCCTTGACGGTCATTCCGTCGATGTATTTCCACTCCAACACGTCGCCGTACCGGGAGGGCAGACTGTCCACCGCCGCCTGAACCAGCCGCCGGACGTCCCTGCGCCACGCGTCGGTGGCGGGTTCATCGGTTGCCGGTGCAGTCATGGATTCCAGAATGGCCCGAACGCCCTGCTGGTCCTCCAGCCGACGGATGTGGCGTTCTTCACGCTGATGAGTCCGGCAGTAATCAATCAGGTTGTTTCGGCATATCTGGCAGAACCAGGTATACAGCGCCGCCTCGCCGCGGTAGGTGTCCAGCCGCTCAATGGCCTTCTTGAAGGTTTGCTGCACCACGTCGGCTGCCGCCTCCCCGTCGCCACCCAGTCGCACCAGGGCGAACCGGTAGAGCTTCGGGAAGAACTCGTCGAACATCGCCCGGAACGCCTGTTCGTCTCCTCCGAGGATTTTTCGGGCCAGGGCCCGATCGACGTGGATCATCTCGCTCACATGAACTACCCGCGCCAATAACTGCGCTAACCCTTTAATAGACGAACCCGCCAAAAAAATCCTTCGGCAATTGCCGCAATTCGTGCAAGCCATGTCCGGGCGAAGGATTGGCCGCCGGAAAACGTCCATTGGATTACGGACCAGCCAGACAGCGTCACTACCGGGCCCGGCGGCGTTGCCGGCTGGAACTCGAGCCCGATGCATCGGGTAGTTCCAGAACTGACAGGAGATTCGATATGTCTTTTCGTTTGCTTATCGCTCTGAGTGGATTGGCCCTCCTGGCCTGCTCGGCGGCCCAGGCCCAGCGACCTGCCTGCTATGAAACCACCAGCCGCATGCGGCTGTCCTGCAGCATGGAGGTCGGCGAGGAGTTTCACGAGGGTTTTGCCATATGTGCCAACCTGTCCGACGATGATGAGGCGTTGGATTGCCGGGACGAAGTCCACGCCGACCGTCGCGATGGTTACGATCAGTGTTTTGCCCAGGCGGTTGCCCGCAACGACGTTTGCGCTGCCCTCGACAGCCTTGGCCCCTACGACCCCGTGCTGGAAGAAGTGGATTTTCTTTCACCTGAAGAAGCGGCAGCCAACCCCAACCCCTACTTTCCCCTGATCCCCGGGTCATTCTGGGTGTATCAAGCGGAGGACGAGACCATCACCGTCATGGTGACCGGCGAGACGCGGGAAATTGACGGAGTCGAAGCGACCATCGTCAACGACGTGGTGACCGAAGAGGGGGAAGTCATCGAGGACACGGATGACTACTTTGCCCAGGACGCTGACGGCAATATCTGGTACCTGGGCGAAATCGCCCGTAACTACGAGGACGGCTACCTGACTGACCTGGACGGGTCATTTGTCGCCGGCGAAGATGGCGCCAAGGCCGGCATCCTGGTGTTTACCAACCCGGTCGTCGGCACCACCTATCGTCAGGAGTTCCTGCTGGGCGAAGCCGAGGACATCGGCACGGTACTCTCGGTCAGCGGGACCGAGTCAGCGGAAGCCGCGGCCTGCGATGGCCAGTGCCTGGTGGTGCGGGACACCACCCCGCTCGAACCCGACGCTGACGAGAGCAAGTATTACGCACCCGGCGTTGGCCTGATCCTGGAGATCGACAACGAATCCGGAGAGCGGGTGGAGCTGGTGGACTTCGAAATCGGCTCGGCTGACGCTCGCTAGAACCAGGCTCATCGAAACGGGCGTCGGCGGGACGCCCGTTTCACTGATAATCCCTGTCTTTTCGCACAAAGCGCGATTTATCGCTATTTAAAATTGCGATAAATCGCTGTTTTTGATATATCGCTATTTAATGCTGACCCGCGAAACCGTCAACATACTGATCTATAAGCATTTATAAAAGTTGGCACGGTCCATGCTCTACAGCAGCCATGTTTCACCATTACATTGGAGATTGAATCATGGTCAACACCGCATATGCCCTATTATTGCTTGGCGCCGCAGCGGCGGCGACCGGCACGGATGCCGCCACCAGCAACGTTCCCGCCCCAAGCGAGCCTGCCCGGACCATCGAACTGGTCTCGGCGGACACGCCGAGCGTGAATCGGGTTCTGGAGGCGATTCAGGTAGAGATTGAAACCGACCTGCAGGATCGGATGCGCGAAAACATCGCAACTGCCCTGACCGACGTGCGAGTGACCGAAGCGGTCGCCCTCAACACGGTCGAAAAATAAGCCCCCGGCCGGATTTCCCGGCTTGGGTCACCCAGGCAAGAGCCCGTCGGGCCGGCGCATTCTTTACCCCTCTGGGAATGTGTCCGGTCCGGCGGAACATCAGCCCGTCAGGGCTGGCGCCAGGTGATTCCCAGAAACACCGATCGACCCGACCCCGGGAAGTAACGGTAGTTGCCGAAGGCAAAATCCGCCCGCTCTGCGTAGCGCCGGTTGGCCAGATTGGCCAGGCGCAGGTTGAACCGCCACTGTCCAAACTGCTGATCCAGGTTGAGATGCAGCAGGTCATGCCCACCGTAGAAGTGCTCATTGGCCGCGTCCAGGGCGTAGCCGCCCTGGTGCACCCACTCCAGCCGGGCCGACCCAGTGCCCAGCTCCCGGGCGATTGATGCCCGTCCCAGCCACTCCGGCGCGGTATCCACCTGGTTGCCGCTGGCAATGGACTCACCGGCCCCCACGGTGAACCCGTAGTGCTGGCGTGCGTAGCTCACCACCGCATCCGCCTGCCACCGGCCCCAGACCTGGGACCAGTCCAGCTCCACGCCGCGATGGCGGGTCTGGCCGTCACTGACATTGAAGCCCGCGGAATCCCTGAAAATGAAGTTGTCCTTGGACATGTAGTACGCGCTGAGCTGAATCCGGCCCTCACCCAGCGCCCGGCGATAGCCCAGTTCCACGCTGTCCAGTATTTCACTGTCCAGGTCCGCAACGCTTTGCTGACGCTGCAGGCGGTACAGCTCCGTAGCCTGGGGCGGCCTGAATCCCCGAGCCAGGCGAAGGTAGCCAATGCCCTGGTCGGACAGTCGGCGGCTGACGGACAGCTTGGGCGCCAGCTCGGTGAAGCTGTCTTCGCGGTCCGCCGGGCGGTTGTAGAGGCAGCCACCGAAGCCGCAGCTGCTGCCGTCGTCCCGGGTATTTCCGGTGAGCCAGCGATTATCGTAATCGTAGGAGAGACGCTCCGCGCGCAGGCCAAGCTGCAGGGTCCAGTCTTCGTGCCACTGGCGGCTCAGCTGGCCGAACAGGGCCACGGACCTGGCGTCTACCTGGTAGTCATAGTGGGTTCCGGCCGGCCGGGTCTCCACCAGGAAGGCTGAGCCCACGGTGGGGCCTGCCTGGGTCTGGCGCAGGAAGCCGTCAGCGAGATCCACGTCCAACCCCCACTGCCACGACCAGTCCTCGCGTTCCCGGGACATCAGCCACTGCACACCCACGCTGTCCTGGCCGTTCTCCTCCAGTGGTTTGCCGGGGAGGAAATGCTGCAGGAAATCCATCTTTGAACTGCGGGCAAAGGGCGTGACCGACATCTCGGTGCCTTCCAGGTCCCAGCTCCAGCGGCTGGCGGCCCGCACTGACCAGGCGTCTCGGAATGCCTCGGGATTGACGTTGGAGCGGCGGGCCGCCGGGTCCCGGTAGGCGTCCAACCCAAAGATAAACCCCGCCGTCTCCTGGTTGAGATTGGTGGCCGCCAGGGTACTGCTCACCTCTGCTGACCCCACCATGGTGTCCCAGCGCAGGTTGACCTTCTGCTGGTCATATCCTTCCAGCTCCCGGAAGCTGCCGGCGCTGACCCCGCTCAGGTTGGCCCGCCAGGCGCTGGCTTCGCTGCCGGAAGAATAGGACAGATCTGCACGGTAGTAGTCCTCGCTGCCCAGGGTCAGGCCGAGGGTGGCGGCATCCTCGACCTCCACCCGGCCGGTGACGGCATTAATCGTCCCATGCAACCCATTGGCGCCGTAGGGGGCACTGGAAGGTCCCTTCAGCACCTCGACCCGACGGGCCTGGTCCAGGTTCACCTCGAACAGATTATTGATGTTGCAGAACCCGGCGGGACGAATAGGAATGCCGTCTTCCAGGTACAGGAAAGCGCCGCAGGCGCCGGCACCGGTCAGCACCGGCGAGCGGATAGCGGTCAGGTGCTCCTGGCCACTGCCGCGACTGACCCAGGTTCCGGCAACGCCGTCGAACAGCTCATTGGGGTGAACGGCGGCAGGCTCGGCGGCCCCGGGGTCGAGCACCGTTGCGGTGACCGCAACCTCGGCCAATGGCTCGGGCCGGCGCCCCAGCACCGTAATGGTGGCCAGAGGCGGCTCATCACCGTCGGCGGACAGCAGGCTGCTCGCCAGGATCAACCAGTTCATGTGTTTTCCATCCAGATTGTGTTCTTATCATGTGTATGCCGCGGGACGACACTCCGGCGGCGCGCCATTGTCAGTCCCAGGTCGCGCGAATTCCAGCGCCGATCAGTATTCCGACCCTCCGGGCGACGGGCCAGTGAGCTTAGTCCCGGGCGCCGGTATAATTCGTGAAAGCGCATCAGAGAATTTTCATGGATACGAAAATCATTGATTTCTACGACCCGGATACCGGGACCTTCAGCTACCTGCTGGTATGCCAGGAGACCAGGCAGGCGGCGGTGATAGACCCGGTGCTGGACCTGGACATCTGCGCAGGCAAGGTCAGCACCAGGTCGGCCGACCAGATCCTGGCTCAGGCGGCCGAGAATGAGCTGCAGATCCAGTGGATATTGGAAACCCACTGCCACGCCGACCACCTGACCGCCGCCGATTACCTGCGCGAGAAGACGGGTGCCCAGGTCGCCATTGGCAGCGGCATCCAATCAGTCGCTGCCAATTTTGCCCACCTGTTCGAAGCCCGCCTGGACCTGTTCGACCACCTGCTGGAAGACGGCGAGGAGATCACCGTGGGCAACGCCCGCATTGAAGTTCTGGCAACGCCGGGCCATACCAACGACAGCCTGAGCTACGGCTGGGGTGACGCCCTGTTTGTCGGCGATACGGTTTTCCCACCCGACATCGGCTCCGCCCGGTGCGATTTCCCGGGCGGCGATGCCAGCGTCCTCTACGACACCCTGGTCAAGATCCACGACCGTCCCGCGGACTCCTGGCTGTATTTCTGCCACGACTATCCGCCTGAACACCGGCCCAAGCCCTGGTGCTCCTCCACGGTATCGGACTCCCGCGGCCACAATATCCACATCGGCGACAACTTCACCCGGGAAGCCTTCGTGGAAATGCGCGAAGGCCGCGACGCCAACCTGCCGGTTCCAAAACTGCTGTACCCGTCGTTGCAGGTGAATCTGTGCGCGGGGCGGTTGCCGGACGAGGGGGAGAATGGGGTGTCTTATTTGCGGATTCCTTTGCTGTAGGGAACGACTGCTACGCAGCCTGGGGAACGACCGCTTTGCGGTCTGGGGAACGCTCGCTGCGCGAGCTGGGGAACGCGCTTCGCGCTGGGGTTTGTCAAAAACCCAGACCAGAGGCCCCGCCGGAGCGACGACGCTCGACCCTCTGTTGAAAATCCTGGCGGACAGCCAGCAGGTGATGGCCCAGCGCGCAGCGCGCGCGTTCCCCAGGCCCCGCAGGGGCAGTTCCCCAGCGCCCGCAGGGTGCGTTTCCCAGCTCGCGCAGCGAGCGTTCCCCTTACGCTTCACCCTTACAGGGCTACTCGATCCGCAAGGTTGGATCCCCCAACAACGCCCAATTCACAATCACACTGCGATACAGGCTCGGGTTCTGCTGGTGCAGTTGCTGCCTGGCCTGCAGGATGACCTGGCCCAGGGTCTGGCCCTGGTTGAGCATCTGGTCAAGGACAATGCCGCCCAGGGTTTCGTTTTCGCCGTAGCCGCTGAGTGATGCCGCGCCGTGCAGGGCGACCGCGCCGCGATCGCCGGAGTTCATCAGGGTATAGGCCAGGGTGTCGACGTTGGGGTCCACCCAGTAGGTGGTGTAACAGGTCAGCGGCATCATCAGGGTGGGCGACCCGGAATTGGTGAACATCGACACCTCTTCGATGCGCAGCAGGCCATCAAACGCCCACTTGTCCGGGGAGCCGTGACCGGAAAAAACGGTCAAGGTCCGGCCCGCGTTCACTGAATCGATGATCTGTTGACGGGCCGGGGACAGGGCAACGTCATCCCGGTATACCTTGTCCTGGGTCGGCCAGGGCAATCCGCCGGCATTGCTCAGCATGCCGCCGATCCGGTCTGATTGTTCACCAAACGGCGGCACGCCGTCGGCACGGATATCCGCCACCAGCAGGGCGCTGCGCGCCGACGCCAGTCCGGAGGTGGCAAACTCCAGGGTCTTGCTGATGGTGGCCTGCAGGTCGCCCAGGGTACGCACCGGCCACCGGCCAATGGCCAGGTCCGACACTTCGTCGCCGTCCAGATCGGTCAGCAGGCCGTCCGAGGGCGTGAAATTGATCAGGCCGTAAGTCTGGGCGTAGCGGGTCGGGATATAGCTCACTGAGCCCAGGCCCAGGAAATCCCGGTAGTCGTAGCTGTCGGCGCCAACCAGCAGGACGTGATCCACTGCCGAGGCGGCCACCGCGTCGGACAGGAAATCGGTGATGGCCTGGGGCAGCGCCATGCCGAAGCTGTAAGCATCGTAGATCTCCAGCACATCAACGATCCGGGGTGAATACCCTTCGCCGGAACGCGCCGAAGCATAGCCGCTCAGGTCCGGCCCCATGAACGCCGGGTGTGTGATGATCAGATAGTCCGTGGCCGCCGGTACGCTCAGGCTGCCGCTGCCGGCTGCCGACACGGTGGGCCGCAGCAGCTCGG
>JAAUYH010088284.1_pt1 | contig 25429 bp, 21 predicted proteins | sample 7278061 | NCBI WGS metagenome assembly JAAUYH01 (sample SAMN14350203, study PRJNA611818) | marine sediment metagenome | isolation source: surface marine sediment (0.6m) | place: French Polynesia: Moorea | collected 2018-08 | reverse complement strand
TTACTAATATAATAGATATCTAGGCAAAATAATACTGCCAGGGTTGGCCGAGCGGTTGAGGCAGCGAACTCATAATTCGCCCTAGGCAGGTTCAACTCCTGCACCCTGGATTTTACAATCCTTACTTACACCAAAATCGACAATGTTTTTGATTTCTTAAAGATAGGGATTTTCTCCATAGTTTGGGGAAACAGCTTAATCTGTTCTGTATCTTACTGAGTCTTTGTGGGAAGGTAGCCCTTCTGCTTGTGCCAAGATCTGTATAGTGCTGGACATTTGCTTGAGAGCAGTTGAAGAATACTCAATCAAACTAGAGTGTTTCATAAAAGTCTCAACTCCCAAAGCGGAAGCATAGCGAGCAGCCCCCGAAGTTGGTAAGGTGTGATTAGGCCCAGCTAGATAATCTCCCACAGCTTCTGGAGTCGAACTACCCAGAAAAATCGCCCCTGCATGACGAATTTGCTCAATTAATCCCCAAGGATCTGCTACTTCTAGTTCTAAGTGTTCTGGTGCAAACAAGTTAGAAAGTTCAGCAGCAATTGCTAGAGAATCTACTACCACTATTAAGCCGTAATGAGCGATCGCTTTTTCCGTCAGGGTTTTGCGGGGATGATTTTCCAGTTGCTTACTAACTTCTTGTTGTACTTTTTCCCCTAAGTTACGGTCGGTAGTGACTAAAATTGCAGCAGCCATAGGGTCATGTTCTGCTTGGGCTAATAAATCTGCTGCGATAAACACAGGATTTGCTGTCTTATCCGCAATGACTAACACTTCCGACGGACCAGCTAAAGAATCAATCCCTACCACCCCATAAACCATTTTTTTTGCCAGAGTGACATAGATATTTCCTGGCCCTGTAATTACATCTACTTTCGGGATGGTTTCTGTCCCATAAGCTAGGGCTGCCACAGCTTGCGCCCCTCCTAAGCGATAAATTTCTTCAATCCCTGCTTCTTGGGCTGCTACTAATACCGCAGGATTAATTTTTAAATCTTCCCCTGGAGGTGTCACCATCACAATACGAGGTACTTTGGCTACCTTCGCTGGTATCGCGTTCATCAATACCGTGCTAGGATAGGCTGCTCTCCCCCCAGGAACATATAATCCTGCTCGATCTACAGGGGTGTAGCGTTTGCCCAAAACTACATCATTCTCTTCAAATTGCACCCAAGATTTGGGTACTCTCTGGCGGTGGAAAGCCTCAATTTTTTGACAAGCTAACTGAATAGCATGGAGTAAGTCTTGAGAAATTTGCTGATAAGCAGCGTCTAACTCAGAGCCAGTTACTCTCAATTGTTCTGCTGTTAATACTTGTCGATCAAATTTTGCTGTGTAGTTAATTAGAGCTTGATCGCCCTTGTTCTTGACTGTTGTGACGATTTCTCTGACAGTGTTTTCTTTAGGTTCGATATCACTATCATGGGTGCGATCGCCAATACGCTTCAATTCTATTTTTGCCTCAGTTTGCTGATCGATTATCCGCAGCATGAAATCCCACCACTCGCTAGAGCTACTACTATACCTATAGCTTAACTTGTATTCAAGAGAGATACCTACTTAATCCTCGCCAATATTGCTCAGTAGAACCAGAATTATCCTGTTTCTCAGCCCAGATTAGCTTCCGAATTTTCCAGATATCTTGACTTTAAACAAAAATATCTGCTATTATCATATTTCTGAGTGTACCTAATTATTTTCTAATTATTAGCAAAGAAACTATTTTCTAAAAATAAAACTGTGGCTAACTCGAAATCAGCAATTAAAAGAATCGCGATCGCAGAACGAAATCGTCTTCGGAACAAGGCTTATAAGTCTTCCATTAGAACTTTAATGAAAAAATGTTTTACTGCCGTTGATAGTTATGCAACAGAATCAACTCCTGAAAACATGGCAGTGGTCAAGGAAACTATGTCCGCAGCTTACAGTAAGATAGATAAGGCAATCAAGCGTAAAGTATTACATCGTAACAATGGGGCGAGGAAAAAGTCTCGTTTGGCCAAAGCACTAGCTAAAGCTAAGGCAACAGCCTCCTAAAATAAATAGGGGTTTGGGTGTATATTACTTATGGCACCAAGCCACACTAGTCTATAACAGCCTTCGATAAATAAAATACCAAGCCAGCAACCAGCCTAGCTTATGCAATTAATTGATACCCACGTTCACATCAATTTTGATGTATTTCAGGGCAGTCTTATTCCTTTAAGAAAACGTTGGCAAGAAGCAGGTGTAGTTCATTTAGTCCATTCATGTGTCAAACCCGATGAATTTCAGGGAATACAATCTCTAGCAGATATGTTCCCTGAATTGTCATTTGCAGTGGGATTACACCCTTTAGATGTGGATGAGTGGACTGAAGTACACACTGCTGAAACAATTAAAAATCTTGCCCTTTCTGACCAGCGAGTGGTGGCGATAGGGGAAACAGGATTAGACTTTTATAAAGCCAATAATCACGAACAGCAAAAACGAGCTTTCTACTCCCAGTTGGAAATTGCGAGGGAGCTTGATAAACCAGTGATTATTCACTGTCGTGAAGCAGCTTCTACCATGAAAGAATTATTAGAAGCATTTTGGCAAGAGCGAGGAAGAGTCAAGGGTGTGATGCACTGTTGGGGAGGTAACAAAGAAGAAACTAAGTGGTTTCTAGACTTAGGATTTTACATCAGTTTTAGTGGGATAGTAACCTTCAAAAATGCCCAACAACTTCAAGAATCCGCCAAAATCGTCCCTAGCGATCGCTTACTAATAGAGACAGATTGCCCTTTCTTAGCACCTGTTCCCAAAAGAGGCAAAACCAATGAACCTTCCTACGTCAAATATGTGGCGGAAAAAATCGCTGAACTACGTCAAATTCCGCTCCTTACCTTAGCAGAGCAAACCACAGCTAATGCTTGCTGTCTGTTTAATCTACAACTTGTTTCACAAACAAGCCCCCTCAGCAGTGAAAAAGCCAAAGTTTAGGGCAACTGAATGATTACTAAAATACCAAATATTAACTTACTTAAAAACCCAAGCCATCTAGAAACTTAATTATTACATACGTAACCTAAGAACCAGCTAATCTCAAAATACTAATGCTCTGACTGATCTGTTGGAATCATCTAAGAAATTTATAAACATAACTCTGTCAAAGATAAACCTCATGAGTAACTTAGCCCACACTTTGCTACCAGACTTAATTGAAATTCAACGTTCTAGTTTTCGTTGGTTTCTAGAAAGGGGACTGATCGAAGAACTCAACAGTTTTTCGCCCATTACTGACTACACAGGTAAATTTGAGCTACATTTTATTGGTGAAAATTATCAACTTAAAGAACCTAAATATAACGTTGATGAAGCCAAGAGTCGAGATAGCACTTATAGCGTACAGATGTACGTACCAACCCGTTTAATCAACAAAGAAAACGGGGAAATAAAAGAAATGAAAGTCTTTATTGGGGATCTTCCCCTAATGACAGATCGTGGAACTTTCATTATCAATGGAGCAGAAAGGGTTATAGTTAACCAAATTGTGCGTTCTCCTGGGGTTTATTACAAAGCGGAAACAGACAAAAACGGTAGAAGGACTTATTCTGCTTCTTTAATTCCCAACCGAGGAGCTTGGCTGAAGTTTGAAACCGACAAAAACGGTTTAGTGTGGGTACGAATAGACAAAACCCGTAAACTATCCGCTCAAGTACTACTGAAAGCCATTGGTTTAAGTGACAATGAAATTCTTGATGGTCTGCGCCATCCTGACTTTTATCAAAAAACCCTAGATAAAGAAGGTAATCCCAACGAAGAAGAAGCCTTACTAGAGTTGTATCGTAAATTACGCCCAGGAGAACCACCCACAGTTAGTGGGGGACAACAATTACTAGAATCTCGCTTCTTTGACCCCAAACGTTACGACTTGGGGAAAGTAGGGCGTTACAAACTCAATAAAAAACTGCGATTAACTGTAGCAGATACCATCAGAGTTTTGACCCCCACAGATATCCTAGCAGCAGTAGATTATCTGATTAACTTAGAATTTGACGGAGGCAGTACGGATGACATCGATCACCTTGGTAATCGTCGGGTGCGTTCTGTAGGAGAATTACTACAGAACCAAGTCAGGGTGGGATTAAATCGTCTAGAGCGAATTATTAGAGAACGGATGACAGTCAGTGAAGCAGATAGTCTGACTCCTGCTGCCCTAGTTAATCCCAAGCCTTTAGTAGCAGCAATCAAAGAGTTTTTTGGCTCTTCCCAACTTTCTCAGTTTATGGATCAAACCAATCCTTTAGCAGAGTTGACCCATAAACGTCGTCTCTCCGCCCTAGGACCTGGAGGACTCACAAGAGAAAGGGCTGGATTTGCAGTACGAGATATTCATCCTTCCCACTATGGTCGGATTTGTCCTGTAGAGACACCTGAAGGTCCTAATGCAGGTTTGATTGGTTCTTTAGCAACCTATGCCCGTGTTAATCCCTATGGGTTTATTGCCACACCCTATTATCCCGTAAAAAATGGCGTAGTGCAACGCGATCGCCAACCGCTCTATTTAACTGCTGATGAAGAGGACGATATGAGAGTTGCACCAGGGGATGTTACCACTGACGAAAATAATTATATCCAGGGAGAAAATATCCCCATTCGCTATCGTCAAGAATTTTCTACCTGTAATCCTGATGAAGTAGATTATGTAGCAGTATCCCCCGTCCAAATTGTCTCGGTTGCCACCAGTTTGATCCCCTTCCTCGAACATGATGATGCCAACCGCGCTCTGATGGGTTCTAATATGCAGCGACAAGCCGTACCCCTATTGCGTCCCGAACGACCCCTAGTAGGAACAGGCTTAGAAGCTCAAGCAGCAAGAGACTCTGGGATGGTAGTAGTATCCCGTACCCACGGTATAGTAACTTTTGTTGATGCCACTGTGGTCAGAATCAGAGTCGCAGAAGGAGAAAACGATCCTCATGCTCCAGCACCAGGCACAGAAATAGAATACAAAATTCAAAAATATCAGCGTTCTAACCAAGATACCTGTCTCAATCAACGTCCCCTAGTCTATGTTGGGGAAGATGTAGTCCCTGGACAAGTACTAGCAGACGGTTCTTCTACAGAAGGGGGAGAATTAGCATTAGGGCAAAATGTTCTAGTAGCTTATATGCCCTGGGAAGGCTACAACTACGAAGATGCGATTCTTCTGAGTGAAAGACTAGTTTATGACGATGTCTATACCAGTATTCACGTTGAAAAATTTGAAATAGAAGCCAGACAGACCAAACTAGGACCAGAAGAAATAACCAGGGAAATACCCAACGTAGGGGAAGACACACTAAGGAATTTAGATGAGCGAGGCATCATTCATATTGGAGCTTGGGTAGAATCTGGAGACATCTTAGTTGGGAAAGTAACCCCCAAAGGAGAATCGGATCAACCCCCAGAAGAAAAACTCCTTAGAGCCATCTTTGGAGAAAAAGCCCGAGATGTAAGAGATAACTCCTTAAGAGTACCCAATGGAGAAAAAGGCAGAGTAGTAGATGTCCGCGTCTTCACCAGAGAGCAAGGAGATGAATTACCCCCTGGAGCTAATATGGTAGTACGTATTTACGTAGCTCAAAAAAGAAAAATCCAGGTAGGGGATAAAATGGCAGGTCGTCATGGCAATAAAGGGATTATTTCGCGGATTCTTCCCATCGAAGATATGCCCTATTTACCCGATGGTACACCTGTAGATATCGTTCTCAATCCTCTGGGTGTACCCTCTAGGATGAACGTAGGACAAGTATTTGAGTGCCTTCTTGGTTGGGCTGGAGAAAATCTAGGGATGAGATTTAAGATCATGCCTTTTGATGAAATGCACGGCAAAGAAGCTTCCAGAGAAACTGTCCACGGCAAAATCCGAGAAGCTTCTCGTAAACATAAGAAACAGTGGGTATTTGACGAGAATAACCCAGGAAAAATCAAAGTTTTTGATGGTAGAACAGGAGAACCCTTTGACCGCCCCGTAACAGTGGGGAAAGCTTATATGCTGAAGCTAGTTCACCTGGTAGATGATAAGATTCACGCTCGTTCTACAGGTCCATATTCTCTAGTAACTCAACAGCCCTTGGGTGGTAAAGCGCAACAAGGTGGTCAGCGTTTTGGAGAAATGGAAGTATGGGCGTTAGAAGCTTACGGAGCAGCTTACATCTTGCAAGAGTTGTTAACGGTTAAATCGGATGATATGCAAGGTAGAAATGAAGCACTCAACGCAATAGTCAAAGGAAAACCCATTCCTCGCCCTGGAACTCCAGAATCTTTCAAAGTATTGATGCGTGAATTGCAATCTTTAGGGTTAGATATTGCAGTTCATAAACTGGAAGCTTTAGAAGATGGTAGCAGCCAAGACATAGAAGTCAATTTGATGGCAGATAGTTCCCGTAGAACTCCCAATAGACCAACCTATGAATCTTTAAGCAGAGAAGATATCCAAGAAGAAGCTTAAGAATTCTGCAATTGTTACGGTAAGAGAATGGTTATAAGTCATAATTCAATTCTCTTATCCTCTATGCCTAATTTCCAAAGATAGTCGCTAAAAGATGAGAAACCAACAAGAACAACGCTTTGATTATGTGAAAATTGGGATTGCTTCTCCAGAGAGAATTCGTCAGTGGGGAGAAAGGACTCTCAATACAGGACAAGTAGTGGGAGAAGTTACTAAACCAGAAACTATCAATTACAGAACTCTCAAGCCAGAAATGGATGGGCTATTTTGTGAGCGCATTTTTGGTCCTGCAAAAGACTGGGAATGTCACTGTGGAAAGTATAAGAGAGTGCGTCATCGCGGAATTATTTGCGAACGCTGTGGAGTAGAAGTAACTGAATCTCGGGTGCGTCGCCATCGTATGGGTTACATTAAATTGGCTGCACCAGTGACTCATGTATGGTATCTCAAAGGAATTCCCAGTTACTTGAGTATCATTTTAGATATGCCCTTGCGAGATGTAGAGCAAATCGTCTATTTCAACTCCTATGTAGTATTAGATCCTGGGAATGCTCAAAATCTCTCTTGTAAGCAACTATTAACAGAAGACCAATGGATTGAAATCGAAGAACAGCTTTACAGTGAAGATTCAGAATTAATTGGTGTAGAAGTTGGTATTGGTGCTGAGGCAATTCAACGACTACTAGAAGAAGTAGAGCTAGAAACTGAAGCGGAAAAACTCAGGGAAGAGATTAACGAAGCTAAAGGACAGAAGAGAGCCAAATTAATCAAGCGATTGCGGGTAATTGATAACTTTATTGCCACAGGAGCCCGTCCTGAATGGATGATTTTGATGGTTATCCCTGTAATTCCTCCAGATTTGCGACCTATGGTGCAGTTGGATGGGGGTAGGTTTGCCACTTCTGACCTCAATGATCTTTATCGACGAGTGATCAACCGCAACAATCGTTTAGCAAGATTGCAAGAAATTCTCGCACCAGAAATTATTGTCCGTAATGAAAAACGGATGCTGCAAGAAGCAGTAGATGCTCTCATTGATAACGGTCGTCGTGGTCGTACTGTTGTAGGTGCGAATAATCGTCCCCTAAAATCTCTTTCTGACATTATTGAAGGTAAGCAAGGTCGTTTCCGACAAAACTTATTAGGAAAACGGGTGGACTACTCTGGACGCTCCGTAATTGTAGTAGGACCGAAGTTAAAAATTTATCAGTGTGGATTGCCAAGAGAAATGGCAATTGAATTGTTCCAACCCTTTGTAATTAATCGTCTGATTCAAACTGGGATGGTCAACAATATTAAAGCAGCCAAAAAATTGATTCAACGAGGAGATCCTCAAGTATTTGAAGTTTTGAAAGAAGTGATTACAGGTCATCCTGTAATGCTGAACCGCGCTCCCACACTACACCGTCTTGGAATTCAAGCCTTTGAACCAATGTTAGTAGAGGGAAGAGCCATTCAATTACATCCTCTGGTCTGTCCTGCTTTTAACGCGGACTTTGACGGCGACCAAATGGCGGTTCATGTACCTTTATCCTTGGAAGCACAGGCAGAAGCACGACTGTTAATGTTAGCCTGTCACAATATCTTATCTCCTGCAACGGGAAAACCCATTGTTGCTCCTTCTCAGGATATGGTTTTGGGCTGTTATTATTTAACCGCAGAAAATCCCAAGGCTACCAAAGGAGAAGGAAGGCGTTTCGGCAGTATGAACGATGCTGTTAAAGCCTTTGAGCAAGGACAACTGGATTTACACGCTTATGTTTGGTTGCGCTATGACGGAGAAGTAGAAACAACACAAGCAGATGATGAAGTTGTAGAGCAAGAAGTCTTGACTGATGGCACTGTTGTTAAATACTACCAACAGCGATTTGTAAGAGAGACAGAAACAGGAGAGACAATATCTCAATACATATATACAACAATTGGTCGCATTATCTACAACAAAACCATTCAAGAAGCTCTTGAACCATCTGTGTAGTTACCCAAACTAGTAGTAATAAAACGGAATTAGTGAGTAACTTTCCTTCAAGAAAATAAATAGGACTAATATGAAATTTTATAACCGTATCGTTGATAAAGGTCGTCTCAAAAAATTAATTGCCTGGGCTTATACTGAGTATGGTTCCGCTCGGTGTGCTACTATGGCAGACTTGCTCAAAGAAATGGGCTTTCGTTATGCCACTAGAGCAGGGGTGTCTATCAGTGTTGATGACCTGAAAGTTCCCCCTCAAAAACCTGAAATGTTAGAGGCAGCAGAACAAGAAATTCGCCTAACCGAGGAGCGTTATGCTAAGGGTGAGATTACAGAGGTAGAGCGTTTCCAGAAAGTTATTGATACTTGGACTGGTACTTCTGAAAACCTGAAAAATGAGGTGGTAACTAACTTTAAATCTACCGATCCGCTAAATTCAGTTTATATGATGGCGTTTAGTGGTGCAAGGGGTAACTTGTCTCAGGTACGTCAGTTAGTGGGAATGCGTGGTTTGATGGCTGATCCTCAAGGGGAAATTATTGACCAGCCAATTAAAACTAATTTCCGTGAAGGACTAACTGTAACAGAGTATATTATTTCTTCTTATGGTGCGAGAAAAGGTTTGGTAGATACCGCTCTTCGTACTGCTGACTCTGGCTATTTGACCCGTCGTTTAGTGGATGTTTCTCAAGATGTAATTGTCAGAGAACTAGACTGTGGGACTCAAAGAGGGATCACTCTCAAAGCAATGAAAGATGGCGATCGCACTTTAATACCCCTTTCTGACCGCTTATTCGGTAGAGTATTAGCAGAAGATGCAGTAGCAGATGAGACAGGAGAAGTTATTGCTAAACGCAATCAAGACCTAAACGCAACTGTAGTCCAAGAAATTGGTAGTAAATGTGAATCTGTGGTAGTGAGATCTCCTTTAACTTGTGAGGCTGCTCGTTCTGTGTGCCAAAAATGCTACGGCTGGAGTCTGGCTCACGGCAAAATGGTGGATATGGGAGAAGCAGTAGGAATTATTGCTGCTCAATCTATTGGTGAACCTGGAACACAATTAACCATGCGCACCTTCCACACAGGAGGGGTATTTACAGGAGAAGTAGCTCGTCAAATCATAGCAGAAAAGGATTCAGTTGTTAGGTATGCCAAGGGTCTAAGTACTCGTAAAGTCAGAACTCGTCACGGGGACGAAAGAGAGCAGGTAGAAACTGTGGGAGACTTAGTTTTAGAGCCGATTAAAAAAGGTAAGAAACTCTCCTACCCCCTCACTGCCGGCTCGTTAATTCACGTAGTTGATGGACAAGAAGTTAAAGCAGGTCAATTACTAGTAGAAGTAGCCAAAGCTAAAGTTCAAAAATCTACAGAAAAAGCCAACAAAGACGTAACCTCTGATTTAGCAGGGGAAGTACTCTTTGCCAATTTAGTTCCTGATGAAAAAACCGACCGTCAAGGTAACACCACCAAAGTTGCTAAAAATGCAGGTTTGTTGTGGGTATTGTCAGGAGAAGTTTATAACTTACTTCCTGGTGCAGAACCCCTAGTAAGTAATGGAGATCGCGTATCTCCAGGGGATGTTTTAGCTCAAACTAGACTCACCTCCGCTAGTGGTGGTGTGGTTAGGATGATTCCTAATAGCCGAGAAATTGAAATTGTCACCGCTTCCGTACTGCTGGATCAAGCAGAAGTGAAAGTAGAAAGTGATGGTGGTAGAGAACAATACGTAGTCTATACTGCTGACAATCAGAAATTCTTGCTGAAAACCACTCCTGGTACGAAAGTACAAAATCACCAAGTAGTAGCAGAATTAGTTGATGACCGCTACAAAACCAATACTGGAGGCATTATTAAATATGCAGGAGTAGAAATTGGTAAAGGTGGAAGGAAACAAGGATATGAAGTCACCAAAGGTGGAACATTACTGTGGATTTCTGAAGAAAGTCATGAAGTCAATAAAGATATTTCTCTGTTGATAGTAGAAGACGGTGAATACGTTGAAGCTAATACAGAAGTAGTAAAAGACATCTATGCTCAATCTTCTGGGGTAGTAGAAGTAGTCCAGAAAAACGATATTCTGCGGGAAATTATCATCAAACCAGGAGAAATTCACCTCCTAGATGATATCGATCCTAAACTAGACGGGCAACTCATTCAACCAGGAACAGAGGTGCTACCAGGGGTTACAGTAGAAGAACTAAAATATGGGGAAATAGTTGATACCACAGAAGGACCCGCATTGTTGCTTCGTGGGGTAGAAGAATACCAAATTGCTGATGAACCAGCCATTCCTTCCCAGGCTTCGATAAATAGTGAAGATGGTCGTCAAATTGAGTTGCGCTCGCTCCAAAGACTATTCTACAAAGATGGAGAACGAGTTAAATCTGTTAATGGAGTTTCCTTACTTAGTACACAACTCGTACTAGAAATAGATACTGCTGATGAACTAGAAGGTCCTGGTAACATCAGTGCAGATATTGAGCTAAAAGCGGATGAAGACGACCCCGAAACTCAACGTTTGCAGATGGTGATTTTAGAATCCCTAGTTCTACGACGTGATACAGACGCTGATCCCTATAGTGGAGATATTGAAACCAGAATCTTAGTCGAAGATGGTCAAGAAATTCCCAGAGGAGCAACCATCGCTAGTACAGAAATCAGGTGTAAATCTTCTGGACAAGTACGAGGTATTCGTGAAGGAGGAGAAGCAATCCGCCGTGTCTTGATTGTCAGAGAATCCGACCTAGTAACCTACGAACTGGATGCTACCAAGAGTCAATGTGAATGCCAAGAAGACAATCTAATAGTAGATGGTACAGAGATTGTCCCAGGAGTCAAATTAGAAGACTCAGGACAGGTTGTAGAAATGGTTGAGCAGGAAGGAGGTAAAACCACTTTAGTCCTGCGTCATGCTCGTCCCTATCGTGTATCTGCTGGTGCAGTTCTTCACATTGACAGTGGTGATCTAGTTCAGAGGGGAGACAACCTGGTAATGCTGGTTTATGAGCGTTCTAAAACTGGGGATATCATTCAGGGTTTACCCCGTATTGAGGAACTATTAGAGGCTCGCAAACCCAAAGAAAGTTGTATTTTATGTCGTAAACCTGGTATCTCTCAAGTAGTCTATGAAGAAGGGGAAACCGTAGATATCAACGTTGAAGAAGAAGACGGTAACGTCGAGCCATATCATGTTAAACCTGGACAAAATGCCATGGTTGCTGATGGACAAAAAGTAGAGGTAGGGGAAATGCTCACTGATGGTCCTGCTAACCCCCACGAAATTTTAGAAGTCTTCTTTAACTACTATCGAGAGGAAAAAGGTTGTTACGAAGCTTCTTTGATTGGTTTTCAACAAGCGCAAAACTTCTTGGTATCTCAAGTGCAGTCAGTTTATCAAAGTCAAGGTATCGACATTTCTGACAAACACATTGAAGTAATTGTGCGTCAAATGACTTCTAAGGTCAGAGTTGATGACGGTGGAGATACAGTGATGTTACCAGGGGAATTAGTAGCTTTACGAGAAATCGAGCAAGTCAATGAAGCAATGGCTATTACAGGCGGTGAGCCAGCGCAATACACCCCTGTATTATTGGGTATCACCAAGGCTTCTTTAAATACTGATAGCTTTATCTCTGCTGCTTCTTTCCAAGAGACAACCAGGGTACTAACTGAAGCTGCGATTGAGGGTAAATCTGACTGGCTCAGAGGACTGAAAGAAAACGTAATTATTGGTCGTTTGATTCCTGCGGGAACTGGTTTTAATACCCATGAAGAGCCTGGAGTTATGAGAAATGACTTTGACTCTGCTAATTTCCGTAATAATTCTGTGTATGGCTATAACGGAGAGTTTGAGAGCAATAGCAGTTTTCGTCTGGGAGAAGAAACCGTGAATAATCCTGAACCTCGGTCTTTAAGAACCTATAAAAGCTTGGGAGATGATGAAAACGTCATTTTAGATGACCAAACAGCAAGAGCTTATACTGGTCTAACTGATGATGAAACTTCTGCCAATGGCAAGAATGGTAAAGCTTCCGAAGAAGATACTTAAACCAGTGATCGGTTTAATGTAGCGAAACACAGATAATCTGACTTAAATTTAAAGTGATGGGGAACATTAACAACTGTAATCCCTGTCACTTTTTTTGATTGACGTACTCTAGGACTGAGTTACCCTGCTATATGATTCCTAGACAAACCTAGACAAGCCAGATTAACTAGTTGTCACTAATAATATATTGTCCGAAGCTCCCCAGACAACCTAGAAAATATGGTCAAGCTAAGCTCTGGCTTTGTCCAGGAAAATCAATACTAGACTGAAGCTATCTTCACAGCAATAACTTATGTAAAAAATAGATGAAGCTACTTTTAAGAACAGATTTGAGATGAGTATTGAGTCGAATACTAGTAAGCAAACAGATTAATTACCAGGAATTATCGTGAATCATAACCATCATGAGTCAAAAAAATTGTCACATAGTAAAATAACACCCCACGTTCATAGTGAAGAGTCTTTGAAAAGACTAATTAATCGTCTCTCTCGTATTGAGGGACATATCCGTGGTATCAAAACTATGCTCCAAGAAAGTCGTTCTTGTCCAGAAGTATTAATTCAGCTTGCTGCGGTGCGAGGCGGAATTGATCGTGTAGCCAGAATCATTTTGGATGAACATCTAGAACAATGTATTGTTCGCGCTGCTGAAGAAGGAAATATTGATGCAGAAATTGAAGAGTTAAAAGCTGCTTTAGATCGTTTTTTACCTTGAAATAATATAGAAGAAATTGATGAGGTTGAAAGATGTCTATTTTTACTAAAATAAATTTTTTAAATGTATTGTTACTGATTCTATTCAGTAATGCTTGGGGAGTGGAATTAGCCAGGGGAAGTGAACTTAAACAGGAAAACAATCTTATAGAGGAGGGCGTTTTATCATCATTAGATAATAGATTGATTACTCAAAATCCTGAACCCTCTCAGTCACAAATAGAAAAAGATGTTTTAAAGGAGATAAATAGAGCTAGAACTAATCCTCAAGAGTATGGAGAATGGTTAGAGAGTTTAAAACAGTATTATGCTGGTATTAGGCTCAAATTACCAGGAGAAAGAGAGATTAGAACTAATCGTGGTCTTCGGGTTCTAGAAGAAGCCATTATGTTTGTTAAACAACAACGTCCCCTTGATCCTCTTTCCTCCTCTGAAGATTTGGAAATCAGTGCTAAACAACGAATTACAGAATTCACTACTAGCAGACAAAATATAACCCTAGACAGTATTAGCTATGGCAAAGTTACTCCCGAAGCTATAGTAATGCACTTAGTTGTAGATGATGGGTTTCCTGACCGTCGTAATCGTCTTGCAATCTTCAATCCTAATTATCGCTTTACTGGTGTTGCTTGCGAAAACGATCGTAGATATACTCTAGTATGTGCGATCGCCTATGAGATAAATCAAAATGATATTATAGTCGAAAGTCCTACTTTAGAGGATACTGCTGAATCTTCCAATGAGTCAGAGCAAAGAGCAGAAAACTCACCCCAAATACCCACTGTTATTGTTCCTGTACTCACCAATAATCAACCTCAAAGGACAAGTATTACAGAAGAAAATGAGAATTCCCCTGAAACTGAATCTGTGGAGTTACCTACTAATAGAGAGTCAGATTCTTCACCACCATTGGTTTCCACCAATTCTATTTTGATAGAAAAAACCGAAAGAGGAGTTCTTGAACCAGGAGATAAAACCATTCCTAACGATGGTAGTTTGTATGATTCTTATCCATTGGAAGGTAAGGCAGGAGATTCTTTTATTATTAGCCTAGAAAGTCAAGATTTTGACACTTTTTTGGCAATTATGGATCAAGAAGGCAATATCATAGAACAAAACGATGATATCAGCGATGGCAATAGTAATTCCCGTCTCAGGGTTACTTTTACTAGTGACGGAACGTACAATGTTATCGTTAATGCTTATGACGAGGGTGGTAAGGGTAAATATATCCTTACCGTCAGAAGGTAACAACAGAATTGATAATTGATTTAACTGGCGAATAATCTGATATCTAGTTTCTGATGTTGCATTTGTGCTAGCTCAATAGTAGGAGTGCAACTCCACATTTGGTCTAGATTAATTAATTGGGCTTGGTGATAGGTTAGTTCTATATCTGATGCTAAATTTAGCAGTAACTTTTGAGATTGAACATGACCAATAACACCTAAGCGAATTGCAGCACCTAATAAACTTGTAACAAAACTGTGTAAAAAACCTAGGATTGCATCTTCTTCAGAAATCCCGGCAATTTGAGCTACCACTGCAAACACCACAGGATGTAAGCAATTGAATCTATTATTAGCTACATCTTTAGTTAAAGTTGTCAGTTGCTCATTTTGCCAAGTAGAGTTAGCAACCATTAATAAAGCTCGCCCACTCTTTATTTGGGTGATCCGATTTTCAGCAATTAAAGTTTGAGCAAACAGTCTTTGATCTGCTAATTTTACTGCTGCGAGGTCATTGTGTTGGCTTCCTCTGTAGCTATGAATTAAAGCTACTAAGTCACAACTTCCAATTTTATTTCTGAGTAATAATTGCAGGAACATTTGTAAGTCTGCTGCGGAAGTAATTTGTTTGGTTTGAACTAAAAATTCTAAACCATGGGAGAGAGTAAAAGAGCCAGAAGGGAAAAAAGAATCTGCTAACTGCATTAAAGCCAGTTTTTGCGAGAGTCCATCATTCCCATTGTCTAAACCAGAGTGATTCATATTTACCAAGATTGTGAAGCATACCTATTACTTATATATTGCACCACTCTGTTCAATTCAGATTACAGGTTGCTCTAAGAAAGTACTTAAAAGTTATATTTGCTCTTCAAGTGCTTTACGATATAACTTTTGAACTCGCTTCATGAAGCTACTGATTATTGTCTTGGGTGGTTGTTGAGTAGGGTCTAGTGATTGGACTTTTTCAATTAGTCTGGTTTCGCGAATGTCTATATCTCCATCACTGTAAATTAAACCACTAATCTTTTCTAATAATTCTTGATAGTCTTCTTCGGTGGGATTTTCTCCAAGATAGTCTTCAACCCATTGATAACATTCCGCAGTTGGTACTCTTTTAAGTTCGGATAATAAAGGTTGAAGCTCTGGATCATCAACTAAGTCAAATTCTGCTGCTATACGACGCAAATATTGTCTTTCTTCTGGTTGAATAATCCCATCAATCCATGCAGCACCAATGAGAATTTTTAATAGTTGCTTCATTTTATGATAAGTCCTAGTTGTCATATCAGTTTTTTTGTAATCTTGCCATAAAAAACCCATCCATGTTATGTCGGTGAGGATAGACTTTAATCCAGCCTTCAGGTGTCCGAAACGTGCTAATGGGCGATTCTTTTGAGGGGGGGTTAATTGACCATTCTTCATGGGACCGCAAAAATGATTGTACAACTTTTTCGTTTTCTAAAGGATTAAGAGTACAGGTAGCATAAACTAGTATGCCTTTGTACCTAACCCATTGTGAAACTTCTTCTAATAGTTCCTTTTGCAGTTGAGAAAGTTCCCTAATTTGAGCAGAAGTTTGTCGCCAACGAATATCAGGGCGTTTGTGGAGTGTTCCTAATCCTGAACAGGGTACATCTAATAAAGCACGATCGCACAAAGAATCATTTTTGTCAGAAAATAGCATTAAATTACGGCTATCTCCTGCTACAGTTTGAATGGACTTAATTCCTAAGCGGGTTGCATTATTTTCAACTTTTTTCAGTTTTTGGCTACTGCGATCGCCAGCATAGATAATTCCGCGATCGCCCATTAATTCGGCAATATGGGTTGTTTTTCCTCCTGGTGCAGCACAAGCATCTATAATGGTTTCTCCTGGTTGAGGATCGAGAAGATGGCTAACAAGTTGCGCGCTACTGTCTTGTACCATCCACCAACCTTCTTGATATCCAGGGAGTAAGGTAATGTCTCCTACACTGTCATTAATTCTTAAAGCTTGGGGGACATTAGGAAGAGAAGATACAGAGATTCCTCGCTCTTGGAATGTCTTAGCTACTGCTTCAACAGATGTTTTGAGGATATTAACTCGCAGGTCAATTTTAGCAGGTTGATTAAACCAAGTTAGAAGTTCACTAGTTTCAGTTAGGGGTAATTGTTGTAACCAAGTTTCTACTATCCAGTCAGGAAAGCTATGAATAACACCCAACTTTTCTACTGGGGAAGAATAGTTTTGAGTTAGGAGAGGATCGCTGGTTTTGGAAGAGCGAATATAGTTTCTGAGTATCCCATTTACCACACCAGCTAATTTAGCAAGTCTATTATTCTTGGCTAATTCGACACTGGTATTAACCGCAGCAGAATCGGGGATTTGGGTAAGATAGCGTAATTGATATAAACCGATGTGGAGAATAATTCGCAGGTTAAGTGGTTGCTGTTGGGCTGTTTTTTTCCCTAATAAACTAATTAAAGCATCAAGCGATCGCTGTTGTCGCACTACTCCATAAACTATCTGACAAACTAAACCTCGATCTAGAGCATTGAGTTTATGGGAACTTAGGATGCGATCAATGGCAATATCAGTATAAGCTTTTTGACGATAAATAGACTCCAAAGCCAAAAAAGCACATTGACGAGCATTGCAAACAAATAAACGGTTTTCCATAAAATAGCAATGGGTGGAGTTTGAATGTAATTCGTATCTTGCACCTCGATACAAAAACCCCCCCATACAATAAGTCTATTAAAATATACTATAAGTGTTATTAAAACTACATAACAATCATCTTCAGAGGACTTGAGCTATTAGCCAAGAAATAAATTTCTTGGTCAAAATCGCGCCTTGTGCAAGATCTGAGTCCAAGAAGTAGTAAGCTCAGGAATTAGATATTAAGATTTGGCAATAAATATTAGTATTTCTTAAAACTACTGGTTTGAATATGAACAGTCACGGTTTAAGCTGTAAATAGAGCTTTAGTCTAGATTTAAGAGCCTAACAGTGTAGCAATCTCAACCATCATCATCTTGTTCTCAAATCCAAGCTAAACCTTGTCTGTGGAAACTGTTTCTGCTTCTACATCTACTGTGACATTATTTGGTTGTGCAGTATCTTTTTCTAGCTTACTAGTTTTTAATTTTTCCACCATCATTTGATAGATTTCTGTAACTAACAGTGTAAGTAACACTACATCATCTATTTGTCCTGCTATGGGAAATATATCAGGAGAGATATCAAGAGGACTAATAAAATATACTAAAGTGCCGAGTATAACCAACCAACGATATTGGGGATGACGAATAGCATTACGATACCATTCGTAAAGAGAGGAAAGTGATATCTTCATTTTCTAGCGGACTTAATTTACTAATTTAATTTTGCCAGATCGAACTAGTGTTTTGGGGGCGGATAACCTCATCTTTAACATTAAGTCATTTAACACTTATCATTTAGAATTTTAGGGATTTTAAATCAACTAACAATTACTCAATATTCAATTAACAATGTGCTTAATAGGTATAAACCTATTTTCCTTCTTTTAGGGGAATAAGAAAAAAAACCAAGTAATAGTTGATGTAAGAGCCAGGAAGATAAGTATTGGTTGAGAAAATATGGTAATACTCTTAAAATAATATCTGTAAAAACTAGCAACAGTAAAATTTCAACCCAAAATACCAGAGGCATTAACCAGAAGGTAATCAGAGCCAGAAAAAAAAATATCAATCCTAATAAGCTCCACCATAAAATTGAATTACGTCTTTGATATTTAAAAGGTATTTGCCTAAATATTTGTTCAATCAACCAATAGTGAAGCTCAATTATTTCCTCCTTAAAAGGTAGAGCTTCATTTGGGATGAATTGTTCTCCTTTGCCTGATAAATAAATTACACTTTTAATTATGGTTATTTTTTCTTCTTGCTTTTGGTAATAAGTCTTAAAAGTTATTCCTAACCCTGGAGATTCTAAGATATTTACTAAAAAATAGTATCGTAATTCAGCTAAATTGTCTGCTGAAAGCTCAATCTGTTGTTGGTTATTTCTAAGAGCAATGATTTGGTCTAAAATATCTTGATTAAAGTCAAAAATAATCTGCTCTGGGATAGTGCGCCTAGGAGATACTCGTTGTTGTTCGATACGAAGACAAGAATCTATTAGATTGTGAACTAGTAAATTACTCACAGTTGATCTTACTTGCGTAATTCATTAGCTAAGATTTTCTGATTTTTTGTTGTCTTTGTAAAATATCGATCGCGAATTTTAACAATCTATGCCATTGTTGCTCTCCTGATTCTACTCCTTGTTGATGCAAGTTCAAAATCGCCTCTTTATCTGGATGATGGAGTATTTCTTGAGCATAGCAATTAGTTATTTTTCCTTCTAATTCTATTACTGTTTTAGCGTAGGTAATCTCTTGCTTAGTGATTAAAGTTGTGTCAGTTTCTTGACTAATTTGCTGGCTTTGATCGAGATTAGCTTTACTTTTAGCAAGTTGACGTAATACTTTTGCTAAAGGTATGTCTGTCAAAATTTTACCTAGTAGTTTATTTTCTGTACTATTATCTGGTGCAAAAGGAGAAGGCAATCTAGAAGGTAAGTTTTCCCAACTAGGATCGTTAGCTCGGCTTAAAATAGGTAAATCTCTTTCAATAGCAGCCCTTTCTGCTGAATTATATAACTGACAGTTGGGATTGATTAATCTAAGTGCATATTTTAATTCTAGTTGACGGCGCAAATTCAGATAGCGATCGCATATACTAGGGGAAATTTGAGCTTCAAGCAACTCTTCACGAGATATAGTGTATATCTCACAATAAGCATCCCAGGGATGAAAAACCTCTTCTTGAATCTCTGAAACTATAGTCGTACTAATTTCTAATGTTGTAATCTTCTCTAAGATAGAAGTCACTGATGTTAACCAGCGAGCTAAATTCTGCTGAGTGTTTTTCTCAAGATGTTGTAAATTTTTGGAAGATGATGTTTGATTCACAACCAAAGTTATCTCCAGTAACTATCATGGCTTATCTTTGGGGGCATTTTTATCTTGTTGAATTGGGTTTCCCCCAGAATTTGGCAGAAATTCAGTTTCATCTCCCCATTCTTCTGATTCATCTAAGTCAAAAGCGTCTAAGGTTAAAATATCAGCCTCCAAATTATCTTCTTCTTCTTCTAGCCACTCTCCCCAATCATTATCATCATCTTTCCTATTAGCTTCTTGAGTGTTTGTCTGTGCTGGTGATTCTAGATCTTTGAAAGACAAAATATTATCTTCTGGAGATTCTGCGTCAGGAATTTCCGTAATCGGAGTAGTTTCATCGATCTTAGGCTCATCTGTCTTAACTGAAGCTGCTTTTTGGGTTTCTTCACTAATACTTGCTTCTGGTAAAGATTTAGCAGCTACTTTAAAAGGCTTTAGAGGCTGATAATTTTCTCCTTGTTTTTGTTGCTGTAAAATTGCCATTAAACCCAATATTTTTTGTAAGCCTTCAAGATTCTGACTGATAGTTTGATGTCCTTGACTAACTTGCTGATTGTGGAATTGTTGCGCTTTTTGGTACAGGCGATCGCCTATAAGTTCCGCTCCTATTTGGTTAGTAATTTCTCCCTCAACTAAATTAACATCAGTATGCAGACAGTTTCCTGCTTTGGCTTGAGGGTTAGAATCTGATGCAGAAGCAATCCAAGTGGTAATCTTTAACTCAGGGGCTTTAGTGATTGCTAAAACCAAAGCATCATTAAGTCTTCCTTCCCTAATTGCTTGTTTAAATTCTTCACTGGATGCCATTAGCTGTTTGTTCCTCTTATTATTATCTAAAACAGTTTGTGGTGATTAATTTTCGATACTATCCCCAGACTGTGGTACTTGCGCCATAGTATCATTCAACATCACAAACATCTTTTGCAGACTTGCAAGATTATTTAAAATAATTTCTCTTCCTTGTTGTACTTGTTCTAAGTGTAGCTTTTGCAACTCCTCATAAGCAGGATTGCTGGCGAATTCTCTACCAATTTCGTTTTCTACTTCCCCGTCTGCTAAATTAATGCGAGTACGCATTCGATAACCAGGTTTAGCACCATCATCCAAATTATCTGTTTCCGAGCTAGCTACCCAAGTGGTGATTTTTAACTCTATGGCTTCGCTCATCGCTATACTTAAAGCGTCATAGATTTCTCCTGCTTGAATTTTCTCCTTGAATTCTTCGATAGCTGTCATGATGATGATTCTCTATTGGGTAACTATCAGCAAGTTTATAGCTTAATTTGCAGTTGTGCCAGAAATCAACACCAAAAATCTGTCACATCGTAGCCTAAATTTTGTAACATTTGATGGAGCAAAGGCAAACTCAAACCGATGACATTACTATGACAGCCCTCAATTTTTTCCACAAAAAAGCCTCCTTTTCCTTCCAGAGCAAAGCTTCCTGCACATTTTAGAGGTTCGCCACTAGCCACATATTTTCTAATAGTGCGATCGCTGATGGGTTTAAAATAAACCTTAGTAATACCACAACAAATTAACTTTTGTTGCATTCTCAAATCGAGAAGGGCGTGTCCCGTGTATAAAATACCTGTATTACCACGCATTTGCTGCCAACGGGCGCTCGCTATTTCTGGAGAATCGGGTTTACCGTAAATATTACCTGCAACTTCCAACACCGAATCACAACCTAAAATCATGCTATCTGGAAATTGAGAGCTTACGGTTTGGGCTTTACATTCTGCTAAAGTTTCTACCAAAGCCTTAGCATCGTCTAATTGTATTTGAGACTCATCAAAGTTACTCTGACATACTATAGGTTCAATTCCGGCGGTTTGTAAGAGTTTCTTCCTTGCTGGGGAAGCAGAAGCTAAAACAAAGGGGATAGACATTGAATTAAGGGATGAGGAGTAAGCAAAGAATTATGAGGAAGTTTCTTGGGGGTTGAAATCACAGCACAACCAGCTAAATCCCCCCAAAGCGGATTTTTACTATCCTCAATCTATTAGTAATACTTCGCTAGTTTTGCAGCTAAAGAAAAAAAGAAAAGAAAAATAGAAATCTTGCAAAAATAAATATAAAATCAAAATTTATACCTATTGCAAGAGTGCCTATTACCTTAACTTGACCAGGGTTTATGGAAGTGGGTGCAAGAAGTATAATTAACGAACAGTAAAAGATTTAGCAGCAACTTCAAAAGTATCTTTAACCTGATTCCAACGTTTCTCTGTAGTAGAAAGATTGAAAGTAAATAGTTTACCCCGACTTACTACAACCGTAGCAATATTGTGTCTGGCTGGTTGATCTGGGGTTTCCACTTCGTATTCTAAAAGATAGTAAGTTTTGTCATTCACTTGACGAGATTCTGCTGTAAGAAAATCTGTTTCTCGATTCAAATCAGGGTTATTGTTCACCGCTTTAAAAAAGCGATAACCTACATCAGTAGGAGTTCCCAAATCTTCTAAAGCTACATCAGAAGGAGCATCACTAATAATTACACTTAAGTTTTCGCCTCTTTCTATCAAATCCCGAAATACTACATCTACACCAGGGGAAGCATTTTTGACATCTACAGGAATCCAGCCATTAGGATAGAGAAATTCATAACCTTGGGAGGTATTAACATAACTTTGTAAGCCACTAACTCCAGCAGAGCAACTAGATACTAAAGTGGTTAGAGAAATCAATAATAAACTTATAAATATTCTGAACATTGGTTATTTCCTATGAGATTGTAGTGATCCTGCACTCTCCGCGATAAAATTTTACCTTAATTTGAATGGCTACAAACTCTGGTTACAGGGAAAAAAATAACCTGTACTGAAAAAGTGCAGGTTTTTGATTAAAATTACTAATGCTTGACTAGTGAGAACTTAACCAGCATTGGAAGCATAGAATGCTATAGTAATTACACCACCAATTAACAACGCCCCTAAAACGCCCAAGATTAAGTAGTTGCGTTTTTCGCTACTGGTAGGAGCTTCTGCTCTGTACATCCGAGGCTCATTAGCAAAGTTATTGAGTCTTCCGCCATCTTCTGTTGTATAAGGCATAATATTAAACCTCTCTTACTGTTTTTGTTGTGATAAAAGTTATTTCTTTTGCCTTATCCTACAACAATTCTTAACATTTGCCTAATATTATTTAGTACTTAGCTCTAATTTAATCCTGGCATCATCAGATCTGAGAGATATATCCTCGTAGGTAAGTTTGAGAAATAGTTTGGGATTAATTGCCGTTGTAGCTGATATGATCGCACCATCTCCCTGAGTACCCTGACCGTAACCTACTTCAAATTCCCAACGATAGCGATTCTTAGTCACTTTTTCCCCAGAATTAAAATTCCAGCCCCAAACGGTTAAATCTTCTTGTTCCTTTTTAATTTCCTGAGTGTTGTACCTGACAAAAATCCCACATTGGAAAGTATCTGAGTAACTACCAAAATTGTACTTAATTTCCGAATTACTTTTCTTGGCGTTAGTAGCGTGAATTAACTGGAAATTACCCAAGCGAGAAGTAACTCGCCATTCTAAATCATTATTGTTGTCTAGTTCAGCTTTTGCCAAAAAAGACACAAATTCATTCTTAAAGGCGATTTTTGCCCCTGCTTTCAAAGTTTCTTGCTTACTGTTTCCTTCCGCAGTAAGAGTAACTCCATCAGCCAAACCCCAATGGAGGTCAAACTTTTGTTCTTGGAAGTTACTATGAAAATTTAACAGAAAATCTTTGGAAGGTTTTAACTGAAGATGGGAATTAATATCTACTCCTTCTTCTCCTGTCAAAACTGAAATAGTAGCTTGGAGAGGGAAATTATCTGGTTGATAGGTTAGTTGACTAAAACCAGATAAAAAATCTTCATAGACAAAACCTAATCCCATAGTCACATTGTCCGCAAAACCTTGGTGATAAGCTACACCACCACGAAAATCCTCAAACTCGCCTACTATATCGTTTTTGGGTAATAAGTTGCGTTTACCACCACCAGAAACAGTTAGAGTTGTCGTACCTTCAGGAAGAACAAGTCCAAAGTCGGTATAATTGAGCTTGTTAAGTTTAAATCCTTCCGCTTTGCGCTCGCCCCATTGCTCAATAGTGGTTAACCCCCAATATTTCTGTTTATTTTCACTAGTCCAACCATCCCAAAAAGTATCGTGAAAACCCACAATAAAGTCTCCTGTTTCTCCACGATGAATCTGGGATTTTTTGTCTTGGGGTAAAAACTTATCTTTGATTAAATTTATCGAAATAACATCGTCGTCAAGATACCAATCATCCAACTCTATAATCTGTTTTAGATAACTCTTATCATCAGGAGTAATCAAGTATATTACATCTTGTTGAACTTCTAGATTGACAGTAGGAGTCAAGTAAAATAAGGTATCATTTTGCAGTGCTTTTGCAGATGTGAGCGGTTTGGGTTGGGTTTCTTCCTGAGTCGAAGAATTTGCCGAAACCGAAAAATTAGACGACAGACAGTACAAGATACTGCCTATAAGTAAATTTGCTACAATAGCTTTCATCAATCTTTAGGGTTGTGTGAGGAGCAACAAAAGGGAATTAGATTAGAAGCAATTGGTTCAAAATAGATACAACACCCTTCCTAATACATACTGTCTCTGAGTAAATACCCTGATTTGATGACAAGTTTTGGTAAAGATATGGTGTTGTTGTCTAAAAAATACAATTAGACTAGCCAAATCCTCCTTTCTTAATTTTATTTTGACTGTTTTTGAATCAGCAATAATAAATTTTTTGTCAATTATCAAGAGACTATGTTAATGATTAGATACAGTTTTGTTGAATATAAACTCAATTAAGGGATAAGGGATGAAGGATAAGGAAAGCTCCACAGACTAGAATATCTAGCCCATGTATTTTCCTGATTATTCCTCCCTCATAATTCATCCTTTAAGGGCGCAAGCTCAGTCAATTAGAACTTATTGGCAATTTTTGGAGTTCAATTATTAGTAAAAATGCAGATATTTAAGCTATTTTCCCCGATAAAAAGCGTTATTTCCCTCAAATCTTTAAGTTGTTCTATCGCGCTGGTTTTAGGTTTTGCTAGCACCATAAAAGCAGAAACCCCTGAGACGATTCCTCAAAAGCTAGAAACCGTCATCATGGAAATTGAAACTGCTGCTAATCAAAAAGACTTATCAGGATTAATGGAACACTATAGTCCTGAATTTACTAACAATGATGGTTTAACCAAAGAATCTTTAGGCGCTACTCTAACCGAAATCTGGAACAATTATCCTCGGCTCAGATACACTACAACCATCAAATCATGGGAGCAAGAAGGAGATGAATTAGTAGCCGAAACCGTAACTCAAATTAGAGGGGTACAACCAACAAGAGGAAGAGTTATCCGTCTTAATTCGGTAGTAACTTCTAGTCAGCATTTTCTAAATGGGAAATTAATTCGTCAAGAAATCTTATCAGAACAAACTCAACTAACTTCTGGTAACAATCCTCCTAAAGTCAGAGTAATTGCACCTGACACAGTAGAAGTAGGAGAAAAATATAACTTTGATGTTATTGTTTTAGAGCCAATCGGGAATGAAGTATTATTAGGTGGAGCAATCCAAGAACCTACTAGCAGCGAGCGCTATTTAAATCCCACTACCTTAGAATTGGAACAACTCAGCGCAGGAGGAATCTTTAAAACTGCTGAAGCTGCTTCAATTCCTGAGAATCAATGGTTATCTGCTATTTTAGTGCGGGGAGATGGTATTACTATGATTACTCAACGAGTTAGAACCCAAGATTGACTACTCACCCGCATAAATGACAGGTGATTCTAATAAGGAGGTTTCGTGACGGGTCGAAGGTACTCCGCCGTAAAACGACGGAGCCTGCTTCGACTTCGTTAAAACACCATCACGAAACTTTTGATCTTTATTAACTGACCAGAGTTTGATTCTCTGGGGCGAAGTCAAAATCGCCCTACTCACTTGCTTAAGGCTTATGCTTCTTAGGCTGCTCAAACTCATGACTACTTTACGGATGATATTAGCTGCTCCATTTGCATCTGCATTGATATAC
>JAAUYH010164946.1_pt1 | contig 25430 bp, 13 predicted proteins | sample 7278061 | NCBI WGS metagenome assembly JAAUYH01 (sample SAMN14350203, study PRJNA611818) | marine sediment metagenome | isolation source: surface marine sediment (0.6m) | place: French Polynesia: Moorea | collected 2018-08 | reverse complement strand
GGAGGAAGACGCCTCCGTGCTCGGAGCCCTTCAGGACGGCAACACGGTGGATTTTCTAGTGGACGGCCAATTGGTGGACGGCAACACCACCCTGATGCTCACCCGCGCCCAAGCCAAGGCGTTGGGGATGGATGAAGCCCTCCTGCTAGAGGACGGCGGGACTTGGACCCACGATATGCTCCAAGACCCTACCGCCCTCGACGGGTATGTCGTCATCAATAATAGTTACGACTGGAATTATGACCTCACCCGGGAGGGCGAAACGCCTGAAGGCGAACTGGATTTCTTGACCATGGCGCTGCACGAGTTGGGCCATAGCCTGGGCTTTGTCAGCGGTCTCGATGGATTGATCGAAACCTTTGAACTGCACTCCGGCGAAACCCGCACCGAAGGGTTCACCGCCTTAGACCTATACCGCTACAGCGACACCAGCGTCACCATCGATAATCCCGACGGCAGCGTCAGCGACTTGAGTTTTGGCGGCGCCGCCTACTTCTCCTTAGACGGGGGCTCCACCGCATTAGCCGAATTTGAGGAAGGCGACGAATATCAAGCCAGTCACTGGCAGCGGTTTCAGAACGCCCTGGGGATTATGGACCCGACCCTGGGCTACCAGGAACGCACCAATATTTCCCACCTCGACCTGCAGGCCTTCGATGTGCTGGGTTGGGACGTTGACTACGGCTCCCTCCAAGCAGGTCTGGACTTGAACGGCCTCTACGAGCAGGCGATGCAAGCCGTCAGCCAAGACTTTGGCGTTGGCGTCGCCGCCACGGAGGACGCTGTGGCCAACGGTCACGACTGGTACACGCTGGCTCGGGGCTCCTGGTGGGAAGCCTTTAAGGTCCAGATGATTGATCTGGGACACGGCGGTTGGTGGCAAGAATTTGAAGCACAACTGCTGGAGCTGCACCCCGGCGGCTGGTGGCAAAGCTTGGACCAGGAGATGTTAGCGCTGGGGCCGGGCGGCTGGTGGCAGATCGTGGAGGCGAAGGCGCTTGAGTTAGGACACGGCGGCTGGTGGCAGCAATTTACAACGGACATGTTAGCGCTGTCTCCGGGCGGCTGGTGGCAGGAGTTTGAACCACAGATGCTGGAGGCGAGCTTCGGCGGGTGGTGGCAAGTGTTTGAACAGCAAATGCTGACGCTGGGCCACGGCGGCTGGTGGCAGGAATTTGAAGCGCAACTGCTAGAATTGGGCCATGGCAGTTGGTGGCAAGCGTTTGGGGAGCAAGTGCTGGCGCTGGGGCCTGGCTCCTGGTGGCAGATTTTTGAAGATAAGGTGCTGGAGTTAGGCCACGGCGGCTGGTGGCAAGAATTTGAAGCCTCCATGCTAGCGCTGCACCCGGGTGGTTGGTGGCAAGCCTTTGAGTTGGCGCCGGGCTCCTGGTGGCAACAGATTGAAAACCAAATGGATCGGCTGGCGGAAATCGAAGCCGCCACCACTACCACCACCGAGACGAATGCGGATGGAAGCACCACGGAGATCGCCACAGTAACCGGCAGCATTGGGGATGATATTTTGGCGGGTGAGGATGCAACCCGCGACCTGATCAGCGGAGATGCGGGCTATGACCTGATTGACGGCAAGGGTGGGAATGACATTCTTCTGGGCGGCGAGGGCGATGATCTCGTCTATGGCTGGGATGGGGATGACGCTCTCTACGGTGGTACAGGGGATGACATGTTGGCCGGAGAGAATGGCGATGACCGGATCTACGGCGAGGAAGGACACGATGTCCTCTCTGGAGGACGGGGGCACGACATTCTAGAAGGCGGCGCAGGCCGGGATGTGCTCAAGGGCGACGCCGATAATGACGTCCTGGATGGCGGGGCAGGGGTGGATGACCTCGTTGGCGGCAACGGCAATGACATTCTGATGGGAGGCGAAGGCGAAGACATTCTATCTGGGGGCGAGGGGGACGATCAACTCTATGGCGACGCCCATAATCCCAACCTTTCCAGTAGCGCCAATAATTCTAACGACCCAGCCGCCGATTCCTCTACCACCTCTTCCGAAGAATTACTCTCCAGTTTGGGGGTGTCCACGGTTTCCAACTTATTGGACTTCTGGGTGCGCCTGGAAGCCGAAGACATGAAGCTCACCAGCTATAACTTTGATACGCAAGGGGATGCTTCGAATGGCGAGGTGATCGCCACCAGTTCAGGGTTTCTGTCCAGCCTATTCCAGAGCAAGGCGCGGACAGATTTCAGCGGCCCCAACGGCTCCTACCAACTGGTCGTGGGGTATTACGATGACAACGCCAACACCAGTGATGTGACTCTGAAGATCAAACGTGAGGCGGATCAGCAGGGGCAGCAGGATCAGCAGGGTCAACAGGATCAGCAGGGTTGGCAGAGTTGGCTGGCGGGATTATTTCAGAGTTGGCAGGGGTCGCAGGATGAGGTTGTCGCCGAGTACAGCTGGTCGCTAGACCAGGGGACTGGCAGTGCGTCCACGTCCGACAATTTCTTCACCTACGTCATTGATGACATCGGCCTGGAGTCAGGGGATCGCCTCGAACTGATCGCCGATGGCGCGGGCAACGAGCAAGTTCGGATTGACTACATTGACATCATTGCAGTCAATCCCGAAAGCCAACTGGCCGATGATGGCAGCGATCGGCTGCTGGGAACCGAGTTCTATAATGGTAACTTCTACGCGGTTGCTTCCAGCGCAGCGACAGCAGCAGCTGAGGCGACTAGCCGAGGCGGCAGTCTGATTAACCCACAGGCAGGGAGCCAGCTGGCGATCTGGCTGCAAAATACCCTGGGCTCCACAGCCAATATTATTGAGATTCAAGGGGAAGTAGATGAGCTTAACCTGGTGGCCAGCACTAAGTTGGTTCAGAATGACGTCCAGCGCTTAGAAGCGGAAAGCGGGACTTTCACCGACGGCTATAGCGTTGCTGATGAGACCGATTACGACATTGCCGCTTCCGGAAACAGCTTGTTGACAACGACCAATACGACAACGCCCAGCTCAGCCCAATTCACGATTGACGCCGCTGGCGTCTATAACATATACGCCAATTACTTTGATAGTGACGCAGGGGTTGCGGAGGCGACTGTGTTACTCAATGGCGCAGTCTTGAATAGCTGGCAGTTCAACCAGGATGACAACCAAATGCATTCCCGGGTTTTGGGCTTAGATGTAATCTTGGAACAAGGCGATGTTCTGGAGCTACAAGCTTTAGCGGATGGGGGCGACCAGGCTGCGATCGACTATCTCACTCTGGAAAAATCTAACGCGCAAGACTCGGCTCTAGTGATCGATAACGGATCTTTATCCACCCTCCGGTTTGAAGCGGAGGCTATGGATTTGTCGGCAAGCGCTCACTATGAGCAGCTCTCTGGGGTTGCTGCATCCAGCGGCTATGTAGTGCGCACCACGGACAGCACTGAGGGCTTAACAGCAACCACAAACTTTACAGGGGCGACTGGGTTTTACGACGTTGTGGTGGGCTATTTCGATGGTCTAGATGGGTCCGCCTCCTATAGCGCCACCCTAGCAGGAACGCTGCTGGACAATTGGCAAGCCGATCTCTCCCTCCTTAACTCCGGTGTTGGCTCAGACAATTTAGTCACTCGCACCGTCGCCCGCGGCCAGTTAGTGCAAACGGGGGATAGCCTCGCGCTGCAAAGCATCCGGGGGGTTGATGACTACGCCGCTGTGGACTATGTGGAGTTTATCGCCCATGATCCCACCGCGCCCATTCGGGTGGAAGCTGAGTACATGACCCTCAGTGGGGAGTATCAGCTCAATCAGTTTAACTTTGCCTCTGCAGGGCGCACCATCGAATCCAAAGACGAAAGTATCGACAAGACGGTTAACCTGAGCACGACCTTTGATGGCAGAGCGGGCGCCTATGACATCGTTGTGGGGTATTACGATCAAAATGCTGGCGCAGCCCAGTTTACCGCCAGTGTTGGCGGCGTCCAACAAGCGAGTTGGGTCGCGGATCAGAATTTAGGGTCTACGGAGGTATCAGAGCAGACCTTCACCACCTATACTCTCAGCGATGTCGATCTGACGCCTGGCGATACGGTTCTGCTGACGAGCTTGCGCCAGCTCAGCGACCATGGACAGGTGGATTACATCGAGTTTGTTCCCGTTGTTCCTGAGGCTCAGACCAATTCCCCCCAGACAGTAGTTCAGCTAGAAGCCGAGAGTATGGATCTCTCTGGGGTCGTGGATATTGGCAGTGGGGCCTTTGCCTCTGGGGGACAGTTTGTCAATGTCGGCATGTATTATGGCGACGATGATGATGACGGCGGCGCCGCCAATCAGCAATTTCGGGCGACGGATCTGTTTACGGGTGAGACCGGGTACTACGATGTGGTCGTCGGCTACTACGATGAAAATGACGGCGCTGCAGAAATTATTGTCGATATCGGCAATCAAGAAGCCGACCGCTGGTTTGCCGATCAAAATCTAGGGACGAGTCTGATCGGCGCCGATAGCTTCACCACTCGCACCGTCGCCAGCGGTTTGTACATTGAGCAAACCGATTTGATTGAGCTGACAGTGAATGAGAATGGGGGCGATCGCGGCGCCATTGACTACATTCAATTTATCGCTGTCGATGAACCGACGACGCCTGATCCGGTGACCACTGAACCGTTAGAGGGGAACGCAGATATCTTAAGAGGCGGCTTAGGCAACGACATTCTGGATGGCGGTTTAGGCGACGATATCCTCTACGGTGAAGATGAGTTGGACACAGGGGGCGGCGGTAATGACACGCTCTACGGCGGTGACGGAAATGACAGACTGTTTGGCAACTCCGGTGATGACACCCTCTATGGCGACTTTGAAACCGAGACGCCCCCTGCTGACTCCCCGACACCCAGTGGCCAAACTTACAATGACAGTCTCTATCTGTTAACCGACTCCACTATGAGTTGGGAGGCGGCTCAAGCCCATGCCGAGAGCTTAGGGGGCAACCTGGTCACTATCAATGACGCCGCTGAGGAGCAATGGTTAAAGGATACCTTTAGTAGCACCACCAATTACTGGATCGGCTTGACCGACAAAGTTGTAGAAGGTCAATTTGAGTGGATTAGCGGTGAAGCGTTGACCTACACCAACTGGGATGGTAGTAACCCCAATAACAGTGGAGGCAATCAAGACTATGTCGAGATGAACTACAACAGTGGCTGGAATGACACCTATACCAGCAGCACTCGGCGAGGCATTGTTGAAATCAAGCTTGAACCTGAAGTCCCAGTCGCCAGCGGCGACGATACCCTCAATGGAGGGCAAGGCAACGACATTCTCTACGGCGGCGAAGGCAATGACATTCTTTACGGCGAGGATGAGTTTGACACGGGGGCTGGCGGGAATGATACGCTCCACGGCGGTCAAGGGGATGACAGCCTCTTTGGCAACTCGGGTAATGACACCTTATATGGGGATTCTTACACTGACCCAGCCGCCTCGACTCCAACATCCCTCCCCAATGGTGAAACTTATAATGACAGTCTCTATTTGCTGACGGACTCCACCATGAGTTGGGAAGCGGCTCAAGCCCATGCCGAGAGCTTAGGGGGCAACCTGGTCACTATCAATGACGCCGCTGAGGAGCAGTGGCTAAAGAATACCTTTAGCAGCATCACCAATTACTGGATTGGCTTGACCGACAAAGTCGTAGAAGGGCAATTTGAGTGGATTAGCGGCGAAGCGGTAACCTACACCAACTGGGATGGGAATAACCCCAACAACAGCGGAGGTGATCAAGACTATGTCGAGATGAATTACAACAGTGGCTGGAATGACACCTACACCAGCAGCACTCGGCGCGGCGTCATCGAAATTAAGCTTGAACCTGAAGGGGGCCTCGATACTCTGACCGGCGGCAGTGGCGACGACACCCTCTATGGCGGTGGCGGTGACGATATTCTCAACGGGACCGACAGCGTCGCCGTTGGTTTCAACGAACAAGATAGCTTGACTGGCGGCGGCGGCGCTGATCAGTTCATCCTGGGTGACGCGGACTCCGCCTATTACCACCAGGGCGGTGACGCCGACTTCGTGACCATTCAAGACTTTGATCTGGGCGTCGATACAGTTCAATTGTATGGCTCGTCAACGGACTACAGCCAAACCTCACAAGGTGCTGACACGCTCCTCTATTGGCAGGGACAAGACCTGGTGGCTCAATTTAACGGTATGACCAGCCTCAATTTGAGTAATGCCAGCTTTCAGTTTGTGAGTTAGTCCGAGGGGCGACTCTGTTTGGTTAAAGTTTCCTTCACCTTTTTCAATTCTCTTGGAAGAAACTCGAGATACGGGAACTCTAACAATAGCCTCCAACAGGCTCTCAGCCTTATGATGAAGGAATTAGAAGTGCGTCTATTTTTCTGCAGTAAAGATGAAAACATGCTTGGATAATGCCTCACCGATAGAACACTATGTACAAGGCAAGGTGTCCTTGTCGGCCAACCCCAATTTACGCGTTGAAACCATCGATAATCGAGTTCAACTTCTGGAAAAAATGGGAAGCTTCTGGCGATCAAAGACCTCACGTCTCAACCCATTACGGTTCAGGTTCGACCCCATTCAAACTATGCGGTTTTTCTCCAGCAGGCGCTGCAAAATAATCATTTTGCGCCGGATAGTCGGGTTGATGAGAGTGTCCGTTTAGTTCGCTACTGACAATAATGCTCTGTACCACCCAATTATCGTCTGCGGTTTGATGAATCGGCCGTTTTATGGAAACACTGGTGGAGCCATTATCGAAACTCTAGAAAAGGCGGCTTACAACTGGACTTACTGTTGATGGTGAAGCAGAAATGGTATCCCATACGGACCATCGTTTGTGACCGAGGAACCTTGTTTATTAAAACCCTGATTGGTGAAGTCGCCCTATACAGAACTGATATTGCTATTTGGCTAGAGCGTGATGACTCAGGTGTAGGCGTCAAAAAGCCGCTCGGTCGTCAGCAGACCTTGCAGTTGAATTGACCTTTTTTCTAAACCTGTAGCGGGGATGGGGCTATGTCCCCGACTAATGTGGTTTTCCCCATAGGGATTTAACCCACATGAGACGGGCAATTCAACGACTGCAAAAGTTTCAAGTGGCTGAAGCAGAGTGCTTTGCCAGTGAGTCTACCCTCAAAACTGTATAGGGTTAATTAGAAAAATCGACCCAGAGGTCCATTCCCAGAACGCTCTAGGACATTGATCTTCAAAATATGATCTTAAAAAGACTAAAATCACTGTCCTGAACACTGATTTTGCCCTGAAATACCCCACAAATGCGCTTTGATATGATTGAATTTTCAGATCTACTCGCCTAGAGTCCCTTCAGGGAAGCGGTTTGGACCTGTGGAGCAACACTACATGAGTCAGGGACACAGGCCCATCTCCAACAGACAAGGGCCTACATTTTTACGAAAAGATGGGGATATCTAAAGTTAGGAAAATATGATGGAGGGCTCCAACTAAAAGCGGGAACACGATGAGGCAGCACCACCGATCTTATCTTCTGTATGGTCAGGGCGTTAGCTTATACGCCCTTGGACAGTATAAGAGAGCCCTGAGCAAATTCGAGCAATTTCTGGAGGTTTGCCCAGATTGCCATGACGCCTGGATTCAAAGAGGGTACACCCTTTCTGAGTTAGGCCGCTATGGAGATGCGATCTCGAGCTTTGATCAAGCGCTGGCGCTGGCTTCAACCCTCCCGCTGGCCTGGCATGGGAAAGGACTCGCCCTGGCGAAGATGAGGAAATTTGAAGCGGCTGCGACCCATTTTAGACAAGCGATTCAGTCTAACCCTGGAGACTCTAAAGCCTGGTATAACCTGGGGACAGCATTGAATAGTATGAAGCGCTATGAAGACGCGATCTCCAGTTTTGATCGCGCCCTTGAATACGACGTGAAGAATCACCATGCCTGGTACAATCGGTCTTTGGCATTGAGCGCCCTACAGCGTCACCATCAAGCGATTACCTGTTTGGACGCCACAGTGAAAATTAAACCGAGTTGTTATTATGCCTGGAATCAGAGGGGTATGGTAATGCTTCAACTCGGCGACTATAGCGAGGCGATTAATAGCTTCGAAACTTCGTTAAAGCGCCATATCTCCAATCCGAACGCTTGGTACGGCAAGGCCCGCGTATACGCTGTGCAGAATAATATTGATTTGGTCGTGAAAAATCTTTATCGAACCTTTGTTCTGAGTCCCTCTATCTATCGGTTGATGGCTCAAACTGATGAGTACTTCGATTCAATCCGTGACAGTCAGCAGTTTAAGGCATTATTTCAGGCGACATGAAATGAGGGGGGCGGCTGAATTGCAGGGGAGATTGATTGCTTCTGATCCAGCCTGCGACACGACGCTATTGGGAGGTCGTGTAACTGCTGCAGAATCGCGTTTTCCTAGCGCCTGATAGGCGTGAAGTCTGATTGGCTGGATTGGCGTCCATCGTTATGGTGTTTGGAACAGATCAAGGTAGGTCGCTTGATTTCTGCTGGCAGAATGCAGTGGGACGTTGGTCGGTATTAATGGCGTCGCCGACCTCAGCTCCGTTAGCATCTAACGCCTTGGCGCAGAGTAAGGTTTGAATCCAATCGTCCCCTCGGCCCAGTTTTCGGAAGAATTGATTGGGCGGAGAGGCCGGTCTCACCAGGAAGGCCATAAAGTAGCAAGGCTGCGTTTTCGGGCAGTATAGGCGTGAAAACCTTGTCCTATAAGGTTTTTGCCCTTTGGACTCTTTTGACTAATCAGCATCGACTAGATGAGCTTAAAATGGCTGAAATGCCTATTCTATCGTTCTATTTATTGGTTGATTTGTACTAAATTGCCCCAAATCGCAGCTTTGCTACTTTTGGGCCGAGTAGCCATCGTTTCGTAGCTTACTTTTTGAATCTCAGTGTATCACCGTCGCCAGTTTCCCTGATTCACCCATCAGAATGACGAATTGAATCCTAGGCGTATCGTTACCACGGCAGATGCCTCAAACTCATTCGTTCCGGATTTTGTCAGGCGATCAGAAGTTGGATGAACGCAAACTTTAGAAGCCCCTGAACGGGTGTCTGGTTTTCAGCGAGATCGATGCTGTCGATTATCATGGGCTCATCACCTCCAGGCGCCGCTTATGTCACTAGACCCTCAGAGCCCGCAGAGAACTAAGTTATTCATAGAACAACGTCTGAAGCTGATAGATACTCTGAGCCGGTTGCCTCTATCTCAGTTGCTCCAGATAGAAATAACATTAGGCATCCCTCAAGCTGTCATGCCGGGGCTCGTCGCTGAACTCGGTTTGAGGTCTGCAGCGTTGTTAAGGTACACCGAATCTCCACAAGGAAAGGGCTTAGAGGCTTTGCTCACCGTTCTGGCGCACATGGGGCTTCAGCCTTTCGGGGACAAATTAAATCAAGACTCCTCAGAACATCATCCTAGTTGTCCTCGACGATTGAAAATTAGGCTTGACGCGGATATCAGTGAGTTAGACAGAGATAAAGTCAAAGGACTCCTCACTGAAATTCAACAAATTGCTGGCGACTTTTCAATCGAAACATCGCATATCAAATATCCAGGGAGTATTGAGATCGATCTGGAAGGGCCTGAAGCAGCTCTGGAAAGACTTCGACAACAGATTGTCTTAAAAGAGATAATGCAGGTCCTTGAGCTACAGATTCAGGAGGTTGGCTTTACCGAGATAGAACCATGCGTCGAAGGGCTAAATCTCCAGTTCGCTGACCTCGGCAGCGCCAACCTTTGCAGCGCTGACCTCAGCAGCGCTGACCTCAGCAGCGCCGACCTCCATAGCTCCAACCTCCACAGCTCCAACCTTAGCGAAGCTAACCTCAGCTTTGCCAACCTCAGCAACGCCAACTTCAGCTTCTCCGACCTCAGACATGCTGAGGTCAGCTTCGCTGGCGTCAACGAAACTGACCTCAGCAATGCCAACCTCAGCTTCGCTAACCTCAGTTTCGCTGACCTCAGCTTCGCCAATCTCAGCAACGCTAACCTCGGTAGCGCTGATCTCGGCAGCGCCAACCTCAGCTTTGCTGACCTCAGCAGCGCCAACCTCAGCAACACCAATTTCAGCTTTGCTGACCTCAGCTTTGCTGACCTCAGCTTTGCTAACCTCAGCAACGCCAACCTTAGCAGCGCTGACCTGATCAGAGCTAACCTCTTCAAAGCTAACCTCAGAAATGCCGACCTCAGAGACGCCGACCTCAGCAATGCCGATCTCAGCAATGCCGACCTCAGCAATGCCGAAGTTACATCAGCGACCTTCGGAGGCAACTTAGGGCTTTCGGCAAAAGATAAAAACGACTTCAGGGGCCGTGGAGCAATCTTTGTGGATGACCCAGAAATGACTGACAATTCCGTTATTGGTTCAAACCCTTGAGCTGAAACTGTCAGAACCCAGTATACAAAATTGAATAAAAGACACACTTCTGATATTCTGACGGCGCCCCCGCCTGGATCTCAGAATTGCCTCATGGCCTGTCCTCACTGCTGCTCCACCCGAATCACCAAACTGCAACGCACGACAAACCTTGGGTATGCCGTCTTCTACTGTAGAAATTGTCACTGCACTTTTAACGAGCGCACAAACACCCCCTTCAATTTTCTGGAATTTCCGACCGATATCGTCTTCCAAGTTTTACTGTGTCGATTACGCTACAAGTTGAGCTACCGAGATGTAGCAGAATTCTTTCTGGTGAGAGGATTTGAATTCACCCACGAGACAGTGCGGGATTGGGAAGAACGCTTTGCGCCGATTTTTGCGGATGAATTGAGGGCTAAGCGAAAAGGGGTGATTGAAGCGAAGCTGCAACGAGGGGTCATTAGCGGGAAGATGTGCCAGGGATCCCCATTTTTTGACGTAATTTCATAAGTTTGGCTTATGTATTCTGGGAAGGATTTTGCTGCTGATATCTGTGTGAGATCGCCCTAAACAAGCAGTGTCATTTAGGGCGATTTCGGGACAGTTGACGCTAACTTGCGATGGGTTCAATGTGTAATCGTTCAGCCATGTTGAGCCGGAAGACGCCGTAAGGATTGACGTGGGCATAGATGAGAGGCGTCAAGGCCCGAAGTTCATCAGGTCCCATTTTTTCCATCCATGCGGGTTCCGATAAGACCTGCTGAATGAGCAGCGTGTTGATGTAGACCAAACTAATTTGGAGCAGGTGGAGGCAAAGCATGGAAAGCTCTTGTAGGGCAGTTTGACCGGAGGTAAAGTCTCCACTTTTACCGAAGAAGATGAAGTCATTGGAGCCATTCCAGTTCTCGACCACGTTGAGCCCCTCCTGAATCTCTTGGCGGATACGCTCGTCGTGCAGGTAGCGGCAGAGGAAGATGGTTTTAATGGCTCTGCCGAGTTCAGCCAGAGCCAGGTAGACTGGGTGTTTGGCGTTGTTACGGGTGAACCGGGACAAGATCGCCTCTGGGTCTGCAGTGCCCTGCTTGAGCGCAGTCGCGAACTTGATCATGGCGTCATACTGCTCGCGGATAAGTTGCCAGCGGATGGGGCGTTTGATAATGGCTTTGAGACGGGGGTAGATATTGGATTGTCCTTTCCCCGGGAGATAGAGCTTTTGCTTGTGAATGCCATTGATACGGGGCATGAGCTGGAAGCCCAGGAGGTAACAGAAGGCAAAGCCCACCTCGCTTTGACCATGGGTATCCACATAGTTTTTATCAATCGACATCTGGGTGCAATGGCGCAGAACGCCCTTGATCATGGCGGCGACCTCGGAAGAAGAACAGCGTTTGAGCTGAGAATAGACGCAAAGGGCCTTCTTCTCCACATGCCAGTAGATCATGACGCCCCGTCCTTTGTAGCGGGCATGCCACTCGGTCATTAGGTTCTGGTCCCAGGTTCCAAACTGTTTGGAATCAGAGGCGCAGGCAGTGGTGGCGTTCCCCCAGATATGAGGCAGTCGAATCTGGAAGATAGCGTTGGCTACATCTGAGATAGCCTGCCTCAGAGCGGCTTTGCTCAAAAATTTACGCCGGACATAGTGCAAGTCAAAGTAGCTGGCGCCATGGTCCCCATGGGCAATGCGTTTGATGCCCAGATTCGTTCCTAAGGCATACAGACACAGTAACAGACGTTTGCGCAGGTCAGCGGACTCTAGGGTCTCCCGACTGGCTGTGCTGCGGAAATAGGTGGTGAAGTGGAGCCTAAACTCCGTTTCCTTCAAAACATCCAGCAGGGAAATGATAGACCAGCGATGCTTGATCTCTTCTTTAAGCTTTGATAACTGCTCAGGCTCAGCCTGCTTTTCCAGGGGTGTCAGTTGAATCCATCCCCCTCGCTTGTCCAAGATCTTCACCTTGGAATTTTTGGGAAGGCCCCGATTAAGTTGCTCCAACGCCTGGGTCATGTCCCTCTGAATCTGAGCCATGAAGGCTTCCACCTCAAGGGGCTGCTGGAGGTCTTGATAGTATTCTTCTCGCTTGGTTTCAAAGTCTTGGGGCAGATCTTCATCGGGATTGCGGTAGCGCTTGGCGCCGGGCACAAAAATCTCCTTGCACCGCAGCTTTTCGCGCACCGTGCGCAAAACAGCAAGTTCATAGGTAACCCGATCCACCTGAGGGTCATCGTCGGCGCCTGTGCTCATCACCGCTTCCTGCCAGTCTGGGCTGAGTACGCCTTCCATGGGCACATTCACATCCTCGCTATAGGGTTCTTTTCGAGGTTTGTCCGCATAGTCTTTGAGGAGTTGGAGCGCCTCCATCACTGGCTTCAGTTGAGGGCTATCAGAGCGGAACTCCAGCGCCTTGAGAATCCCGGGCAGCATTCGACGGTAATGGTGATTGTAGGCAGAGCGTAAGCGAGCCACCAGACGCTCTCGGAATGTCCCGCCGCCCTCATCTAAACTGTCAATCAGCTTCTCCAGCTTCTCTTCCCCAGCAATCGGGTAGATAACGTCTTTCACCAGTCCCTCCGGTTCCGCCAGGGACGCCAGAGCGATCTGGTACAGAATCTTGTCATGGTCATCACCGCCTTGGGCTTTGGCGACAACTGCCTCTGAAACCCGCTTTTTGCTTCGCCGTTCCATGCGATGCACCAACTGGATAAACAGCTCAACCACGTTATCGATAATCTCTTGGGAGCGTAGCCAGCAAAACGCCGCCAACAGCGTGTAGCGAATCGGGTCGGGGTGCCGCCTCAACTCCGTCAGGGTCTCTGTCGCCACCCGCAATCGATAGCGTTCGACGATACTTTCACACAAGTGGCTAAACAGGTCTTCCGTCAGGGCCACCTTCTGCACAATTTCGAGCTTTGACAGTTCGGCTGACAGACTGTTCAGGCTCACGCCTCCGGCTTCCTGCTTGAGCTGATTGAGTGGGATTTCCTCAGGGTCTAGGATGTATGAATCCTCTTGGGGACCGGTCAGTGCATCCAGCGCTTTGAGACAGGACTTAGGCAACTTGTTTGCTATCGAGCCACAGAGCTGTACCTCAAACTGGTGTTGAGCGGAATTCAGTAGACGCTCCACTTGAGTATATGTAGGAGGCTCAATCTTGCGCACTCTTAACTCCCCGTAGAACGACCGTTTTATCCGCCTCTCATCCACTTCCTGAGGCAACACGTCATCAATGAGCCACTGCCGCAAATCATCAAAGTCTTCCAGCCGCATCGGACGAAAGCCTATTATCTCTCGGATTTCAGCCCGATGGCGTTTGATAGTTTTGCCTCGCCAGCTGTATTCTTGGTAGAGGTCGACAGGCAATCCTAATTGCTCGGCTACAAAGGCTTGTACGACCCTAGGAATCTCATTCTTCTTCTCGGGAAACCGCCCCTTCAGGTGGAAGAACTTTAACAGCAGCGCGAACCCCAGCCGGTTTGCTCCTTTCTTTTTGCGGATTAGTTCCCTTTCCTCAGTATCAATGGTCCAATGCTCAATCAGCTCATAATTTTCCCACTTTCGCTTCATTCTACGCCTCTAGAATCATTGCTCCAGAGAGCGTAAACATTGTCAGTGAATATAAGCTAAACTTATCATTTGAAAGCCAAGCAGGTCATTGACTTTACAAAAGTTAACGCCTGAAAGCTTTTCACAGCAAGCGTTTTGAGCTAATGACCCCTCGTTGCAGCTTCGCTTCAATCACCCCAATATAACGATCAGCTGCTGTTGGGGTTAAAGGGGACTTTATCGGTTGCAGAGCTTCATACCCTGAGGCAACGGATGCAGCAAGGCGTCCTGCAGAAGGCTCAGCGAGGCGAACTGCGCTTTCCGTTGCCTACAGGGTATATCCACAGTCCGCAGGGGGAAATTATCCTGGACCCGGATGAGCAGGTGCAATCGGTCATCCGATTGACGTTCCAGAAATATGAGGAGTTCGGCACGATTAATGGCGTATTGCGCTACTTGGTCCAGCATGACATCCGGTTTGGCATGCGTTCTTACAGCAGTGAGAACAAAGGCGAACTGGAATGGCGTCCGTCCACTCAGGCGACGTTGCAGAACTTGCTCACTAACCCGATCTACGCTGGCGTCTATGCTTATGGTCGACGACAGGTCGATCCGCGTAAGCAGAAACCAGGTCGTCGAGGAACCGGGCGAGTTTGCCTGCCGCCTGAGCAGTGGCATGCTCGTCTGGAACAGCATGTGCCTGCCTATATTTCCAGAGAACAATTCCAGCGCAATTTAGCCCGCTTGAAAGCGAATCAAAACCGAGCCGACCAGCCCGGGGCGGTGCGCAACGGAGCAGCGCTATTGCCGGGGTTGCTCTTCTGCGGTAAATGCGATTATCGAATGGCGGTCTCCTATCGAAAGGACAGTCGGACCTATAACTACAGATGTTGCACCTTAAGCCGAAACTATGGCGGCGAGTCCTGCCAAATGATCTCAGGTCCGGTGCTCGACGAGTTCATCAGTCAACAGGTGCTGGCGGCGCTGCAGCCGACGGCGCTGGAAGTCTCGCTGGCCGCCGCTGCTCGACTGGAGCAGGAACGGGAGGACTTACACCGCATTTGGCGACAACGGTTGGAGCGAGCCGCCTTTGAAGCGGGTCGAGCAGAGCGACACTATCTTCAAGTGGAGCCGGAAAATCGCCTGGTGGCGCGTCAGTTAGGCCGAGATTGGGAAGCTAAGCTGGTTGCCCAGCAGCAGCTCCAAGCTGACTATGAGCAGTTCCTGCAACAGCAGCCCCGGACCCTTTCGGCGGCGGAGCAGCAGGCCATTCGTGAGTTGGCGGCGGATATTCCGACTTTATGGGCCGCGCCCACGACAACTCAGGTCCAACGTAAAGAGATTATTCGACAGCTGATCTCGAAAGTTTCAATCGAGGTGGAAGGTGATAGCGAACGGGTTCAGGTCCGCATTGATTGGATTGGTGGAAACTCCACCAGCGGACTGCTGATTCGCCCCGTAGGCAAGTACACTCAGCTGAGCTACTATCCCCAACTCTGTGAGCGCATTCGCGCCCTCAGAGCAGAGGGGCTGAATGCAAAGCAGATCGCGCATCAGCTTAACCAAGAAGGGTTCCGCCCGTCCAGGAAGACTCAAACCTTTAATCACGATTCGGTCTGGGCGTTAATGCGCACCCTCGGATTGACTCACCCCGATAAGGCGAAGACCTCATCAGAGGAACTCGGTCCCCATGAGTGGTGGGTGAGGGATTTAGCCCAGGCGCTGGATATGCCTTCCCCCACTCTTTTGAGTTGGCGGCGCAAGGGTAAACTGCAAGCCAGAGAGGTTTCTGAAGCGGGTCAGCGCTGGATTATCTGGGCTGATGAAGCGGAACTGGAACGCTTAAGGCGATACCGACACCGTTCTCTCAAAGAGGAGGCTCGACAATATTGGTTTCAACGGCGACCAAGCAAAGACCCATAGTTTTTTCCTCTGCTGTAGTTATTTTGGAGGTTTCAGGATGTCTCACACTCAACAGAGTCGTAATTCTCAAGGTCCTTTAGTCCATTATGGGGGTATTAAGAATGGTGGCTCAGCCAGGTTTTGGAGTAAGTGAAATCGGTCGGCGACCTGGGTAGCCTGGGGCGCGCCTTGATTCATGCCTTGGCGGTAGGTTTTAGAGCGGTCCCGGGCGAGGGTTTCAATGGTGGGATGCTGCTTTAACCAGTCAGCCAAGGTGTCGGCGTGTTCGTCTTCCAGCAGCGCTATCGGGCGATGTCGATCGATGTCGATAATGAGAGTGCCGTACGACAGGCACTTTTTAAAAGCAAAATCATCGACCCCGACGGTCTTTGGGGGCGGCGGCTCGGGTAAGGGGGTGAAGGGGATGGCGTTCAGAACGCTATTGGGGCAGAGCGAGTAGCCCAACTTGTGGCATCGAGCGCCTGCCGCCCCGCCTAAGGCGAGACCGATTTGACTCAGTTGTGAGGCCAATCGATTGGTGCGACGAGCCCAGGGGACGGTCAGCGCGGGCAGGCGCTCAACGAAGATCTGGCGGTGACAGGCGGCATTGACGCAGAAGAACTTTTGGAGATGGAGTTCTAAGGTGACTTGATAGTTAGCCCAGGTGAGATCTTTGAGGGTGCGCTGGTAGTGGCTATGGACGCGCTGGGTGGGATGGCGGCAGAGCGGGCAATGGGCGGTGGTTTGAGTGGAGATGAGGTGGAGGGTGATGAGATTTGAGTCAGGGTCGAGGGTCAAACTCTCCAGCTTGAGTTCGCTTTGAGTGGGGAGCAAAAGATCTGGGAAATCCATGACGACTGGCCTGATTGAGCCCTCTACTTAGATCATGACAAAATTTGAGAGCTAACCGTCATTTTGAAGGTATTCCTCGTCGCTATGATGGGCTTAAATTTTTTCTTGACTGGATGTGTTTGAGTCTCGTTTTCTTAATTTTTTCTCTTTCCTCAGGGTGTTTTTTTTCAAAGAGCATATCGTCAAGTCTTTCTTGAACCACCGCAATATCTTCCATTTTCGGTTTCTTTAACGCCTGACGATATATAGACTCTGCTTTAGCGTAGTTGGGTTCGTGCTGATAACTCCAGTTTGATTGCCAGTGAGCATCGGCATAATAAATGTATCCGTAAGCAAAATCGGGGAAATCCGTAATCAAGTCTTGAAAAAGTTTTTCAGCTTGCTCCGTTCCTCCGATTTCCCAGAGTGATTCTGCTTCGAAATTGCGAAAATTGGCAATATTCAAATCAGATTCTTGAGAAAACTGTTGATATACCCATCGACAGAATTCCACCCGCATTTTCAATAGATTCAAATCATCCCTGCCCTCGTTATACAGATCCATTTCTAAGTCGTATACCATATTATTGATATAGAAAGCTTTGATATCCAGCTTGAAAAATGAATCAAAATCGTCAAATGTTTTGATATTTTCTGGAGTTTTGTTTTGCACTAATTGATACGCTTTGAACCAGTCTTTATATGAGCTAGAGCGCATTAAATATCGAAGTTTATGGATCAATGGCTTGTCTTTACAATGAGCTTTATTCGTCATGTTTATCCTCCTCATGTCAACTGTTGGCGATGCGAAAAGAGTGGAGACGCCAAACATGCGATCTCGGTATTTGTCCGCCTAGGGTCGAATGTCACAGCGCTGAGATTGCCTGCCGGAGTCGCTGCGAATTAGCCTAAATATCTCTGTGCTGGTAGCTGAAGTAGGGAAGTATACCTCAAGTCTAAGAGAGGGCGAGTGAGCGAACGAATGGAGGCTGCGATCGCAAGTCTCTGAGCAAGCGGGGGGCTTCCGCCATAAAGAGTTTGAGCGAATCCTACTCCATCCCTGCCTGAAAAATACGAGGCAGGTTTCGGGCTCCATGCAGGACTCTCAATATTTCAACCTGGACATCCGTAACGCGGTAGAAGATCAGATATTCGTCTGCTGTGAGGCTCCGGATCCCAGGCGCCAGCTCATCGCGTTTCCGACCTGCTTCAGGATGCTGGCTGAGGATCTGCGATCTCTCATCGAGCCGGTCGAGCAACTCATCAGCCCGGTCTACGTTGTCCCGTGCAATGTAGAGCCAGATCTCAAGTAGATCGGCTTCAGCTTGTCTGGTGCGACGGATGGGAATCATTTAACTTTGCTTTTGTGCGGCCAACCGCCGTCGCCCTTCGGCTTTGATATCTTCAATGCTGGCGTCTGAGAATTCCCCTCTGTCTGCCTGATCGAGGCCAATTTGGATGTCATGGCGCAGCGTCTGGAGCTTGAGCGCTTCAAGCTCGTTCTCTAGCTCGGCGAGCCGGTCGAGAAGTTTCTGGAAGGCGTGAGCTTCATGGAGGACTAGTGCGGCTTCACCGTTTACTGTGAGCACCATCGGGGTTTGGCTGGCTCGCACCTTATCGGCAAATGCTTTGGCTTGACGTTGGAATTGAGTAAAAGAATGAATGTTATCGAGACTAATCATTGCAGAACCTCGTTTCTAGGAAGCCTGTAATTATACAAATAATTATACATATTATTCTATGTGCAATTATCCGTTGTGTTGACTGCTTGCCGTCTTTTGCCCAACTCCTTCACTGGCCCATCCAAATGTGCGATTGCGCCTTTTTGTCCCTAAAGTAGCAGGGCTGCATTTTCGGGCAATTTAGGCATGAAAGTCTTGCCCCATAAGGAGTTTATCTTATGAGCTATTTTGACTGATCAGCCTCAACTGAATGAAGTCAAAGTGGCTGAAATGCCCATTCTATCGTTCCATTTGCTGGTTGATTTGTACTAAATTGCCCCAAATCGCAGCTTCGCTACTTTAGGGCCAAAAAATGACATGTGCTGTCCTAGCCATTGTTTGATCTCTTATGAGATGTGGTGATATTTCCTGTAATGGCTTCAATTCAGTGGTTTTAATAGGTATGCAACCAAAGAGAGGGTGCCGACTGCCAGACCTGTAACCGCTCCTTGCTCTGTGTTGTTAGCCCAATTTAGCCTATGTCGAGTTCGGGATCTATCTTTATTTCTTATCGCCGAAGTGACAGCATTGCCGAAACTGGACGTCTTTACGATCACCTTGAGAATTACTTTGGCAGGAGGCGTGTTTTTAAGGATGTAGACTCAATCCCTGTAGGAGTGAATTTCCGTGAGCATTTAGAAAAGTCAGTCGGGCGCTGTCAAGTTTTAATTGTGGTGATTGGCCCCACGTGGACGACAGTAGCTGGCGCTGATGGATATCCAAGGATTTATAATCTCACTGACTGGGTCCGTATAGAGATAGAGGCTGCACTGAATCGGGGGATTCCGATTATCCCGTTGTTAGTTAACGGAGCCAGTATGCCTAAGGAGTATGAGCTTCCGTCATCGTTAAAAGGCTTAACTAGTTGGCAAAGTGTTTTTCTTCGGCATGACCCTGATTTTCGTCGAGATGTGAAGAAATTAATAGAGGGAGTTGAGTCGCTAATCGAACTAACTCGAAGCTATCAGGGATCCTCGAAGGGAAAGAATCGAGGTGCCCATCATGCAACACAGGTCTCTTCTGAGGGGACTTCTCGACCGTCAGCTTCATCTCAAAAGAATAGGGCAAGAACTAGTAAAGTGATTCCCCGGCTTCGATTAGCAGTTTTCTCTGGACTCTATGGATGTCAAGGTTTTTTGATCGCTATCAATTTAAATCTTCATCATAATTTTCGTTCTTGGTCTGGTGCTTCAGGTTATGTTCCGCCTTGGACTTGGTTTTTGGCTGCAGCTGGTACTTGGGCTTGGGCTGCAGCCGGGGCTCATGCTGGAGCTGATGCTGGTGTTTCAGCTTGGGTTTTAGCTTTGGTTGGGACTTTGGCTTTGGCTTTGGCTGGGGTTGGACTGTCGTCTGATTCGTTCTTTTTTTTGGCTTTTGGTTTTGCTGGTGTTTTGGCTTGGGCTGGGTCTTGGCCTGGGTCTTGGGCCGGGGTATACCTAAAAGAGCATGTTCGCTCCAGTGAGGTGCTTCGGATTTTGCTTGGTACAGCTACAACAGGGCTAATTGTGGGGTGGCTATTAGCTTTGTCAATTGTCGATTAACAGAAGGGCACCTCGAAAAATTCAAACTACACTCATCCAGTCAGCCCCTGAAGCAATTTTTTTGAACAGTTGGATGGATCGTAAATTCATAACCCTCTTATCCGTGTATTGACTCTTGCATTGACTATAGGGACTGCAATCGCCTGAAAGCCTTTAGCTGAGGTTGCTACGTCCAATTCTCCTCCGGTTATTTTGCATTCGCCGCCCGGGTTTCCAGAGACACGTATCGTTTCAAGTTGAACGCCAGATTCCTCAACCCCAAATTGGCTTTGGCCCGCTCAATTCCAATGGAGCGAATCAACTTACCGCCCATCTCATTCACCCAGGCCCCAAACACATGCTCCACCTTGGCGCGGACCTTAGACTTCTCCCGATTGCTCTCCTTCTGCGCCTCGGTTAACGGATGGTTGCGATACCCCCGCTCATGGATCTGAGAACACCAATCAAACCAGGCCAAGAACCACTCAATCAGAGCGCTGCGATAGGCGCTATCCCCCCAGACCTCATCCCCTTCGTTGGTGGGATCGACAATATCACCCAAGGCTCGGGAGTCATGCACCGACGCTGATGTGACAAAATAGCGCCGCACAAACCCATATTCGACATCGACGCTGATGTGGTCTTTATAGCCAAAATGACTCACATCGTTCTTCTTGGTCCAGCTGGCGTCTGTATCTCTCTGGGCGAGACGATGGGGGTTCTCTTTCCAATCTTGGGGGATTTCGCCTTGGTCTAATTGTTGTTTCTCTTCCTTGCTAATGTGTTGTTTGGGAACCGGAACAATGGTGGCGTCGAGGATTTGTCCCCCCTTCGCTTGATAGCCATTCCCTCGAAGATAGGCGTCAAACTGATCAAAGAGCGGGTTCACCAGTTTAGCGTCGGTTAGCTGTTGACGGAACAACCATACGGTTGTCGCATCCGGTACAGTGTCGGCCAGACTCAGATCAAGAAACCGCATGAAGGAGAGTCGGTCATTGACTTGATACTCCAGCTCTTCATCGCCAATGTTATAAAGCTTTTGCAGGATCAGCATTTTGAAAATCAGGAGCACATCGTAGGGTTTGCGCCCCGCCTTGCTCTTCCTGGGTTTCTGACGAATCTGCGCGAGCAGAGGACGGAATTCTTCCCAGGGAACGATTGTGTTGAGTCTGATTAAGAAGTCCTTCTTCTGAGCCAGTTTTTGGTATCGCTATCCCTTAATCACATCTTTCGCAACAAAATAAGAACGGCTCTAATCCATAAGATATAAAGGTTTCAGCGATAGTTTGGATGCAAACGAAATTCGTTTTGAGATTTTTCTATGACGGAATGAAACGAAATGATGAATAAGGGTGAAAAAGGGTCTCTAGAGACGAATAAAGGTTGAGGTGGATTAAGGGCGGGCAAAACTGCCAGAGCCCTTTTTCTGCATGGATCCCAGCTTTTGCCCGATACATTTCAACAGAGAAGCTTAAGTAGCGACTCAGAGGGCAAAAAACGGGATAAGTTGATCGCCAGTCTGAAGATTATCGACAGTCAAAATTGAGGTCAACAAATCAAGTAAGAATCTAGATAGAGCAATAAATTAAAATAAATTAAATAAGGTAAGAATTAAGCAAATTGGATAAGGAATTTAAATTGCGGTTAATGAAGAGAGGTGAAACCTTTGTGTAGAAGGGATTTCAAGAGAAAGAAACAGCGGTAAGCTCAGAGCTGCAAAAATAATCGAAAGAGAGGAGTGCATCGATGAGCTGGGCGGAAGAAGAGCTTAAGGGTACGGATTTAGGAGATCAGCGCCGGACGCAACGGTTGGTGAAGATCGTGGAAGACCTGGTGGCGCAACCGAACGCTAGCGTGCCGCAAGCGAGCCGAGATAACGCGGCAATGCAAGGGATGTATGACCTTTGGTCGAACCGGCGGATTCCTCCGGGCGACATCCTTTCCGGTCATACCGGACGAACGGTGGAACGCTGCCAGGAGTATTCCACGGTGTTAATGATCCAAGACACGACAGAGCTGGACTTTAGCACCCATAAAAGCACTCGCGGCCTGGGACCGATCAGTAACCCCGCCGCCCAAGGTCTAAAAGTACATAGCACTTTGTGCTGTAGCGATGCAGGCGTACCTCTGGGCATTTTGCATCAAACGACCTGGGCGCGAGAGACGAACCGGCGCGACGCCGGATACCGAGAGCGGAAAGCTTTGATCGAGGAGAAAGAGAGCTATCGCTGGCTGGAACACCAAGAGGTGAGCCAAGCGCTGATTTCAGAGGACACAGAAGTCATTTTAATGACGGATCGAGAAGGGGATATCTATGACCTATTCGCCCAGCCTAGGCGACCCAAATCAGAATTTTTGATCCGCGCCGCCCAGAACCGGAATACGAAGACAGTCGCCTTCTCCGATGAGGTCATCCCCTTATTTGAAGCGATTCGACAGCAACCCTGCCAAGGGCTGCAGACACTGGAACTGCAGCAGACGCCGAAACGGGCGCCGCGAGTTGCGACCCTGAGCGTGCGCTATGGGACGCTATGGCTGCAGCCGCCGCAAGGCCATCCCAAAGCGTCGGAATTCGGCGAGATCGCCGTGCAAGTGGTGTTAGCGGAAGAGGAACATCCGCCAGAAGGGGAGAAGGCGGTGAGTTGGTTATTGCTGACGACGCTGCCAGTGAATAGCTTTGAGGAGGCCTGCCGGTGCCTTGAACGATACTCGAAAAGGTGGATTGTTGAACGTTATAACTATTGCCTCCAGTCTGGCTGCCGAATAGAGGAGCTGCAGCTGGAGAGCGCCGATCGGCTGGAGCGGGCCTTGGCAACCTATTCGATTGTGGCGTGGCGGCTATTGTGGTTAACCTACGAAGCGCGAGTGAATCCGGACGCCTCGGTTGACACGGTCTTGGAAGAGCATGAATGGCAAGCCCTATACTGCACGATTCATAAAACGACTGCGCTTCCGCCCGAACCGCCCAGTATTGGCCAATGCGTCCGCTGGATCGCGAAGCTAGGCGGGTTCCTGGGACGAAAAGGGGACGGCGACCCCGGAGTTAAGACGCTGTGGCGAGGATTGCAACGGCTGAATGATATTGCCGCGACTTGGAAACTTCTGCGGGGTCTAGGGGGGTGAATTTGATCGAAAAAGGCCATTATCGGAGATAGAAATGTTACGAAAGATGAGATAAAAGAAGAGAGAGAAGAAACCACCCTAATGAGACCCTGAAAATCAATAAAACTAAACATTTCGAGCTGGCAATAAACCGAAGTCGTAACGAGTGCGTTTCGGTAAAATCGGGGTGTCCGCCTCAAATTTTTATACTTCGCCCTAATTTCGCTTTCTGATCGCCCGCCGTCTTATCTTTATCTTTTGCTTTTATCTCTAGCCAGAAAAGGTAAAGATAAAAAAAGAAAACTATTTTCTTATCTATATCTATATCCACTCTCAGGAATAATGAAGATCAGGACTAACGTGAAGCCGTGACGCGATCTCTTGCTTGCCGATCTCGCCGTGAGTTGATGAGAGTTTGTTGGGTCCAAATCTTGGCTGCAACAAGTATCGGGTTTGGTTGTTGGCGTGACTAGTGACAACAGGGGAGGTCTAGACGCGGAAATATACTGTAGTCGGTCAGCTAGCCGTCAATTGTAAGCGGAGAAATCCAGATGAATTGGCCATACCTGAACTGACCTGCAAAAGAGTTCGACCTGAGAAAATCTCAGTAATTTAAGTGATTTAAGATACATTAAATTCATGTACTATACGTATATGAACGGGGTGACCTTGAAATCGCTGGAACGACCATTCTGCCTCTGTGAAACCTGGAGTTTGAAATAGACAGGGTGTCGACAGATTGCTGTTAGAGAAGTATGGAAAAGCGTTATGACCTGGTTTCGTCAGGATTCATTTCATCTCGTGATGAGCGTGTTGTATGTGTTGGGCATAGGACTGATGCTGCCTATGTTGGTGCTGTACTCCGTTGGGTGTTCGGTTGGGTGTCTTGTGACTGTCCTCGCGGGCAAGCTATTCTCTGAGCGTCTCTATCCAGAAGCCGAGCTTTCCTAATTGAGCGGCTTCAGAGGTTCGCCTTAGGGTGTTGTTGTTGGGTCTTTGACGTGAATGAGTTGAGGGAGTTGGCTGAGGTCTTTACCCCGATTATGCCTTGAGCCCAGTCCATGGCGTTGATGATGGGCTTCAATCTCGGCTTGTCTATCCTCAAAAACTTGTTTAATCGCCTTCTGATAGGTTGCGCCCATGGGCTTGCCCAATTCTTTCACCACGGGGAAACTAATGCCCCATTTATCCGTATGGCTGAGTCCAGGCGTGTCGTTGTAAGCCAGGATCGCGTCAATGATGAGATTGACTTTCGCTTCAGTCATTCCCCCAGATCGGCGAGCGCGTTTCGGGGCTGTGGACGCGGTAGCGATCGCCGCTGGGGCGGAAGCAGCCTGAGCAGCGGCAGGGGGTGCAGTGGCTATCGGAGCGGCGATCTGTGCGGGAGCAGTTGAGATCGCAGGGGGTACGGAGGGCTGAGCAATCAGCTGAGACAGCGCTGGGGTTGGCGCAGTCTGTACTGGCGGGTGCGCCCCTTGAAGGAGTTTCAGCAGCGGCTCCAACTGGACCTGAGCTTGACGAAACTGGGCTAATTCCGCCTGTAGCTGGGCATTGATCTGCTGCAATTGAGTCACTTGCTGCTGATACCCCGCTGCTTCTGCTTGGCTCTGGTTCCGCTGCCGTTCGAGTTCAGTGATATGGGCCTTAGCCGCCTGTAATTCCGCCGTCAAAAAGGCAATGCCGCTAGCCAGGTTGTCAATGACTGGCAGGGCTGCGCCAGGGGCTTCTGCGGGCGCTGAAACAGCTTCAACGGATATTGGTCTGCCTACACCTGATTTATCAGCTTCAAGCGGAGCTTGGGCGGATTCTAACTGCTGTTCGATCCAATTCAAAAGCACCGAGGTTTTTTCGATCTGATGGGGTTCCTGCGGGGCGGTCTGGTCCAGTAACGCCAGCCAGCGATCGCGTTCATCAGCGAAGACTTGGATTAGACTGCGGCTGCGTTTAGCCATCGAGTCAGCGGATTTTTTCCCTTTCCCGTTTTGGCTTGACTTGTCCTTAAACATTTCAATCACCTCTTTTCCTGGCTGTCCTAATTTGATGCCCTGACGCCCATCGATATTGCCCTTCCCATCGCCCATCTTGTAGTCGCTGTAGTGGCGGCTAGCGGCCAGGGAGCGCCGTCTTTCTGGGTTGGTCTGGTCTAATACGATGAAATGGCCTTGAATGGCTGCTTTGAACTCGATATCGGCGACTCTAGGGGGGCAATACCAGTGAGTCGCGATCGCGGCATACACACTCCGGAATAGATGGGTATAGAGGTTATCTCTGCCTTCCCTCTGAGGAATCAAGTCAGCAAAATGGCGATCGCAAGCTAAGGCGACCGCGCCGCTGTATTTCTGATTGATATCAGTGTTGTCCATGCCCTCGGTATCGACAATCTGTCGGAGCTTATTGAGGGCGTTAATGATGTATTCGGCCTGAGCGAGGGTGGGAATTTCGAAGGAGAGTTGCTGGGGCTCCCCT
>JAAUYH010229236.1_pt1 | contig 25445 bp, 22 predicted proteins | sample 7278061 | NCBI WGS metagenome assembly JAAUYH01 (sample SAMN14350203, study PRJNA611818) | marine sediment metagenome | isolation source: surface marine sediment (0.6m) | place: French Polynesia: Moorea | collected 2018-08 | reverse complement strand
TAATCCTAATGGGATTATTTTTGGAGAAAATGCCCAGTTGGATGTTAATGGTTCTTTTATTGCCAGTACTGCGGATAGTGTGATTTTCGATAACAACTTTGCCTTTAGTGCCAGTAATCCCGAAGTACCACCGCTATTGACTATCAATATACCTTTGGGTTTACAGTACGGCAAAGAGCCAGGAAAGATCGTTAATCGCTCTCAAGCTGGAAGCAATTTTTTTGGATTCCCCGCAGGACTTGAGGTGCAACAAAATCAAACTCTGGCACTGGTAGGAGGTAATTTAGAACTCGAAGCAGGTAATCTTACGGTAGAAGAAGGAAGAATCGAGTTAGGAAGTGTGGCAGATAATAGTTTTGTTAGTCTCACTTCTACTAATCCAGGCTGGTCATTGGGCTATGAGGAGGTACAAGACTTTCAAAATATTCTTCTATCCCAAGAAGCTTTTGTTTTAAATATAAGCAATGAACAAGCTGGTGAAATTCAGATTCAGGGAAGACAAATAACTCTTAGAGAAGGAGCGCAGATTGTTAGTTTCAATATCGGAGCAGAAGTCGGAGGAGCAATAGATATATCTGCTTCTGAGGAGATACTTTTGAGTGGAACCTCTGCTACTGGAAACCCTAGCGCACTATTTAATGTAACTCAAGGACAAGGTTCATCTGGGAATATAGATATTTCAACCCGAAAACTTACCATCGAAGACGGCGCACGAATTTTATCATCTGATTTGTTCCCTTTTCCAGAATTACTCTCTAACGAAGCGGGAACAGGAAATATAATCATTAATGCTTCAGAATTGGTCACAGTAAAAGGCGTAAACTCTAATCAACAATCTAGTCAATTAGCAATTCAGAGTTTTGTAGGAAATGGTGGTACTATCCAAATCAACACTCAGCGATTAGAAATTCTAGATGGAGGGGAAGTATCAGCTTCTACCTTCGGTGAGGGTCAGGGTGGCACCATAGAAGTAAATGCTTCAGAAGCAGTGAAAGTAGTTGGCATTGGCGGTATTTCTAATGAGGGCTTCTCTATCCCTAGTGCTTTATCTTCTCGCTCCACAGCAAATGCCACAGGTAATGGGGGAGATTTAAGGATTAACACTAATAAATTGTTGGTCAGAGATGGGGCAGAGATAAGTGTTGATACCTTTGGCGGGGGTAGTGGTGGTAATCTAATTGTGAATGCTAGCGAGTCTGTCCAGATAATTGGTATCTCAGCGGGAGGTGACGCTGCAAGTCAATTAAGAGCAGCAACAGAAGGAAGCGAGGATGGTGGCTCAATTGAGATCGAAACTGGCAAATTGGTACTTCAAGATGGAGGACAGATACTAGCTTTTACTTTTAGTGATGGTGATGGTGGGAGTATAATCATAAATGCCTCTGAGTCTGTAGAGGTAGTTGGCACTAATCAACAATTTGGTAGTGTAATTAATACAGGAAGTTTAATAGACGAACGAACTCAAGAAATTCCCACTGGAAATGCAGGGGATTTAAACATCACTACTGGTTCTTTGTTTGTTACCAATAATGCTCAAATTTCAACCCAAACAAATAGTGAAGCAACAGCAGGAACTTTAGAAATTAATGCTAACAAGTTAGTAGAAGTAAGTGGATTAGAAAGTGGTTTATTGAGTCGTACTGGTGGTATAGGAGATGCAGGAAATATAAATATTACAACTCCAGAATTAAGAATTCGTGATCAAGCTCAAATAGGGGTCAATAATTTTATCGAAACAGGTTTTCAGATAGAAACTTTAACAAATGATTCTGGAGAGCCAATTTTAAATCGCTTTGATATTCCTCTGATTCGGGTAGTGCCAGTATTCAATACCATTGAAATTGAAGGTTCAGGAAATGCAGGCACATTAAATATCGTAGTAGATTCTCTTCAGCTTGAAAATGGAGGACGCATTGTTGCTGAATCTGCGGGAGGAAATGGAGGAAATATTACGCTAGCAGTAGATGAATTAATATTTTTAGCTAGTAGTGGTAGTATATCTACCAGTGCAGGTTTACAAGAAACTGGAGGAAATGGAGGAAATATTACTATTGACACCTTATTTCTGGTAGCTATCCCTGATGAAAACAACGATATTACTGCTAATGCCTTTTCTGGTAGTGGAGGTCAAATCAACATTAATGCAGTAGGTATTTTTGGTATTGAAACTAGACAAGAAGCAACACTAAACAACGATATTATTGCTGTTTCCCAGACCAATCCTAACTTAAATGGTCAGATAAATATTAATACCTTAGAAATAGACCCTATTCGGGAAACATTTATTTTACCCAACCAACCTTTAAATACACAAATTTCCCGTCTTTGTACTCCAGGAATAGCAGAAAGCAAGAGTGAATTTACCTTCACTGGGAGGGGCGGTATCGCTCCCAACAATTTAGAAGCTCTGCAAATAAATCCTATCCCACCAGATTGGGTAGAGCTTCCTCCAGCACCAAATAACTCTTCTGAAATAAGTTCATCTTCTTTTTCCGTTCCTGATCCTACTCCCCAAATTGTGGAAGCTACTGGCTGGACTATAAATGAAAACGGTAAAGTAGAACTTGTGGCTGATGTCAATAATGTTACGGGCTATGATCCTTGGCAAAACCCCACACAATGCGCTAATAACTAGGGCGTGTCATCAATTAAAAAAATCAAGAGTAGAAATCGCCCTAAAGACTATTGTTTCAGAATCTAGATAGATTATCACTATACATCCCACTCATATCCTACATTCCATACCTGAAAGAAAATATCTAAAGACAATTTTGAGGAGTGACTCAAATCAGGTAATAATGTAAAGCAAGTCGATTCATCAAATCTAGATATGGTAAAAACGGACGAAAAATCCCTTGAGCAAGAACAAAGCCCAACATTTGATCTTAATAGTTATCTCAAAGAACATAAAATCCTAGTAGAAACGGCTTTAGATCGGTCGCTCCCTCTCAAAAAACCTGAAAAAATTTACGAAGCAATGCGTTATTCTTTGCTCGCAGGGGGGAAACGCCTTCGTCCAATTCTTTGTTTAGCTACCTGCAAGCTCATGGGTGGAACTTTAGCTATGGCAATGCCTACCGCCTGTGGATTAGAGATGATTCATACTATGTCTTTGATTCACGATGATTTACCAGCTATGGACAATGATGATTATCGTCGAGGAAAACTTACTAACCACAAAGTTTATGGAGAAGACATTGCAATTCTGGCTGGTGACGGATTATTAGCCTATGCTTTTGAGTATGTAGCTACTGCAACTAAAGATGTTCCAGCCTCACGGCTGATTCAAGTTGTCGCTAGGTTGGGACGTACTGTTGGTGCTGCTGGATTAGTGGGAGGTCAAGTATTAGACCTAGAATCAGAAGGGAAAACCGATATTACCCCAGAAACTCTCAGCTTTATTCATACTCATAAAACAGGAGCTTTGTTAGAAACTTCCGTAGTATCAGGAGCAATTTTAGCAGGGGCTTGTGAGGAAGATATCGCTAAATTATCAAAGTATGCTCAAGATATAGGTTTGGCTTTCCAGATAGTTGATGATATTTTAGATATTACTGCCACTGATGAGCAATTAGGTAAAACTGCTGGTAAAGACTTGCAAGCTCAGAAAGCTACTTATCCTAGTCTTTGGGGATTAGAAAAGTCTCAAGAGCAAGCCCAAAAACTGATAGATGATGCCATTGCCCAATTACAATCCTATGGCGAAAAGGCTGAACCCTTAAGAGCGATCGCAAAATTTATTGTAACTCGTAACCACTAATACAATGTTGTAAAACTCATCACATATTATAGACAAATGGAAGAAGTTGCTGAAATATTCCACAATCAGACATTAGTGGTGGCACTCCTGGCTTGTTTTACGGCTCAAGGACTGAAAATGGTCATCGAACTAGTTAAACATCGTAAGGTTAATTTCCGCTATCTTATAAGTACTGGGGGAATGCCGAGCGCGCATTCTGCACTGGTGGGAGCTTTAGCCACAGGAATTGGTAAAACTATGGGCTGGTCATCTCCTGATTTTGCGATCGCCTGTCTCTTTGCCGTAATTGTCATGTACGATGCAGCAGGAGTGCGTCAAGCTGCTGGTAAACAAGCTAAACTTCTCAATCAAATTGTGGATGAACTATTCCAAGAAAAACACAATCTTAATGAAGAAAGACTCAAAGAGCTACTAGGACATACACCTTTTCAAGTTTTAGTAGGACTATCTCTCGGTATTAGTATTTCTATGCTCTCTTTTCATTGGCTGTGATTTTTGTTGCGAAATTACCACACAATTGAAGAAAGAGATAGCATCAATGGAATACTCATGACTATTTTTAATAAAATTTTTGCCTCGACTCAGGATAAATGGCAACCCATTATAAAACAACTAGAACAGGCGATCGCTAAAGATGCAGTCATTCGGCGCAAAGAAGAAGTACTTACCTATGAGTGTGATGGTTTAGCCAACTATCGTCAAAGACCTGCTATTGTAGTATTGCCTCGTACCACAGAACAAGTAGCTGCTGCGGTCAAGATTTGCCACGATAATGACATTCCTTGGGTAGCTAGGGGCGCAGGTACAGGATTATCTGGAGGCGCATTACCTGTAGAAGATTGCGTCTTAATTGTCACAGCCAGAATGAACCAAGTATTAGATCTTGATTTGGATAATCATCGTATTACAGTCCAACCAGGAATCATTAATAATTGGGTGACTCAAACTGTTAGCGGTGCTGGTTTTTATTACGCCCCCGACCCTTCAAGTCAAATTATTTGTTCTATCGGTGGTAATGTGGCAGAAAATTCCGGTGGTGTCCACTGTCTCAAATACGGAGTCACAACTAATCACGTAATGGGGTTAAAAATAGTCCTTCCCGATGGAGAAATTGTGGATGTGGGAGGAAAAGTCCCAGAAATGCCTGGATATGATATTACAGGGGTTTTTGTCGGCTCAGAAGGAACATTAGGCATTGCTACAGAAGTAACCCTGCGGATTCTCAAGCGTCCCGAGTCAGTTTGCGTTATGCTGGCTGATTTCCCTAGTATCGAAGCATCTGGTGCAGCCGTGGCAGGAATTATCAGTGATGGTATTATACCTGCGGGAATGGAAATCATGGATAACCTCACTATTAATGCTGTAGAAGATACTGTCGCTACCAATTGTTATCCTCGTGATGCAGAAGCTATCTTGTTAGTTGAGTTAGATGGTTTAGCAGTAGAAGTAGCAGCCAATAAAAAGAAAGTAGCCCAAATATGTCAAGATAATGGTGCGAGAAATATTACCTCTGCTAATGACCAGGAAACTCGTAATAAACTCTGGAAAGGAAGAAAAGCAGCTTTTGCAGCAGCAGGAAACATCAGCCCTGACTATTTTGTGCAAGATGGGGTGATTCCTCGCACTCAATTAGCCAAGGTATTAACAGAAATTCAAGCTTTAAGCGATCGCTTTGGTTATAAAATTGCTAATGTCTTTCATGCTGGTGATGGTAATCTTCATCCTCTGATTCTATATGATAATTCTGTATCAGGAGCATTCTCGAAAGTGGAAGAATTAGGAGGAGCAATTCTCAAACTCTGTGTGGAGTCGGGAGGAAGTTTATCAGGAGAACATGGTATCGGTGCAGATAAAAACTGCTATATGCCTTATATGTTCAATGAAACCGACTTAGAAACTATGGGCTATATCCGAGAAAGCTTTAACCTTAAAGGACTAGCTAATCCAGGTAAAATGTTTCCCACTCCTCGTACTTGTGGCGAAAGAGCCAATGCTCAACAAAAAGCCTCAATAAAGGATGCCCAATTGTATTAGATCAGAAAGAGAGCCGACGACTTGCCTTGTTTCGTCTCGACTCTCTTATCTGGTTCGCTCCTCACACGACAGACAGAATAGACGAAGTTTAGCTTGTTGTCAAGAAAATTCAGGGGTTTATTTGTAACTATTTATTACGTTTAGAGTCATATCTGCCCTTTTTGGTAGTTGGTTCGTAATATACTGCGTGAAAAGCATCAGCGATCGCATAACCTAAAGAATCCCCTACTGGCGACCAGCGAAGCTGTTGCCTTCGGCACCGCCCTATCCCTGTCAATCGCGTATTTCTTTATATTACATCTTGACGTGCCGAAGGTGGGTTAGAGAAATTGTTGGTTGTTTTGTGGGAGATAGATCGAGAGAATCAGCGAAAAAATTATGGCAATCACTACCAGAGCTTATTGTTACTCACATTTAAGCCCCCTTACAATTGCTGCTGCTGTATAGTCTCGACTGGCTGACCTATCAGGAGCAAAACGATTGCCTCTCTCATTTAGGGGAGAAGCAACTCTACAATAAGCCGACATCTGCATGGTTAGCACCTTATCATATCCACTTACATCAGAAAAAACTAGCGGTTCTTCAGTCTCGATCAACTCTGCATTGCCTCTGACTTTACTTTTCATAGCTTCCGCTGTTCGTCGAATTTACTTTTAGTACTGTGGGTGATAAAATAACTCTTATGAAAGCAATCACCACAGTAGCCTGCAAACTCCAAGTAGATAAAAACATAAGTGCAGAGATTGACGAGACATTATTTATGTTTGCTGCTGCCTGTGAATGGGTAAACGCCAATACTCCCAAAGACCTAACCAACAAAACCAAAATGCAAAAACTGGTTTACAACCAGGTTAGAGAACAATTTGGTTTATCAGCTAATCTTGCTATCCAAGCATTAAGAAGGGTTTGCAGTAACAGAAAAACTGTCAAGCAAAAAAATCGTAACCTTAGAAAGTTTAGCCCTACTTCTGCTACCTATGATGCCAGGATATTTAGCTTTAGAGAATCAGATTGGTCTATTAGTATTAAATTACTAAAAAACCGAGTAAAAATTCCTTTGCATATTGGAAATTACCAAAGAGGAATCCTTAAAGGACAAGACCCCAAGGCAGCAACTTTGGTTAAACGTAGAAACGGGGACTATTACATTCATATCAACCTAGAGCATGATGTTCCAGACCGTTTCACTACAAAGAAGGTTTTAGGGTGTGATCTAGGAAGAGTCGATATTTGTCATACATCAGAAGGAGATAAATGGGATGGACAAAAGCTAAAAGCCAAGCGTAACCATTATGCGTGGTTGAGATTAATTCTCCAAAAAAAAGCTTCGTCAGGCACAAGAAGTAGTCGCAGAAGATGCAGACAACTTTTGCAACGGTTATCAGGCAAGGAGAAAAGATTTCAGCAACACGTAAACCATGTAATATCACGCCGTTTAGTAGATAAAGCAGCAACTAACGGTCAAGCCATTGCTATTGAAGACCTTACAGGAATTAGAGAGCGCACTAATCAAAAGCCAAGGTCTAAGACAGAAAGAAGGCACAGCAATAACTGGAGTTTCTATATGTTGAGGCAATTTTTGACCTACAAGTGTGTCTTGAAAAGCGTCCCTTTAATCTTGGTAAATCCAGCCTACACATCTGTTAGCTGCCACAAATGTCTGCACATTGGCAACAGAAATGGAAAATCTTTCAGATGTATCAATCCTGAATGTCTAAATAGATGTGACCCTGATTATCAGGGAGCTTTGAATATAGCTGCTTTGGGGCGTTCTATAAACACGCCTGGAGGTTCAGGTTTAGCTTGTAGAGTAAGTTTTGGAGTACGAGAATATATCCAACTTAACCTATTTGCGGACGGGTGCGGTCTTGGGGGTTTCCCCCATGAGCAACCCGTTCAAGACGGTGACAACCTAGGGCTACTGAAAACCAGTTCCTCATCAATCAGACCTGCGGTCTGATTGATAGGTGCTGGTAGTTTATCAACCTCTTTTCTCCAGTTACAACTCTCTCAAAGAAGCTATCTGTAACTTTTCCCGCAGTAGCTTGGACAAACACCACTGTGCTAAAGCAATTAATCCTAGTCTTGCTAGGGCTAACGGAGGATTTTGCTGTTTAATTTCTCCACAAAAATGACAAGTAATCATAAATTGCTCGAAAGCTTCACTTAAGTTTAATCCACAGTTGAGCCAAGTTTTTTCCTTCACTGGCTTGGCTTGAGGCATAGCGTCACAATGATCCAATATAAGTAATATAGAATACAATAAATTTAATTCTTGAGGCTGAGTTAGTAAAAAACTTTCACCAGCATCAAACCAAATCATAGGATTGGGTTTACTTATCTGCCAAGATAAACTCTCAAAGTTATGATTATATAATTTAATTAATCCTTCTCGTTCTCCCAGTTTCAGAAGGGAACAACAACGAGCATGATAATAATTTACAGGAAACAAATTCGGTTTTTCTGCTACAGTTTGTAAACTTTCATGACAAGTGTCTTGTCCAATTCTATGACCTCGATGGCATTCTAGTTCTAAAATCAATTGTTGTAACCAAACTCCTAAATAATCAAGCTCGATTCTAAAATCAATCCAACCAGGAGAAAGCACTTTAATCATTACTTTGAGGTGTGATTTTGTAGCCCAATCAAGATTGGCTTCAGGAAAAAACCTTACTAATTCTTGTGCCATCTCTAATGGTTTTACACCACAAAAATTTGCCAAAGGAAAGGCAATAGCACAACGATAAACCCAATCATCAGGAAAAGAGCCAGAGGTAAAATCCCGATTTGTTGTAATTTTCTGTCTATTGATCTTACGTAAAATTAGCTTCTCAGGGAGAGAAAATAGAATGCTATCCCAATTATGCCAGATGTTATTCTGTTGGCGATAGAGATCAATTGCTTGTAATAACTGTTGTTGTAAAAGTTGTTTGATGCCCAGATTGTTGTTAACAAAATTTAGTTTAAAAAACTTATAGGAAAAAGTGTTTTTTGCTACATTGCTATCCATGTAAAATCAAATATGCGTTTACATTAATTATTTTGCCTCCACACTATGCAATTTTTTGATCGCTCTTCTGAGGCATCTCGCCCTTTTTTAACATGGCAACGAATCGTTGATTGGGCGCAAATACACTATCGAGATCGTATTTTTAGAAAGGACGAGCTTATCCCTGCTCGTCCTGGTTTATTATATCTAGTCAATAAAGGAGTGATTCGTTTAGCAGGAAAAACAACTCAGTTAAATTCAGTCAATGAAAATGCTTCTGATATTATTGATTCTCCAGAGTCTAATGAGGACTTTCCTGAAGAAACTTTTTTAGGTTTTGTTCCTGCTGGTCAACCTTTTGAAATAGTTGCTCAGTCTTGTTACGATCTTCAAGCTTACTCTCATCTAGATGGCACTCATGTAATTTGGTTATACTGGCATGATTTAGATAATTGGCCTCATTTTCGTAAAGAAGTTTATGAAGCTTTGAGATATCAACATCAGCGTAAACTATTATGGCTTAGTGCTTTGGGTCAGAGGCGGACTATTGACCGTTTGATGAGTTTTATCAATCTCCTGATTGAAGAATATGGTGAACCTTATGAACAAGGCTACTGTCTGCCTTACATTCTGACTCATGCTCAAATTGGTAGTAGTATTGGTTCGACTCGCGTGACAGTGACTCGTCTTATGGGTAAATTGCGTCGTCAAGGTTTGATTACGATTCGAGATGACAACTCTATTTGCGTGCCAGATATTCGACATTGAGAAAAAATTATTAATTCTTATTTTTTCTCTGGGATTTACCCCATAGATTCCCCACTATTTCCACAAACTGTGATAAAGTTTTCCACATTTTACCCAGACTTTTCCACAGGAAATAACGATAGAATCAATTGTTGATTCAACAATAGGGGATTTTTCTCAATGACAGAAATGGAGTCCCAAAATAACCAATTTTTATGAAGAAAAGTTACAAAAAACACCTTTAAATGCCCATTATTCCGTTAGTAAAAAAATGCGATCGCGATTTTGTTAACATTTTTTAGCATTGACAAACCCACCCCCTGTTAGATGAAAATAGTCCAGCTAGGAGATTAAATCTCAGATTTTTTCTGAAAGAACATCTCTAGCAAAATCCTCATGACTGAGGATAAAACTTCTTAGCTATTAGCTATAACGCACTTTAGTTAGTTTGGCAATTGGGATTTTAAACCCGATCAAGTTTCACCTACAAGTGGAGTCTTAAGCCCTTAAAACTCTCAAAAGCTAAAAGCGTGGATACTAAAAGCTACTTAATAAAACTCAATTAGCAGGAGCGAGAAATTTTAATATGAAATCAGCAGTTAGTATTATGGCGGAAATACCAGAGGAGTTACATCAATCCCTCAAAAGTTATCTAGAAACCCATCCCACTTGGGATCAAGACCGGGTTTTTGCAGCAGCCTTGTCTTTGTTTTTGTTACAAAATAGTGGAGGTCAAAATAATGAGACTTCACAAAACTATCGCACTTGTGCCAGAGTCTATCTAGAGAGTTTATTCCAACAGTCTAATTAGCGATCGCTTGTATCATGTCCTCAGAAAGCAAAACAAAATCAATTATTCCTGAATTAATTGTCGGCTTAGGCAACCCAGAACCAAAATATGACCGTACTAGACACAATATCGGTTTTGAGGCTGTTGATACTTTAGCTAAGGCTTGGCAGATGTCATGGAAGGAAAATAAACGCTTTCAGGGGGTATTTTGCGAAGGATTATCTCCCTACGGCAATAAAATCCGCTTGTTAAAACCACTTACTTATATGAATCGCTCAGGACAAGCGGTAAGAGCCGTAACGGATTGGTATAAAATCCCACCCCACTCAGTATTAGTCATCTACGATGATATGGATTTACCTGTCGGAAGATTAAGAATTAGGCTGTCAGGTTCGGCTGGTGGGCATAATGGGATGAAATCAATTATTTCTCATCTCGGTAGTCAAAATTTTCCTCGTTTACGAGTTGGTATTGGTAAATCTGATGGGAACAAACAAACTATCTCTCATGTTTTAGGAAAGTTTACCCCTAAAGAAACCACCGTAATAGAGGAAGTTTTGTATCTATCGGTTAAAGCTGTTGAGTGTAGCCTCAAAGAAGGGATGGAAAAAGCTATGAGTCTTTACAACAGTAAAACCGTTTCAGAATAGGGAATGGGGATTGGGGAATGGTGATTGGGGCGGTTCGGAGACTTCATTACAAAACCGATCTATTTTGGGTTCAATACCTAGATATATTAAGTCTCCTCCCGGGGTGATTGGGGATTGGGAATAGGGAATGGGGAATTAGTAATTAGTAATTACTAGGTACGCTATTACTAGTCCCATAGGAAAATTAGTAATTAGGAATTAGAAATTAGAAAGGGCGCGATGGGCAATATCACGACGATAATACATTCCCTCAAAACTAATAGATTCTACAGCAGGATAAACCTGAGAAATCGCATCTTTTAAATTTTCCCCTAAAGCGGTAATTCCCAACACTCTACCCCCACTAGTGATTAATTGACCATCTTTAAAAGTTGTTCCTGCGTGAAACACGATTGCACCTTGAGCCGTAGCGGACTCAATTCCAGATATCACCTTTCCTTTTTCGTAAGCATCAGGATAACCACCAGAAGCAGCAACTACACACACTGCGCTACCAGACTTCCATTTAATAGGAGGTTGTTGGGCTAATTTCTGTTGAGTACAAGCTATAAGTAATTCGTCTAGGGGGGTATCAAGTAGGGGTAAAACTACTTGAGTTTCAGGGTCGCCAAAACGACAGTTAAATTCTAATACCTTGGGCTTAAGAGTGGGACTAATCATCAAACCAGCATAAACCACCCCTCGATAGTCAATTCCTCGCTTTTGTAATACTGCAATAGTAGGCTCTAAAACTTCTGTTTGAATTTGCTCCATCAATTCTGGGGTGACAATTGGCGCAGGGGCGTAAGTTCCCATTCCCCCTGTATTTTTCCCTGTATCTCGTTCTCCAATGCGTTTGTGGTCTTGGGATGGTATCAAAGGACGAATAGTTTGACCATCAGTTATGGCTAAAATCGAAGCTTCTTCCCCTTCTAAAAATTCTTCTATCACCAAAGTAGTAAAACCTTGTGCAAACAAACTATCGATTCCTGCTACTGCTTCTTCTGTAGTCATCGCTACAATGACCCCTTTTCCTGCTGCGAGACTGTCCGCTTTAACTACAATGGGCGCGCCTTGCTCTTGAATGTAAGCTTTAGCTAAAGTAGCATCTGTAAAAGTTGCCGATTTGGCTGTGGGAATTTGGGCTTCAATCATTAAATTCTTTGCCCAAGATTTACTAGACTCTAATTGCGCTCCTGCTTTATCTGGACCAAATACAGCTATATTATGTTGTTGAAGATAGTCGGTAATGCCTAGAGATAGAGGTATTTCTGGTCCTACTACTACTAGGGAAATATCTTGTTCTTTAACCGCTTTGGCGATCGCATCAAAATCATCCACTGCAAGATCCAGATTAAAACAGTTTGCCATAGTTGCCGTACCACCGTTGCCAGGAGTGCAGTAAACCGCCTCAACATTAGGGGATTTTAATAGTGTCCAAGCGATCGTGTGTTCTCTTCCTCCATTGCCGACAACTAGTATTTTCATGCTGCTTCTAACCTCTTAGCGTGCAAGTAGGAATTATAGCAGTAGATTACGAAGCGTAACAGCTATTGTGTCAAGTTCAATATTAATGCTGTAACCCAGAATGGGCTTTTCTCATTGGAGCGATCGCTCTTGGGGGGGAATTTACATCTAATGTGAATTGTCTAGCCAAATCAGGGGTAGATTTCTAAGACCTTGTAGATCTAATTCATGAATTACCCCCACAAAACATGATCTGTAGCCAACATTTTTTGAATTGGTATTACTATGTTTCAATAGTAATTGATAAATATACCATTCAAAGACTAATGAAATTGCCATCTTAGGAAGAAATATTTAAAGTCAGCTTTGTATGAAATTTGACGGAAACAGCGAGAGATTAACTTGTTTGTAAGTTTACTGTTCTCATCATTTTAAAATATGGTAATCTCTGTAGATGACTTAAGAAGAGAGAAAAAGTTAACGCCAAAAATTAGAGATTTCAATGTCTAAAATAATATGACATATTTTAATTCAGAACGTTATTTATTTTCTCGTAATTTACCACCAACGGCAGCTATCTTACTAGATGTAGAAAACTTTGCTCTCAAATTAGACTTAGAACAGCACCTTCAATCTTACTGTAAATATCCCATCACAATTAAATTTGCTGTAGCCAATTGGCGCAATAGTGCGATCGCACAATTAGATACACATTTACATCAACAAAGATACCAATTAATTCATGTGCCAAAAGAAAAAAATGCTGCTGATGCTCAAATTTTAACCCTAGGGGTATCCCTATTATTGCAGCATCCTCAAATAGTAGAGATAGCTATAGTTTCTCAGGACTCTATTTTCGATTATTTACATCAAACTCTACAGAGACAAGGATGTAAAACTTATAAAGTTTATCAACAATCCGGGAATATTTATTGTCACAGCTTTGCCGACAATTGTACTTATACAGTCTCAACAATTAATAATAAGACAAAAAAAAATACCCAGAAAACTCAAACCAGCAAACCCTCAAGTCAAGAGCTAAAAAAAATACTCCAAAATAAAATCGAATTAACTCTCAGTAAACTCAAGCGTAGCTCTGTCAAGCCAGTTACAGTGAGTCTATTATCTCAAGAGTTTAAAAAAGACTATCAACAATCTCTATCTGAAGTTATTAAAGGTAATAAACTAGATAAATCTGTTACTAAATTCCTTAAAAAAAATTGTACAGATACAATCGAAATCACTCAAAAAGACAACGTCTATTATCTATCGCTTAAAGAAAATAAATAATTGATAATTGCTAATTGTTAATTGTTCATTGATGGTTATTTAAAGGCTAGTAGGGTTAATTCAGGAATTAACCCTGACTATTAAGACTGGAAACTAATAGCACATTAGAGTAGGTTTATATTACAAAGAGATGGAGGCTTCTAATTGTTGCTTAATACTTTCTCTAGGAAAACCTCGCTCTATCTGCTGCATTTTTACTTGTTTGGCTTGTAGAGCTTTTTGTAAAACTTCCATCGCTACTACAGGTTTACCTTGACCACAGAAAAATAAGTCTGCTGCAAAATAACCGTATTCTGGCCAAGTATGAATAGCAATATGAGATTCTGCTAAGGTTGCTGTTGCAGTAACCCCGTGGGGACTAAACTGGTGAAGACATAAGTCTATGAGGGTAGCTTCTCCAGCAGCGATAGCGTCTATCATCGCAGCACGGATTTTCTCTGGATCATTGAGTAGCTCTGCTGGTGCTTGCCACGCATCTACAACCAGGTGAGTTCCCATTTTTTCCATTCGTTCGATTTACTCCTTAGAAATAATTTAATCGAGCTATTTAGATATAACATAGTCAAAAACTCTTCTCAAGAGGACGAGTAATCCTTGTTGAAGTAGAATTTGTTAACTTTTATTATCAAACTACAATATAACAAGTTCATTGGCTATTTAGTAGTTTTTCCGTTGGGCATAATAGTTTTTTGCCAGGAAACTTGCCATAAGTTAGTACCAGATAAGTCTGCACCAATAAGATTAGCCTTAGTTAAGTCTGCTCCTGTTAGGTTAGCATCCGTAAGATTGGTAAACAAAAGTCCTGCTTGGGTGAGAATGGCTCGGGATAAGTCCGCTTGATCTAAATTGGCATTAAGTAAATTTGTTCCTGTTAAGTTGGTTTCCTGTAAGATTACTTGTTGTAAATTCGCGCTAGTTAACTTTGCTGCTGTTAAGTTGGCATAACTGAGATTAGCTCCAGTCAAATTTGCACCTGTGAGATTAACATTTTCTAAGTTGGCATAACTGAGATTAGCTCCAGTCAAATCCGCATTTCTCAAATCAGAAAAACGTAAGTCTGCACCTTCTAAATTAGCTTGTTGCAGATTGCTATTGTGTAAATATGCCCGAATTACGATAGCATTTTTTAAGTTAATTCCTACTAAATTAGCATTTGTTAAAACTGTTTTTGTCAAGATAGCTTCTTGACAATTAGCATCTGTGAAAATTGCTCCTGTAAGACTAGAACCTGTCAAGTTAGTTTTCAGACATTCACTATCTTTCAGTTGGGTTTTGACTAAATTACAATGAATCATTACAGCTTCAGAGAGTTGAGCTTGATTCATTAACGCTCCACTGAAATTTGCTCCCGTCAAATCAGATTTTAACCACGAAGTTTCTGTTAAATTACCTTGAAAAAAATTAGCATCTACTAATTGCGCCTGATCTAGTTTTACTTGATACAGGTTTGCTTTAGTAAAATTAGCGTTAATAAGCTGGGCTTGTTGTAAATCAATTTTAAGCAATTTACTTTCACTTAAATTAATACCATTGAGATTTACTTTTTGCAAGTTAACTTGAGTTAATTTTATCTTAATAAAGTTGCGATTACCTTGTTGATATTGTTTTAATAGCTTCTGAGCTTTCCACTGTTTAATCCTACTCATAAAAACTGCTGTTTTTCACTTTCAAAGAGTGATTTGCAGCCTCTCCTTATTTGATTATAAAGTTTATTTGATTGCAAAATAGTAAACATGATTGAGTCATAACTGAGCTAAAAGTCTGGAGGGTAATAGAGTATCATAGTTACCTATTGCTTAATCTTTCCAAAGACTGCATTTTAGCAACTGAGTAAAATCCTATTAACTTAATTAGTAATTCTCTAAAACAGAAGTGTCTTTTTGAGATGATTCGAGAATTATGACTATAGTCAGATACTCACCTGATACTATTCCCAACCAGGTCGAGGCATCAAATTAGAAAAGTCTTTAGCTTTAGTTTTACGGATTGAGTCTATACCTTCGTCAATCTCTTTAACAGGTAACATACATTAAGCTATAAATCATATATACTGCAATATCATAAATCACGCTAAAAGTCAATGCTCAGGAGCGGGTATGGATACAGAATAAGGACTTATATCAAATCACTAAATGTTTGATGCACATAAGGCATCAACAATAAATGGATAATATCGTTTCCCTTTAAGATTGCTACAGATGATGGACACGGAGACAAGGAAGACAAGGGGGACAAGGGTGATTAATACGCAGCATATTTAAAGTGATTTGATATTACAACCTGTACCAAACCCTTTCCCAAAATGTTTGTCACAGATCACGTTTTGTAGGGGTAATTCATGAATTATCACCTACAAGTTATTATGTACTATTGTTGTCGCAAAATAGTATAAGCAATTATGCCCAGTCCCTAGACCGGGTGCTTGACTCTAAACATCCTGTTAAATCAGGGCGTAATTGTTCAGCATTACGCAAATAGCAATGAACTATTCCCGATTGAGGCTTAAGACTATTGACCTGAATCAGAACTCTGATACAACGTTCTAAACTTCCAGGGACATACATTTGTTGTAAATCTAGCAGAGGTACTTTATCCCAACCAGGACGATGACGGGCAATCGCAGCAGGAAAGAGGGAGTTTAGATCGCAAGTAACAGTAAAAAACACGCAGATGATATCTTCAGAGTCAAATTGATTGTGAGCTTCAATTTTATCAAGTAACTCTGTCACTGCTTCTTTAATTGCTTCAATACTGTTTTCCGTAACGGTAGTTGCACCTCTAATTCCCCTTACTTTCCACTCCACAATTTTTTCCTCCACTAAATCTTGCCAACAATATTAATTAAGGTCTATATAACCAGAGGGGTTGACCAGAAGTTGCTAGTTCAAATTCTACCCAATCTATTCCAGCAGCGATACTGGATTTGGTTTGGCTTCTTCCTGGTAGAAAACGATTTACCAAGGACTTTGGTTCTTCGATGGTGAAACATTCTGCTTTCTCTGGGTCGAGTCCTGCTAATTCCGCAGCCCAACGACGAGCGTCTTCTTCTGTCCCCAGGCGATCTACTACTCCCAATTCCAGAGCTTGTTCTCCTGTAAAAATTCTGCCATCAGCGAAGGTCTTAACTCTTTCAACTTCTAGGTTGCGTCCTTCTGCTACAGTTTTGACGAACTGGTCGTAACTAGTATCTATTAGTTCTTGCAAGATTCTTTCTTCTTCTTCGGTTAGTTGACGATCAAAAGACAAAATATCTTTATAGGGTCCTGATTTGATAGTCTTGAAAGAAACACCAATTTTATCTAGTAACCTTTCTAAGTTATTTCCTCTGAGGATTACTCCGATGCTACCAGTGATTGTTCCTGGGTTAGCTACTATGTGTTTTGCTCCCACACCGATATATACTCCCCCAGAAGCAGAAATATTACCGAAGCTGGCTACAACCTTAACATCTTTTTCTTCTTGCAGCTTTTGTAGTGCAGAGTAAATTTCTTGAGAATCTCCTACTGTTCCTCCAGGAGAATCAATACGTAATAGAAGAGCAGGGAATTTCTTTTCTTCTATGATTTTAAAAGCTTTCAGGACATGGTTGCGAGTATCAGAACCAATAGCCCCTGTAATCTCAATTCTTGCTATTTGTTTGCGGGTTTTTTTTCTAAAGGGCCAGATCATTATACAGATATGTTTAAAAAATAGAACTATCAAGGCAATATAAAGAGTGATTTCTCCACACACTGACTTTTAGTAAAGAGAGGGTGTGGGCTTCTACTCTCGCGAATAGAATTTTCTGCGTTGCACTTACCTAGATATTGCTATCCCTGGCAGTACGCATTCAGCAGACAGTTTCCTTTCCGACTCATCCAGCCGTACTACTGATTTTAATCCTCGATTTAAAATCACTCGACCACTAGCATGATCTCTTGAAGTAGAGTATCCACATTCAGGACAAAAATGAATTCTTTGATTAAGTTCCTTTTTCCCTGTATGAGTACCACATTCAGGACAAATTTGACTGGTGTACTTATGGTCAACCTGAGCAAAATATTTTCCTCATTATATCTACGATGAGACTTAAAGCCTATCGACTTTGCTTTTAAGCGGGAGGGATTCCACCAACGATGCTTCCCATACGGGTGTTCCGCTTCTGCGAGATTAAGCTAATTTTAATGTTAATCTGAGTTTTTTATCAGTATATAAATACTTATTTGCCCCCATCTACCAAATCTATGTTTAAATTTAGTTAACAAAAGTACAAATTTGATTAAAATTTAAGTTAATTAATTTTCTCATAACCCGAACTACATGGAACTAAGTTATAAAAAAACCATTTTTCCTCTGACACCCTTGATATTTATTGCTCCCTTCTTTTTGTGGGGAACTGCAATGGTAGCAATGAAAGGAGTAATTCCTTACACAACTCCTTTTTTTATGGCAGGAGTCCGTTTAGTACCTGCTGGTATTTTAGTTCTAATTGTTGCCATTATCTTAAAACGTCCTCAACCCAAAACCTGGAAAGCTTGGTTCTGGATTATTTTATTTGCAGTGATAGACGGAGCGATGTTCCAGGGATTTCTGGCAGCAGGATTAGTGCGTACCAATGCGGGATTGGGTTCTGTAATGATTGATTCTCAACCTATAGCAGTAGCTTTACTATCTAGTTGGCTATTTGGGGAAGTAATTGGTATTTTTGGATTTTTAGGCTTAATTATGGGGATTTTGGGCATTAGTTTAATTGGATTGCCTGATCGCTGGATTTATAGTATTTTCCAAGGAGATTTAACAGCAGTAAATTTAGACTTACTCGGATTATTTGATAATGGTGAGTGGCTGATGCTCCTAGCTTCCTTATCTATGGCGGTGGGTACAGTCTTAATTCCCTACGTTTCCCGTCACTGCGATCCTGTGGTTGCTACGGGTTGGCACATGATTCTTGGTGGAATTCCGCTATTTATGATTTCGGTGTGGCAAGAATCAGAACAATGGGTCAATATCGACCTCTCAGGCTGGCTAGCTTTAGCTTATGCTACTGTTTTAGGTAGCGCGATCGCCTATGGGATATTTTTCTATCTCGCATCACTAGGCAATCTTACCAGTCTAAGTTCTTTAACCTTTCTAACTCCCGTCTTTGCTCTGCTATTTGGCAACTTAATTTTGTCAGAAATCCTCAGTCCCATACAATCGATAGGAGTTTGTCTGACTCTTGTTAGTATTTATCTCATCAACCAACGAGAACAGTTAGCCAAAAAATTCCCGCTTCCTAAATTCTCAGATAAATAATTAAAAACTACATTCCCCGCAGCGCGACAAAATTAGGCAACTCCACCATCTTGCATAACTCCCCAGCAAACCTACTTGTTTTAGCTGTCCTTGAGGAAGATGTCCATTCCAAGGCAAATGTCCTACAGGTGCATTTAGAGTATAGTTAATAGCACTACTATCAAGCCAACCATTACTATCTCGCCATCCCAGATGCTCTCCCAAGGAACATTCTGTCTTGTAATCGATTTTTCCCCCGAGTTTTTGCCAAATACGTTTTTGTACAGAGAAGCCAAAACGACCGTTACTATGTTCTACCCAAAGACGGTCTATAGATTCTAGGAAATCACAGGGAAGTTTTTGAGTTGATTCGTAATCTAACCAACCTTCTTTAACTCTATTAGCTATCTTTAGCATCAAATCATAAGTTTCTTCATCTGCTTGTTGCCAGTTTTGGGCTACTAATAATGCTTTTAAACGGCTGTATTTTGTTTCTAAATCTAAAACTTTATGATTTGTTGTATTCAATAATATGGTGAACCACTCTGGTATAGATTGAGGGCGTTGCTCGGGAGCGAGTTTCATTCCTTGGAGAATAGCTTGATTAAGGCGATCGCTGATTTGGGGATTATGTTGTTTTGGAGGAATTAATTTTGCTCCTTGGTAGCGAAATTGAGCAGGTAGGGGTTGTTCTCCCGTTAACAGAAAATAACAAGTAGCAGCTAAAGCATAAACATCAGTATAAGCTCCTCGTTTAGCTCTAACTTCATATTGTTCGATAGGAGCATAGCATTCTGTCCTAGCATTAGTATGGGTTAAAACTTTACCATCAACAAATTCCCTTGCTAAACCAAAATCAATTAATACTGCTTCCCCTGTATCTTGTCGTAACATGATATTAGATGGTTTTACATCACGATGTAATAAACCTTGTTGATGAATATAGGTTAAAGCATCCCCAATTTGCTGAATGTATTTTAGAGCAGATTGGGAAGCTAAAATCCCTTGATGTATTACTTTTTGTTCCAAGTCACCGCCAGTAACATATTCCATAACCATGCACCACAATTTCTCTTCGCGACAAACATCATTAACTTTGATAATGTGAGTATGGCTACATTTAGCAAGGCGGAAGGCTTCTTGGACAAATTTTTCTTGCTGTTTATCAAAATTGGGCTTAGTTTGAATCAAATCGTTGGCTGTTTTAATTGCTACTAACTTATCTAGAAATGTATCTTTAGCACGATAGGTAACGCCAAAACCCCCTACCCCTAAAACTTCTTCTATCACATATTTACCTCCTTGTATTGCTACTCCTGGTTTCCAAATCATTAGCTTATGTTATTTCAAGTTGTAAGTGATGCCCTTAGAACTAAAATTAAGTACTTTTATGGTAAATACTTTTGTACGACTTGCCACCCTGTTAGAGACACAAAAATTAATCCCCCAAATAATACAACGTTAATAGTTAGGTGTAGATTTCTAGCCCAGATATTTCTGCCATTAATCTGAGTTGCACTCCAAGCAGACAATAAAGTCAGTAATACCATAACTATTCCAGCTACTAAATGGGGTGAGTGTCCCAGACTGCCATAATAACCTATAGTTCCAATCAATCCGATCGCCAGCAATAGTAATACTAGTAAAACCATGACGATACCAGAGGTGTAGTGAAAACTCCTCAGCCAAGAAGATAGACGTACTCTGTTCTTGCGAGCATACCAGACTACACTACCAGATACCAATAATATTCCATAGGCAAGAATGGTCAATCCCATTGACCAAGCTGCAATTTTCCACAACCAGAGAAATGAAGGTAAATTCAAATTTCGTCACCAAAAATTAATTCTTGAACTAGTCTATAGCTATTTATCTATTTTCTCATGCCTAAAAAAAATGGGATTGTTATATTGAACAACCCCAGTTTAATATTGATTTCTAAATTTTTTTTACCGATAATTTATGTAGTTTTAAACACTGACTATCTGCTTGGTGTTTGAGCGATCCACAAAATTATTATGGTTAGTTTTGCTGTGGTCTAAGGAAGCTTTTTGCGTGAGGGAAGAATTATTAGTATCCTCTTTTGCTTCTTCTATACAAAGACGTTCACAGGGTATTCTGTCGGATAGGATCGCGCTAGCCATCATTCCGCAGTGAATTTCTAATAATGCTTGAGGAATTGCCTCAAAAACTAGTCTCTGACCAGGGAAAACCACTCTTTCAAAGTACCAATTAGGAATATTAGTGATTCTGGCTACTTGAATGCGGTCAGTGGCATTTACGTAACAACACAAAAGACGAGTATTTTGTTCATTTGGTAAGGAGTCAATTAGTTGAGACATAATTTATTGAAGCGTTTAAAAACTTTGTTTACTATTTCTTTAAATAAGCTAACACTTCTGATCCCCAATAGTTGTAAAAGGGAATACCAATTCTCTTTTTCTTACTTTATTTTTGTAAAATTATAAGTTTATTTACAATTTCATTTTTATCTAATGTTTATCTTATATTATTCCTATAATGGAATATCTATACCTACATTCAAATAAAGCCTTAAAGTTAGAGAGAAGCGGCCGCGCAGCGCCTGCGAAGCAGACCACGCAGTGCGGAAGCGAAGCTGAGATCGCCTTGAAACCAACAAAAGTAAGACCCTTCTTCAGATAACTTTACATAACTTCCAGTCTAGCAATTAAATACCCGACAATTCCCTATAAGATAATACAGTAGTACAATTTACTTTTTAGATTGAAACACTACAGACCCTATGGTTGCTGAAAGAACTTTACCAAAATTTGACACCAGTTCCGTCAAAATAACGAAAGAAGAAGGCTTAATGCTCTATGAAGATATGGTGTTAGGACGCTTCTTTGAAGACAAGTGCGCGGAAATGTACTATCGAGGAAAAATGTTTGGTTTCGTCCACCTCTACAACGGTCAAGAAGCCGTCTCTACTGGGGTAATTCGAGCCATGCGAAGAGATGAAGACTTTGTGAGCAGTACTTACCGTGATCACGTTCACGCTTTGAGTGCTGGTGTTTCTGCTAGAGAAGTGATGGCAGAATTGTTTGGGAAAGAAACTGGCTGTAGTAAAGGTCGGGGTGGCTCAATGCATATGTTTTCTTCTCAACATAATCTTTTAGGGGGCTACGCCTTTGTCGCTGAAGGGATCCCTGTTGCTACTGGTGCAGCATTCCAATCTAAGTATCGTAAAGATGCTTTGGGAGATAAGAGCGCGGATCAAGTTACAGCTTGCTTTTTTGGTGATGGAGCAAGTAACAATGGTCAGTTTTTTGAATGTTTAAATATGGCTGCATTGTGGAAGTTACCCATTATTTATGTGGTAGAAAATAATAAATGGGCGATCGGAATGGCTCATGAGCGTGCTACTTCTCAGCCAGAAATTTTTAAAAAAGCTACTGTTTTCAACATGGCTGGTCACGAAGTTGATGGTATGGACGTATTAGCGGTTCGGGGTGTGGCGCAAGAAGCTATAGCCCGCGCCCGTGCTGGAGAAGGACCCACCCTTATCGAAGCCTTAACTTATCGTTTCCGAGGACACTCTCTTGCTGACCCTGATGAGTTACGCTCTCAGGAAGAAAAAGAGTTTTGGGCAGCCCGTGACCCAATTAAAAGATTAGCAGCAGATTTAGCAAAACGTAATTTAGCCACAGCAGCAGAGTTAAAAGCCATTGACGATAAAGTTAAAGCTATTGTTGAAGATGCAGTAGAATTTGCTGAATCTAGCCCTGAACCTAATCCAGGGGAATTATACCGCTATGTTTTTGCCGGAGATTAATCTTAACTCCACAAGAAGCTGACTTGCGCCTTTACAAGGATAATAGCATTTCTATTTAAAGAAAGCCTGACTATGGCACTGGTCAAGAGAGGAGGGGGAATCGGGCGAGGGGACTAGGGAAGTCGCTAGACTTCGTCGCCCTTCACCGAACGCGCACCTTCGGTGGTGGGAGATTCGGGGTAGTGCAGGAACAGGGAGAGTAATACTTATTATTTATTACTTATTACTTATTACTTTTTTCCTCATCCTTTGATTAAGTAGGGATAATTGCTTAATTGTCCCGATTTTTTGGGAAGTACGAATACTTATAGATAATAATATTTTTATGAAATAATCGTAATTATAGTAAATGTAACTACAAAAAAAATCAAAATTCAGCAAAAATACTGAACACATTAAGGAAAAACATCGACTATATTACAGATATCGAAACTAAGTTGAATTAATTAATTAATTAAGTATTTACTATTCCAATAAAAAATGTAATTGCCCATACATAATTGATGGGGAGTTTTTTGTTGTGAATTGTTAGTAACTAATTTTTTGGTGAGGATAGTGAACAGAAATAATGTCTCCTAATTAAATCATATAAATATATAGGAGATGTCATGAAAGTATTACGGAAGTTGCATAATTATTTAACTCCGTTCGTGTTTATAGTGGGCGCGATCTCTGTTGATTCTTTTCAGCCTACTAATGCAGTTAATTTTGGCGAAACAAGTATCCAAGAAGAGAATGTGGCGATAATTGCTACTCCTTATCGCCATGGTTATACTCTCATGGTGGTGGAGCAAATCCCCTATAAAAGAAGATGTTGGAGCGAACATGGAAGTAATCCTGTTGCGATCGATCCTCTGTTACTAGAGTTTGATTTTACTCGTGTCTGCAAACGCAGTACTGATAGTAATGGCTACTCAATTCGTCTAGATGGAAAAGACTTAGGTATGGACTACCTGATCGACATCGTGGAAGAAGGAGGAGAATTGCATTTAGTAGGAATTCATCGTGACCCCAAAGTTCCAAGGCTGTATATTGGTAAAACTCACGGGATTGTAGAAGGTTCGCTAAAAATCTTTTTAAATAAAGGTTGGCAATTGACTAAGCGTACCTATCAAGGACAACAAACAGAACACTTTTATTTGAGCGGAAATTCAGTAGCTATGAATTCAACTCAAGAATATAACTGTCCTGCGGTTGTAGGTGCGACAAAGTAGAGTCCAAAGCCAACCATCATCAAACACTTTCCACTAAACTAGCACAGATATCTGAAAGTAATAGTGTAGGATTTCTGTGCTTCTCGTTCTCCAGTTTATATAGAACCAATATTGATCATCTGACGAATTTCTTTCGATTTAAAGCCAAGATTCATCGGGCGTTTGACTCCTGGTAAAATTGCCACATCGTATAATTCAGTGACTATTCCCTCGATTAGTAAAGAATGAACCATTTTCCCTGTAGTCAGGTCAATTACTAACAGTCCACAGTAAGGCTCAGTTTTGTTAGCTGCTAAATTATCGTCGAGAGGTAAACCAGAAAAGGTTTTATGCTCCCGTGGTTTAGAAATTCCTACCACTGCATAATCATTAATAAAAGCCAGTCCTCGCAGATATCCAGGGCAAAAAGTTAATGGCTCAAACTTACCTGTTTTAACATCTACTATGCCAAAATAGCCTGTACCAGAATTATGCAACCATAAACGCTCTCGATATACTCTAGGAGAATGAGGCATAGAAAAACCAGTAGCAACTATTTCATTACTGGGAACATCAATAACACAACCACCACCCTTTCTAGTTTCGCGCCAACCATCAGGGGTATCAGTTTGACCTACTGCGGTAACGTAACGAGTCGCACCATTTTCTAAGGCTAAACCATTGAGATGACAACGGTCTTGGGGTACTAACTTAGAAACAAATTTGGGTTTCCACAGAGGGATAAAACTATGAGTATCACTAATAGTTGCTAAACAACTAAATAAGGTATTAACAAAAATTACTTGACCATCTTTGTCTATCACCACATCATGAATATCAAGATTGCCTGTAGTGTAGCCCATCTGAGGAATATACAGGCGATCATAACCTTGATGTAGTTGATTTGGTTCCAGGGCGTTTTCTAATCGCCACAACTGATAAAGAGAACTCAGCCAAATAGTTTGAGGAGTAGCCCAAAGACCCATACAACGATTAAAAGTCCGCTCAAAAATAGATAAGCTTCCATCTGGTTGTACACCAATAAAAAAGATTTTTCCTGCTTGATAAGTAGTAAAAGCAAGGCTTACTTGTTGTTTTACTAACCAACTAGCAAGGTTTTGAGAACCTTTAATTTCTAGAGATGGTTTTTTTTTGCTATCGACTTGGGTCATGGCTACTCACATCAATTGGAATAAAAAAGAGGAGATATCTTTGTCGGGGAATTGAGGAATTACCCCGACGCTCATTTCATTATGTCATTAGACTTAGATAAATAGGAATTCAGAATCGTCTAAGCTTAATTCAGGAGAAACATTCTCGATCACCGCAATCACTTCTCCAACACTCTCAATTCCAGGGTCGAAGATCACTCTAGCACCAATAGTGCCAGTACTAGAGGTAAATAAATCTAAACTATAGAACTCTCTTTGACCATTGAGTTGAATACTATCTTCACCAGAGTTGAAATCAGTAATGAGTGCAAAATCAGATTCTCCC
>JAAUYH010229936.1_pt1 | contig 25452 bp, 19 predicted proteins | sample 7278061 | NCBI WGS metagenome assembly JAAUYH01 (sample SAMN14350203, study PRJNA611818) | marine sediment metagenome | isolation source: surface marine sediment (0.6m) | place: French Polynesia: Moorea | collected 2018-08 | reverse complement strand
GTTGAGGATGTTCTGCACCCATTGCTCGGCATCCGCGCAACCATCTCCGGGTGGCATGGGATCCTGGTTCACGCAGCCAGTGGCGCCGGGCGGGCAGTTTAGGCGGACGTGGAAGTGGTAGTGATGCCCCCACCACGGCCGGATCTTGCGCAGCCAGGACCGGTCGCCCCGCGCGTCGTTGCACATCTGCACCTTGGCGCCGGGGAAGACGAAGATCCGCGCCACCGCCGGGTCGCTCGCCGCGGCCTTCAGGATTTCATGATGCGCGCGGGTCCAGCTGCTGTTGGTATAGGCCCCATTGGCGCGGCGCATGGAGATCGACGAGATGTTCTCGCGCTCGGTCACGCTGAGGCCGAGATTGTTGGCGGGCAGCATCCAGATGTCGATGTCGAGCCCGATTTGGTGGCTGCGATGCCCTGTGAGCATCGGGCCGCCCCGCGGTTGCGAAATATCGCCGATATAGAGACCATTCCAGCCGGGCTGCGTGGCGGCGAAGGCAGAAAGGCGTTTGATGTAGTCGATGGTGACCGGGTGGCCCCAGTTGCGGTTCCGCGAGAGCCGCATCGCCTGCCAGGTCGGCCCGGTCTCGGGAAGTTGCTCACCACCCGCCATGCAGCCCTTGGCATAGCCGCCGTAAGGAGCCGGCGATTGCGGCGAGGCATCTCGCTAGGCGCCGAAAAGGGTCTTGGCCAGCGCTGTGGGGTCGATATTGGACTGTGCCAGGGTAACGGCCGCGACGCGCGGTTCCGGCGCGGGCGCCGGTGTGTCGCTGAATGTCGCGCGCTCGCTGCGGGAACACCCGGCGGCGATCAGGATCAGGGCGAGGGTTGCGGCGAGTCGGACCATGTTTCTGCTCGGTCTCCGTCCGGTTTCACCCAGATTAACAGGATCAGCCCAAGAAGAAAGAGCGCAATCAGAGGGGTCACGCCGAGCCGCTGACTGCCGGTCAAATCGGTGGTGATCGCGATGGCGGCGGGAGCGAGGAAGGTGGTGGCCTTGCCGGCGAGCGCGTAGAGCCCGAAGGCCTCGGTAATGCGTTCGGCATTGGCCTGGCGGACCATCATCGTGCGGCTCGCGGCTTGCAGGGCGCCGCCCGCCGCGCCGATCACGGCGCCACAGATGTAGAAGGCGGTGTCGGGCAGCGACGAGTCCGGACCGACGGCGATGCCAAGCACGGACTCGCGCGAGATCAGGATGATGGCGCAGGCCACAAGCGCCAAGGTCCAGATGCAAGTCAGGATCACCGGCTTCGGGCCGAGCGCCTTGTCCGCGCGGCCACCGATCCAAGCGAAGATCGCGCCGGTGATCGCGGCCATGATCCCGAAGACGCCGATATCCACGACGCTCCACCCCAGCACGCCCAGCGCGTAGATACCGCCGAAGGTGTAGATACCATTGAGCGCGTCGCGGTAGAGCATGGAAGAGCCGAGATAGGCCGAAAGAGAGACGTGTTTCGGCAGCGACCGGATCGTGCGGGCGAGGTCACGCAGGCCCTTGCTGACGTTCGCACCGCGAACCACGGCGTGACGGGGTTCGCGGACCCAGAGGAAAAACGGGATCATGAAGACGGCGTACCAGATCGCGGTGAGTGGGCCGACCGAGCGGGTGCCCTCGCGTGTTTCCGGGTCCAGGCCGAGGATCGGCTCGATCCCGATGAAGGTGACACCCTTGTCGTTTTCGGCCAGCAGGAGCAACATGAAGATCAGTGCCAGAACTCCGCCGAGATAACCCCAGGCCCAGCCGCTGCCCGAGATCGCGCCAAGCTCGTCATGCTCGCCTAGGGAGGGCAGCATCGCGTTGGTGAAGATCGTCGCGAACTCCATCCCGATCAGGCCGATACCGAAGAATACGAGCACCCAGAAGATGCTGAAACCCTCGGGATTGGCGGTCCAAAGTCCCGCGGCGCCCACCACGTAAAGGATCGAGAACACCCAGACCCAGGGCATGCGCCGTCCCGTGCTATCGGCGATGGCGCCGAGGATCGGGGCGAGCACGGCGATCAGAATGCCGGCGGTGGTGAGCCCGTATCCCCAATAGGCCTGCGCCTCGGCCCGCGCGGCGTCCTCGGCCATGCCGCCCGCGGTGAGCCGGTCGATGACGATTTCGGCGAAGAACGGTCCGAAGATGAAGGTCAGCAGCAGCGTGTTGTAGGGCTGGCTGGCCCAATCGAACATCATCCAGCCCCAAATACGCTTACGCTTTGAAGTCTCTGCCACTCCGTCCCCCCAAATGGCTGGAGCGATATGACAGGCAAAGCCAGACCCTTGCAACTGTGAAGTGTTCCCGTCTCTTGCTTGGCGGGACGAAGCCCACTACCTGTGGCAACGACACAAGAACAGGCGGCCCATGAACAACATCATCGACATCCTGAGCCTGCTGCTCGACGTGGCGTTCTTCATCATGATCGTCCACATCATCATGAGTTGGCTGATCAACTTCCAGGTGCTGAACCTGCGGCAACCCTTCGTGTTCCAGCTCTGGAGCGGGTTGAACCGGCTTCTGGAGCCGATCTATGAGCCGATCCGGCGCATTCTGCCGGACACGCGGCCGTTGGATCTCGCGCCGCTCGTGGCGTTTATCATCATCATCATCCTGCGTGACATCCTGCTGCCCGACCTGCGGTTCTAGGGCCGCGCATTCGGTCTTGTTCACCGATTCTTCATCTGCGATGGTCCACTGAATAAGAGCAGTTTGAAGAAAATTCGCAGGGATCCATGGACCGCGCGCGCGAGCTTCTGTCGGAAGTATTTGGATTCGACGACTTCCGGCCCGGGCAGAAAGAGATCGTCGAGGCGGTGATCGCCGATCGTAATGTGCTGGCGATCATGCCGACCGGGGGCGGGAAGTCGCTCTGTTTCCAGCTACCAGCCCTATGCCGCGAGGGCGTGACGGTTGTCATATCACCCCTGATCGCGTTGATGCGGGACCAGGTCCGTGCACTGCGCGAGGCCGGGGTCGAGGCCGGGGCGCTGACCTCGGGCAATACCGAGGCCGAGACGGATGAGGTGTTCGAGGCGCTGTCTGAGGGGCGGCTGAAACTGCTCTACATGGCGCCGGAGCGGTTGGCTTCGGGCGGTACTCTGCCCTTGCTGCGCCGGATCGGCACCTGCCTGATCGCGGTGGACGAGGCGCATTGCGTCAGCCAGTGGGGCCATGACTTCCGCCCGGACTACCTGCGGATCGGCGAGTTGCGGCGGGCGCTGGGCGTGCCTTTGGCAGCGTTCACCGCCACTGCCGATCCCGAGACCCGTGACGAGATCGTCGACCGGCTCTTTGACGGCATGCCGCCCGAGACCTTTCTGCGCGGTTTCGACCGGCCGAACCTTCACCTCGCCTTCGCGGCCAAGAACAACCCGCGCCGCCAGATCCTCGACTTCGCTGCCGCGCGCAAGGGTCAGTCCGGCATCGTCTATTGCGCCACACGGGCCAAGACCGAGACGCTCGCGAACGCGCTTCGCGAGGACGGGCACAGTGCCTGCAACTACCATGCCGGCATGGATCCCGCCGACCGGCGCGAGGTCGAGGGGCGGTTTCAGCGCGAGGACGGCTTGATCGTCGTCGCCACAGTCGCCTTCGGCATGGGCATCGACAAGCCCGACATTCGCTGGGTCGCCCATGCCGATCTGCCGAAATCCATCGAGGCGTATTACCAGGAAATCGGCCGCGCCGGTCGGGATGGCGCGCCCGCCGAGACGTTGACGCTCTATGGTGCTGACGACATCCGCCTGCGCCGGTCGCAGATCGATGAAAGCCTTGCCCCCGACGAACGCCGCGCCGCCGACCACGCGCGTCTCAACGCCCTGCTTGGGTTGGCCGAGGCGCTCCGTTGTCGCCGTCAGACGCTCTTGAGATACTTCGGCGAAGACCCCGCGCCCTGCGGCCATTGCGACCTGTGCGATCGCCCGGCGGAGGTTTTCGACGGGACCGAGGCCGTGCGCAAGGCGCTCTCGGCGATCCTGCGTACGGGTGAGAGCTTCGGCGCAGGGCATCTGATCGATATCCTGATCGGGAATGAGACCGACAAGGTGCGCGCGCGGCGGCATCAAGACCTGCCCACCTTCGGTGTTGGCGGCGAGTTCGACCGCAACCAGTGGCAAGCGATCTTTCGGCAGATGATGGGCCACGACCTCGTCCGCCCCGACCCGTCGCGTCACGGTGCCCTACGGATGACGCAGGCTGCGCGGCCGATTCTGCGCGATGAGGCCTCGATCGAACTGCGCCGCGACACGATCCGACAGGCCCCACGCCGCCCCGCCGCCAAGGCACTGGTCAGTGAGGAAAACGCGCCGCTGTTGTCCGCCCTAAAGGCCAAGCGCCGGGCGCTCGCCGAGGCCGCGCGCGTCCCCGCCTACGTGATCTTCACCGACCGCACGCTGATCGAGATGGCCGAGCGACGGCCGACGACGCTCGACGAGATGGCCGGGGTCAGCGGGGTGGGCGCCAAAAAGCTCGACCGCTACGGCGCCGCCTTCCTCGAAATTGCCGCCGGGGACGCGCCACTGCCGACACATCCCGTCCGGCTGAAACTCGCCGGGCGCAGCGAGGGCGCGATTTACGACCAGCTGTTGCAGGCCCAGGCGGACCTCGCGCGCGGCGAGGCCGGGACGGGCAAGCCGATGAGCTGCCCGGCCTCGCTTCTGGCCAAGATCGCCTCGATGAAGCCGCGGGATATGGACGGGCTCGCGGGGCTGTTGGGGGAACGGCGGGCGGAGCGGTTCGGGCCGGCGTTTCTGAGTATCCTTCAGGACGGCTGAGCCGCTGGACCCTGCCGCCAGAGCGACTAAATTGCCCGGCAAGACACCAAAGAAGGACGGCGCAGATGCTGGTAGTGGTTTCCCCCGCGAAACGGTTGGATTGGTCCGAGGTGCCGGGCGTCGAGGCGACGGCGCCCGATTTCCAGCATGAGGCCAATATCCTCGCCAGCCATGCGCGGCAGCTGACGCTCACAAAGCTCAAGGGGCTGATGGACCTTTCGGATGACCTTGCGCGGCTGAACCGCGACCGATTCCAGACCTTCGAGCCGCAGTCGAGCGACGACAATGCCCGCCCCGCCGTCTTTGCCTTTGCGGGCGACACCTACCAAGGGCTCGAGGCCCGCTCGCTTGATGCCGACACACTGGAATATGCGCAGGATCACCTGCGAATTCTCAGCGGGCTCTATGGCGTTCTGCGGCCTTTGGATGCGATCCAGGCGTACCGGTTGGAGATGGGCAGCCGGTTGAAGACACGGCGGGGCACGTCGCTTTATGACTTCTGGCGGGATATTCCGGCGAAGGCGTTGAATGAAGCCGCCGAGGCGGTGGGCGCGTCGTTTTTGGTAAACTGCGCGAGCCAGGAGTATTTCGGTGCGGTTGATCTGAAACGGCTGAAGCCCCGGGTCATCGAGCCGGTGTTCATGGAAGTGAAGGCCGGCACACCGAAGATCGTCAGTTTCTTCGCCAAGAAGGCGCGCGGGACGATGGCGCGGTTCATCCTGGAACGTCGGATCACCGATCCCGAGGGGCTGAAGGATTTCGACCTCGGCGGTTACCGTTTCCAGCCCGGCGAGAGCAGCGACACGCGGCTCGTGTTCCACCGCGATGAGGCGGCTCAGTCCTTCAAGGAAGCGTCGTAGGCGACCAGTTCGACCGTGTTGCCCTCGGGGTCGGTCGTGAAGATGCCGCGCCAGCCGATCCAGCGGAATTCCTGCACCGTGTAGGGCTGGCCGAGGCTGTCGTACCACGCGACTACGGCGTCCTGTTCATCGAACGGCAGCGACAGCGCGATATGGTGCAGGGACGAGCGTGCGCCGGTTTCGGGCGGCTCGGTCCCGGTGGGATGGATTTCGGGCCGGCTCCTGTCGTGGCGGAAGAGCGCGAGTACGCTAGTGTGGCCGCCGAAGCCCTTGGCGATCTTGAAAAAGACGATGCCGTCGGAGTGGTCACCCGAAAGGCGCTCGAGGCCGATGACATCCTCGTAGAACGCCACCATCGCTGGCATATCGGTGCAGCGGATCGCGATTTCGCCCAGCGCTCGGGGGCGGAAGCCTCTGTCACTCATATACGGAGCGTTGCAGAGCCCGGCCTTCGCAGCAAGTGTCTAGCTGGCGGCTTGCTGAGGCTCTTCGGGGAAGACGGGTCGGCAATCCTCTGGTGTCTCGGCGGCGATGCGCTCGAAGATGAGAGGCTTTTTTAGAGGTTTGGTGAGGTAGTGGTCGAGGCCAGCGGCGAGGACGCTCTCGTCGTCGCCGGTCATCGCGTGGGCGGTGAGCGCGACGATGGTGGTGTGGTTCATTCCCTGTTTCGCCTCGATTGCGCGGATCTGCTGGGTCGCCTCCTTGCCATCGACCTCGGGCATGGAGATGTCCATGAAGATCAGGTCGGGCTGTTGGGTGCGGAAGGCCTCGACCGCCTCGCGCCCATTGGTGGCGAAGGTGAGCTCGATATCGAGCGCCTTGACCAGCTTGCCGAAGACCAAGCGGTTGGTCTTGTTGTCCTCGGCGGCGAGGATGCGCATGGCGCGGGCTGGTTGCGGTTCGCTGGGTTGGGGCGAGTCCGGGACCTCGGCGATAGAAGGCGAGCCCGAGGCTTCGATGGATTGACACTCGGGGGTGACCGTCTCGACGACTGGTTCGGGTTCCAACGCGGGGTTGGGCAGCGCCGCGATGGCGCCGAAGAGCTCTCGGCGCCGCAGGGGACGCTGTAGGATGGTGACCGCGGGGTCATCCTTGGGGCCCTCACCGGGACCTGGCGTGAAGAAGAGGACCGGACCCTTGAAGCCGGCCTCGCGCAACTGCCCAAAGAGATCGCCGCCGGGCATATCGGGTAGTCGGGCATCTATGATCACGACGTCGCCGGGGCCCGGGCCCGCCTCTAGCGCCTCAGCGCCGGACCGGCAGCTCAGCACTTTGAGCTGCTGCATCTCGAGCTGTTCGCTTGTGATCTTGCGGTTGACCGCCTGGCCGTCGGCGAGGATCACGCGCTTGATCCAGGTGGGGGCTGGCGCGAGCGGTGGCTCGTCCGCCTCGGCCGCGGGGAGGGTCAGGTGGAAGCCGAAGCTCGAGCCCTTGCCGACCTCGCTATCGACCCAGATCTCGCCGCCCATGAGGGTGATCAGCCGCTTGGTGATCGCCAGCCCGAGGCCGGTGCCTTCGAACTTGCGGTTGCGCTCGTCCTCGACCTGGTTGAATTCGCCAAAGATGTGCCCGACCATTTCCGGAGCGATGCCGATGCCGGTATCTTCGATAGTGACATGGATGCGCTGGGTGCTGTCGTCGCAGACCGGCAGGCCGACGACGCGGATCAACACGTGGCCTTCGGTCGTGAATTTTACCGCGTTGCCGATCAGGTTAGTGAGCGCCTGGCGGATGCGGCCCGGGTCGCCGACGTAAGTCGTTGGCAGAAACATGTCGAAGTCGATTACCAGGTCGAGGTCGCGGTCTTGAAACGAGGGCTGCAGGAGCATGACAATCTCGTGGATCATGCGTTCGAGATCGAAGACTTCGGGGTGCAGGACGAGCTTTTCGGCCTCAATCTTGGAGTAATCGAGCACGTCGTTGATCAGGACCAGAAGCGCCTCGCCCGAGGACTTGATGGTTTCGACGAAAAGCGCCTGTTCCTCATCGAGCTCCGTTTCCGCCAAAAGCTCAGCCATGCCAACGACACCGTTCATCGGTGTGCGTAACTCATGGCTCATGTTGGCGAGGAACGCGGATTTGGCGCGGTTGGCCGCCTCTGCCCGTGTGCGGGCCTTTTTCAGCTTGGCCTCGTTACGGATCGTGTCGGTGATGTTGAGCGCCAGGGACACGCAATCACCGTCACCGGAGCGCCGGTCGACGAGCTTGATATACATCCCGTTCCAAAGCTTGATCGTCTTGGGCGCAATCTCTGCTCCGCGCCAACGCGCAAGCATATCCGACACCCAATCGGCGCGGGTCTGATCCCCGATGTCGACGACGCCCTCTTCGACTGCGAGACGCAGCATCTCCTCGTAGGAAATACCCGGCCCCACGGCGACCAGGTCTTCAAAGGGCGCCAGATAGGCGGAATTCGCGGCGACCATCACGTCATCGGCGTCGAAGACGGCGAATCCGTCCTGAATCGTCTCTACACTGTCCCAAAGGCGACGTTCGGCAATCAGCACGGCGTTGTTGGCATCCTGAAGCTCGGTCAAGACTTGCGTCTTTTCCTCCTTCAAAGCCTCCGTCTCTTCGCGTTTCTCGACGATCTCGTCCGAGAGGGACTGCGCGTGGTGGGCCAAGCGGCGGTTGGCATCGGAAAGCTCGGCTTGCTTCAGCTCCAACAGCTTTTCGGCCGCCATGCGCGCGCGGCGTTCCCGGGCGAGAAGGTCGGTGTTCTGCAATGGGCGGGCTCCGTCTTGGCGGGCAGACGTGGCGGACTAGGCCCGCGGGCGATTCCCGCCCATCCTGCGGCATCTTGCTGAACACGATCTTAATCGCGGCCGAATCCGTTGCGTGCCCCCGGTCCGCTGTGCGAGCATATCGGTATTATCCCTCAGGAGATCGCCATGCGTATTCTGCCGCTTGTTTCCGTTGCCTTTGTTTTTCTCGCCACGAGCCTCGCCGCCGAGAGCCCGGTGCCCGACAAGCGGCTCGCCCTGGAACGGGACGTGGATTACCCCGGCGGCGATATCCGCTCGATCTTCGATACGACTCTGGAGGCCTGTGAAAAGGCGTGTCTGGCCGACCCAAATTGTACGGCCTTCACCTATAACTCACGCTCGAGCGCCTGTTTCCCGAAGCGGTCTGTCGGGGGGCGTGAGCTATATGAGGGCGCGTTTTCGGGGCGGGTACTGAACACCGATCGTCGGGTGGTCGCACAAGGCGAGGTGCGGGCGGCGGAGCTCGATTTCCTGACCGAGAACGATTTTGACCGCGCGAAGAGCGTCGCGCTCGATCTGACCAACCGGCACATCCCGGGCGGCTGGACGGTCGAAGGACTGCTGCAGCGTGCGGTGGATGACCGGCAAAACGGGAATATCGTCTCGGCCTACCGCTTCACAGGCGCGGCCACGGTGCTGAGCGATGCGGCGGATCACTGGACGGAATATGCGCGTCTGGCACTTGCGATCGAGACCAGCAATTCGTCGGAACGCTCGAATTATCGCTTCCGGGCGCTGATGGCGTCGATCAACGGGTATCTGCGGGCGGAGTCAGCCCCGGTTCAGGCCAACGCCCTGATGGTGATGGCGGAAGCGATGGAGGTGAACAATCGCACCCGCCAGATGATCCCCGCACTGCGGCTCGCGCAGGCGCTGTCGCCACGGCAGGATATCGAGGATGCCCTGGACGACGCGATCGGGAAATACGGCTTCCGCATCGTCGAGCACACCGTCGACAACGATGCCGCGCGGCCGCGGGTTTGTGCGGAATTCTCCGAGGCGCTGGTGATGGCCGGCGTCGATTACGCACCCTTCGTACAGGTGCCCGAGGCCGAGCTGACGGTCGAACCCGACCAGCGCCAGCTCTGCGTTGAAGGCGTCACCCACGGCGAACGCTACCGTGTGACCTTTCGCGAGGGGCTGCCGGCGGCCTCGGGCGAGGAACTGGCCAAGAACGTCACTTTGAACCTCTATGTCCGTGATCGTTCGCCCTCGGCGCGCTTCCCTGGGCGCGCCTATATCCTGCCCGCGGGTGGTGATATCGCGCTGCCGATCGAGACGGTGAATGTCTCGAAGCTGGATTTGACCCTGCGGCGGGTCAGCGACCGGTCAATTCTGCGCGCGATCCAGGATGATTTCTTCGGCCGTCCGCTGTCGGTCTGGGCAGAGCGCGACTTCGGCGACCAAATCGCGACGACGATCTGGACGGGCGTGGGCGAGGTGAGCGAGGAGCTCAACAAGGACATCACCACGCGGTTGCCGATGAGCGAAGTCGTGGGCGATCTCGCTCCGGGGATCTATGCGCTGCAGGCCAAGGTGCCGGACGCCGATCCCTACGATAACCCAGCCGCTACGCAGTGGTTCGTGGTCAGCGATCTTGGCCTTGCGACAATGAGCGGGACCGACGGATTGCATGTCTTTGCCCGCAGCCTCGGGACCACCGACGCCGTAGAGGGTTTGGAGCTGAGCCTTTTGTCGCGCGCAAACGCGGTTTTGGGCACGGTAGAGACGGATTCCGAAGGTTATGCCGTTTTTGACGCAGGGCTTTTACAGGGCACCGGCGGTGCTTCGCCCGCGATGGTGCTGGCGCAGTCCGAGGGCGATCTGACCTTCCTGTCGCTCACCGATCCGGAATTCGACCTCTCCGACCGAGGTGTCGAGGGGCGCGAGCCCGCAGGACCGATCGATGTCTTCCTGACCACCGACCGCGGCGCCTATCGTGCAGGCGAGCAGATCAACATCACCGCATTGACGCGCGACGCCACCGCGAACGCGCTCGAAGGCCTGCCGCTGATCGCGGTGCTGAAACGGCCTGATGGCGTGGAATACGCCCGCGCGGTGTCACAGAATGAGCGCGCTGGCGGACATGTTTTCGGCTTCCGCACCACCGGTGCCGCGCCGCGCGGGTCCTGGCGGATCGACATCCACGTAGACCCGGACGCACCCGCACTGGCCTCGACGACCGTTCTCGTCGAGGATTTCCTGCCGGAACGCATCGATTTCGACCTCGCGTTGCCCGAGGGCCTGATCCGCGCCGATGACACGCCGCAGCTTACCATCGAAGCTCGCTATCTCTTCGGCGCTCCGGCCGGGGACCTTCCGATCGAGGGTGAAGTGCTTGTCCGTGCGACTTCGGCGCTCGAGGCCTATGCCGGCTATGTCTTCGGCCGGCATGACAGCCGCGTCTCACCGGAGGTCGACTATTTCGGCGGCGAGGAACGCACGGATGCCCAGGGCAAGGCCGCTTTCGACATCACCTTGCCGCAGCTTGGCACGCATTACCGGCCGATGGAGGCCATCGTCGCCGTGCGCATCTCCGAGGGCTCCGGCCGTCCGGTGGAGCGCAAGCTGACCCGTGCCATTGCACCTGCGAACCCTGTCATCGGGATCAAGCCGAATTTCGACGGCACTCTGTCGGAGAACTCGGACGCCAGCTTCAACCTCCTCGCTCTGGACGCGCAGCAGAACCGGATTCCGATGGAAGTGAAATGGACCGTGAACCGGGTCGAGACGCGGTATCAGTGGTACCAGTATTCCGGCCGCTGGGAATGGGAGCCCATTACGACCCGCACCCGCGTGGCCGAGGGTGAGGTTTCGCTAGGCGACGCGCCTGTCACTGTCGAAGCGCCTGTCGAATGGGGCCGGTACGAGATCCGGGTAGAGCGCACAGGTGGTGACTACATCGCCGCTTCTACCGATTTCTACGCCGGGTGGTACGGGGCCGCGGATGCGTCCTCGACGCCCGACCTTCTGGAATTGTCGCTTGACGCCGAAAGCTACCGGTCCGGCGACACTGCCAAGCTACGGGTCGTGCCGCGCTACGCGGGCAAGGCGCTGGTTACGGTGGTCTCGAACCGTCTGATCGACATGAAGGCGGTGGACGTGACCGAGGGAGAAAACCTCGTGGAGTTCACCGTCACCGACGATTGGGGCGCCGGGGCCTATGTCACCGCGACGGTGATCCGCCCGATGGATGCCGCGAATGACCGCAATCCGGCGCGCGCCCTGGGCCTGAGCTACGCTGCCGTCGATCCGGGCGAGCACCAGCTGAACGTGGCCTTCGACATGCCCGCCGAAATCGACCCGCGTGGGCCGATGCCCGTGGCGCTGAAGGTCGATGGCGTTGCCGCCGGTGAAAAAGCATACGTCACTATTGCAGCCGTAGATGTCGGAATCCTGAACCTCACCGGTTTCGAAAGCCCCGATCCCTCCGGTCACTATTTCGGCCAGCGCAAGCTCGGCATGGCAATGCGTGATGTTTACGGGCGGCTGATCGACGGGATGAACGGGTCGATGGGCAATGTGCGCTCGGGCGGCGATGGCGCGGGCCAAGCAGGGCTCGAAGCGCCGCCGCCTACCGAGGAATTGGTCGCCTATTTCTCCGGGCCTTTGGAAGTCGGCGCGGACGGCTTTGCGCGGACCGAGTTCACGCTGCCCTCCTTCAACGGCTCGGTCCGGCTGATGGCCGTGGCCTGGTCGCCGACCGGCGTAGGCGAGGCGGAAACCGAGGTGCTGGTTCGCGACCCGGTGGTTGTCACGGCGAGCTTGCCGCGATTCCTCGCCCCGGACGACCGCTCGCGGCTTCTCTTGGAGATCGTGCACGCCACCGGGCCGTCCGGCCGCATGGGGCTCGACATCACCGCGGATGGGCTGACGTTTGAACGCGCGGCGATCCCGTCGGGCGTCACGCTCGAGGATCAGGGCAAGGTTGTGCTGTCGATCCCGGTCTTAGCAACGGAGACCGGGGTGCATGAGGTGCAGGTCGCGCTCAACACGCCGGATGGCAAGCTGCTGACCAAGACGCTGAAACTGCCCGTCGAAGTCAACGACCCGATCGTTGCCCGCACAAGCCGGTTCGAGCTGGCCGCTGGCGATACCTTCACGTTCGACGCCAATGTCTTCGACGGGTTCCTGCCCGGCACCGCGTCGGCCACGCTGGCCGCCGGTCCCATCGCGCGGTTGGATGCGCCGGGGCTCTTGGAGGCGCTCGATCGCTATCCCTATGGCTGCACCGAACAGGTGACTTCACGGGCGATGCCGCTTCTCTATCTCGACGACGTCGCCCAGGCGATGGGGCTGGAACAACGCGACACGCTCAGCCTGCGTATCGACCAGGCGATCGAGCGGGTTCTGACCAACCAGGCGTCGAACGGCGCCTTCGGCCTGTGGCGGCCGGCAAGCGGGGATTTCTGGCTCGACGCTTATGTCACCGACTTCCTGTCGCGCGCCCGGGCGCAGGGCTACGCGGTGCCCGACATCGCCTTCCGCAACGCGCTCGACAACCTGCGCAACCGGGTGAACTACGCGCCCGAGTTCGATAGCGGCGGCGAGGACATCGCCTATGCGCTCTACGTGCTGGCGCGCGAGGGCGCGGCCATCATCGGCGACCTGCGCTACTATGCCGACGTAAAGGGAGAGGCGTTTGCCACGCCGCTCGCCTCGGCGCAGCTCGGCGCAGCGCTTGCCGCCTATGGCGACCCAACCCGCGCCGACCGGATGTTTGCCGTGGCCTCTCGGCAGGTGAACGAAGGCCGGCGGGTCCGCGAGAACCAGGTCTGGCGCAGCGACTACGGCACTGCCCTGCGCGATCGCGCCGCCGTGCTGACCCTCGCTGTCGAGGCCGGCAGCACCGCCGTGGATCAGGGCGCGTTGGTCGATAGCATCGCATCCGTGGATGGTGTCCGAAACCGCTCGACACAGGAACAGGTCTGGTCGCTCTTGGCCGCGCACGCGATTCTCGACAGCGATGCGTTTTCCGATCTGACGGTGAACGGCGTGCGGCCCGAAGGTTCGATCGTGCGCGTGGTTGAGGATGACACCGCCTTCGCAGCGCTCGCGATCCGCAATGAGGCGGACCGCAGTGCCACGATCACGCTGTCGAGCTTCGGCGTCCCCGAAGTGCCCGAGGCCGCGGGCGGCAACGGCTATTCCATCGAGCGGCGTTACTTCTTGATGGAGGGCGATCCGGTGCAGCTCGACGACGTCGAACAGGGCACGCGGCTGGTGGCGGTTCTAACCGTACGGCCGTTCTCGAAGATCGAGGCGCGGCTGATGATCGACGACCCTCTGCCCGCCGGCTTCGAGATTGACAATCCGAACCTGATGCGCGGCGGCGATGTGCGCGCACTCGACTGGCTGAAGCTGCATGAGGACGTGCGCAACGCCGAGTTCCGGCAGGACCGTTTTCTCGCCGCCGTCGACTGGCGCTCGGACGAGGCGTTCCGGCTGGGTTATATCGTGCGCGCGGTCACCCCGGGCAACTACCGTCACCCGGCGGCCAGCGTCGAGGACATGTACCGGCCGGAGTTCCGCGCCAACGGCGAGACCGGGCGGGTGACGATCACCGAATGATGGCGCGTTGGCTTTTCGTGACGGCCCTGGCGCTGTTTTCGGCGGCGCTTGGGCGGGATGCACTCGACCGCTGGGTCGCGGCGACGGACTTACCGTCCTTGGCAATCGAGACATCCGTTGAGATGCTGGACCGCGAGGGCGCGCTACTCAGGGCCTACACGGTCGATGACGGACGCTGGCGGCTGGCGGTGTCCCTGGATGCCGTTGACCCGCTCTACCTCGAGATGCTGACCGCCTATGAGGACAAGCGGTTCTATCACCATGCGGGCGTTGACCCGTTGGCGGTGTTACGTGCCGTTGGGCAAGCCGTCTGGAATGGGCAGTTGGTCTCCGGCGGCTCGACCCTGACGATGCAGGTCGCGCGGCTTTTGGAGGACGGCCCGACGGGTCTTTGGTCGGGCAAGTTGCGCCAGGTCAGGGTCGCTTTGGCGCTGGAGCGGCAGTTGTCAAAACAGGAGATCCTGTCGCTCTATGTCAACCGAGCACCGTTCGGGGGAAACCTCGAGGGGCTGCGCGCTGCGACACGGGCCTATTTCGGCAAGGACCCGCGGCGGCTGACCCCGGCCGAGGCCGCACTGATGGTCGCCCTTCCGCAATCGCCCGAGACGCGAAGGCCGGATCGGGATTCCGCTGCGGCGCACGCCGCGCGGGATCGCGTGCTGCGCCGTGTGGCGGATGCAGGCGTGATCGACGCCGAGACCCGAGTGGCTGCCGAAACAGAGACTGTTTCGGCGCAAAGACGCCCCTTCCCTGCTCTTGCTCCGCATCTCACTGACCGCGCCCGCGGCGTGAGCCCATCGAGCGCCGTGCACCACCTGACCCTCGACGACGCATTGCAAATGCGTCTCGAAGATCTCGCCACCCGCTCCGCCCGCGACGCCGGGCAAAGGCTGTCGATCGCGATTCTCGTGGCGGATCATCAGACTGGAGAGATCCTCGCCTCCGTCGGTTCCGCTGGATACCGGGCGGACCGGCGCGAGGGGTTCATCGACATGACCCAGGCGATCCGCAGTCCGGGCTCGACGCTGAAACCGCTGGTCTATGGCCTTGCCTTCGACCAGGGACTCGCACATCCTGAAACGCTGATCGAGGATCGGCCGGCGACATTCGGCACCTACGCGCCTCAGAATTTCGACGGAGAATTCCGCGGCACGGTACGCCTGCGCGAGGCGCTGCAACTGTCGTTGAACATCCCTGTGGTGAAGCTGACCGAGGCGCTGGGGCCGTCGCGCCTGATGTCCCACCTGCGCCGTGCCGGGACCGAGGCGGTTCTGCCCGGCGGACAGCCGGGGCTGGCCGTGGCTTTGGGTGGCGTCGGGGTGAGCCTCGAGGGGCTTTTGCAGCTCTATGCCGGGATCGCGAATGGTGGGGAACGGGTGGATCTGGTTTCGCGCCAGGGCGTTCCGCTGTCGGGGCCGCGCCAAACGGTCCTGTCCCCCGAGGCCGCCTGGCATGTCGCCGACATCCTCGCCGGACTCGCCCCGCCACGTGGCGCGGCACGGACAGGGCTCGCCTACAAGACCGGCACGTCCTATGGCCACCGCGATGCCTGGGCGATCGGCTTCGATGGTCGGCATGTGGTGGGCGTCTGGATGGGACGGCCGGACGGGACGCCGGTGCCGGGGGTGTTTGGCGGTGCGCTCGCAGCGCCTGTCCTCTTCGAGGCCTTCGCGCGGCTGAAACCCGAGATCGATCGCCTCGCCCCGCCGCCTCCCAGTACGCTGATCGTCAGCACCGCGCGCCTGCCGCAGCCACTGCAGCGGTTTCGAAGCCGTGACGCGGTGTTCGAGGCGCCCGACGATGCGCCTGAACTGACCTTTCCGCCGAACGGAGCACGCGTTGAATTGGACGGTTTGGGCCTTGCAGTGAAGGTCCGCTCAGGTCAGCCGCCTTTTACCTGGCTCGCAAATGGTGAACCCGTGCTGACCCGCTCGCACGGACGCCAGGCACTGCTCGATCTTGACGGTACCGGCTTCGTCACCCTTTCGGTGATCGATGCCCATGGCCGCGCCGCGCGCAGCCAGATTCAGCTGGACTAGAGCCTGTTTTGACCCGGATCAGACCCGCTCTATCGCCAGAGCGATCCCCTGCCCGCCGCCGATGCACATGGTGATCAGCGCCTTCGAGCCCTGGATACGCTCCAGTGCATAGAGCGCTTTCACCGTGAGGATCGCGCCCGTCGCACCCACCGGATGGCCCAGCGCAATGGCGCCGCCATTGGGGTTGACCTTGTCGGCGTTCAGCCCAAGCCCCCGCGAGACCGCCACGGCCTGCGCGGCGAAGGCCTCGTTCGACTCGATCACGTCGAAATCGTCGGTGGTCAGGCCGGTGCGCTCCAACAACCGCTGCACCGCCGGCACGGGCCCGATGCCCATGACGTCCGGCCGGACCCCGGCATGGGCATAGCCGAGCACCCGTGCGCGCGGTTTCAACCCTGCGGATTCCGCGGCCTCGGCCCGTGCAAGCACTACCGCGGCGGCACCATCGTTGATACCGGACGCGTTGCCCGCAGTGACCGTGCCGTCCGTTTTGAAGACGGTGCGCAGCCCCGCAAGCGCCTCGAGCGAGGTCTCTTTCGGGTGCTCGTCGGTATCGAATTGAATCGTGTCGCGACGCACGCGCACCTCGACCGGCACGATCTGCTCGGCGAAATGCCCTGCATCGATGGCCTTGCGCGCGCGTTTCTGACTTTCCAATGCAAAAGCGTCCTGATCGGCGCGGCTAATCTGGTGCTCGCTCGCGACGTTTTCGGCCGTCACGCCCATGTGGCCGGTTCCGAAGGGGCAGTTCAAAGCACCAAGCATCATATCGCTGGTGGAAACATCGCCCATTTTCTGGCCCCAGCGCGCCTGCGGCAGGATGTAGGGTGAGCGGCTCATGCTTTCGGCCCCACCGCCGATGGCGAAATCCGCGTCGCCCATCGCGAGCGCCTGGATCACCGAGACGATGGCCTGGGCACCGGACCCGCAAAGCCGGTTCACATTCATCGCGGGCGCGGTTTCCGGTACGCCAGCTTCCATTGAGGCAACGCGCGAGAGGTACATGTCGCGCGGCTCGGTGTTGATCACGTGGCCATAGGCGACGTTACCGATCTGATCGCCCTCGACCCCTGCGCGCTCGAGCGCGGCCTTTGCGGCGATGGCGCCAAGCTCAATTGGCGGCGTACCGGCGAGCGCACCGCCAAAGGTGCCGATGGCAGTGCGGGCGCCGGAAAGAATCACGATGTCGTCCATGGGAGGCCTCCTGAGGTTCGCCGCCGGTTACCGCCCTTTGAGCTGCGAGGGAACGGCTCGAATCGCCGCATCGGCGTCGAGGAGACGGGTCATGGCGCCACGAAAGGCGGGGGCGTCGGCGCCAAGTTGGTCGAGGACCGCGCGTTCGAATGCCTTGGCCAGGGGCGCGAGATCTTCGATCATCGCACGGCCCTTGGCAGTGAGTTCAAGCTCCACAAGACGTTTGTCGCTGGGGTCCGTGCGCTTGCTGACATAGCCCGCACGTTCCAGGCGAGCCGCAGCTCGGCTGACCTTGGACTTCTCCAGATCCACCCGGTCATGGAGTTCACGAACCCCGAGCTTGCCCTCCTTGCCAAGGTTCGCAACGATCCGCCATTCCGCAACGGTGATTCCGTATTTCTGCCGATATAGGGTCGAAAAGGTAGCGCTCACCCGCGAAGAGAGCACCGCGAGTTGGTAAGGTAGGAATGCGTCGAGATCGAACTGTGTCACTGGGCGTCCCGAATTCGTTGCTTTTGCAATGATTGCACCTTGGAGGTTGGATTGACAACACAGAGTTGACTTCATTGCATTTGCAACGATATATGCGAGGTGCCCAGCCCGCAAGCCGATTCAGGGGGAATCTCGATGAACAAGCAGACCACGCCGCGAGACATCGTGCGCGCCGCCTCCACTGTTGGCACGCATGAAGGTTACATGCCCGGCTTCGGCAATGACTTCGAAACCGAGGCCCTGCCCGGCGCCCTGCCCCAGGGCATGAACAGCCCGCAGAAATGCAACTATGGGCTCTATGGTGAGCAGCTCTCGGGCACAGCCTTCACGGCGCCGCAGCACCAGAATGAGCGCACATGGTGCTACCGGATTCGCCCTTCGGTGAAGCACTCGCATCGCTACGCCAAGATCGACGTGCCGCACTGGAAATCCGCGCCGAACGTCGACCCCGACGTGATTTCTCTGGGTCAATACCGCTGGAACCCGCCGGAGATGACAGACCAGCAACTCACCTGGATCGCGGGCATGCACACAATGACGACTGCAGGTGACGTGAACACGCAAGTGGGCATGGCGAGCCATATCTATCTGGTGACCGCTTCGATGGAGGACGAGTATTTCTATTCCGCCGACAGCGAGCTGCTAGTCGTGCCGCAGGACGGTCGGCTTCGGTTCTATACCGAACTCGGCACAATCGATCTCGAACCGAAGGAGATCGCCATCATCCCACGCGGCCTGCTCTACCGGGTGGAGTTGGTGGATGGGCCGGCCCGCGGCTTCGTCTGCGAGAATTACGGCCAGAAATTCGAGCTGCCGGGCCGCGGGCCGATTGGCGCCAATTGCATGGCAAACCGGCGGGACTTCAAGACGCCGGTGGCGGCCTTTGAAGACCGCGAGGTACCCTCGACCGTCACCGTGAAATGGTGCGGACAGTTCCATGTGACCAAGATCGGACATTCGCCGCTGGATGTGGTTGCTTGGCACGGCAACTACGCGCCGGTGAAGTACGATCTACGCAACTACTGCCCGATCGGCGCGATACTGTTCGACCATCCGGACCCATCGATCTTCACCGTGCTAACCGCGCCCAGCGGGTCGCCGGGCACCGCGAATATCGATTTCGTATTGTTCCGCGAGCGCTGGATGGTGATGGAGGACACGTTCCGCCCGCCCTGGTACCACAAGAACATCATGTCCGAGTTGATGGGCAATATCTACGGTCAGTACGATGCCAAGCCGCAGGGGTTCATTCCCGGCGGGATGTCGCTCCACAACATGATGATCCCGCACGGGCCGGATCGCGAGGCCTTCGAGAAGGCTTCGAATGCCAATCTGGGGCCCGACAAGCTCGACAACACAATGTCTTTCATGTTCGAGACCCGCTTCCCGCAGCATCTGACGGCCTTTGCAGCCAAGGAGGCACCCCTGCAAGACGACTACATCGACTGCTGGACCACGCTCGAGAAGAAGTTTGACGGCACGCCCGGGAAGAAGTAGCCGGAATTTGATCACAAATTCCGATCCGAATTCCGTGACGGAATTCGCGCACCACAGCCTAAGTCAGGGTCCTGAATGCCGCTTCTGAAATCCTGGATCGAGAGCGCCAACAGCGCGGAGACCGAGTTTCCCTTGAACAACCTGCCTTACGGCGTGTTCTCCGTCGGCGACAGCGACCTGCGTTGCGGGGTGGCCATTGGCGACCGGATCATCGACGCCACGGGGCTCGAGGCCGCGGGGATCCTCCGGGTTGATCCCGACGCCGATGTGCTCGACGCGCCCTATTGGAACGACTTCATGGAGCTCGGGCCCGAGGTCTGGGCGACGTATCGCGACGGGCTGCAGGTGCTGCTGGGCGAAAACGCCAGCGAGGAGGTGCAGGATGCCTGCATCGCCTACTCGGTGCCGATGGCTGACGCGACCCTGCACATGCCCTTCAAGGTCGCCGAATACACCGATTTCTATGCCGGCCGGAACCACGCCACAAATGTCGGGACCATGTTCCGAGGGGCGGAGAAGGCGCTGCCGCCGAACTGGCTGCACATCCCGATCGGATATAATGGTCGCGCCTCGTCGGTCTATGTCAGCGGCACCGAGATCAGGCGGCCGTGGGGACAGCTGAAATCACCCGATCACGACTCGCCCGCCTTCCTGCCTTCACGACGCTTCGATATCGAGCTTGAGATGGGCGCAATCGTTGGCCAGCCCTCAACCGGTCCGATCAGCGTCGCGCGGGCCGACGAGATGATCTTTGGCTACGTGCTGCTCAACGACTGGTCTGCGCGCGATATCCAGGCTTGGGAGTACCAGCCGCTTGGCCCCTTCCAGGCCAAGGCGACCGCAACATCGATAAGCCCATGGATTGTCACCAAGGCCGCGCTGGAGCCGTTCCGGACCTCGACGCCCGTGCGCGAGAAGAAGCTTCTGCCGCATCTGCAAGAGCCCGGTCCAATGCTCTACGACATCCCGCTTTCCGTCACGATCCGGCCCGAAGATGCCGAGATAGAGACTGTTCTGGTGCGTACAAACTACAAAGAGATGTACTATTCCTCGGCCCAGCAACTCGCGCATCATGCCTCGGCCGGAAGCCCGATGAATGTGGGCGATTTACTGGGATCCGGCACGATCTCGGGTCCCACCAAGCCGGAACGCGGCAGCCTTCTAGAGCTCAGTTGGGGCGGCAAGGAGCCGATCGAACTCGAAACCGGCGAAATCCGGACCTTTATCGAGGACGGCGACACCCTGACCCTATCGGGCGCGGCCAAGGGCGACGGGTACAGGGTTGGCTTCGGCAACTGCGCCGGCAAGGTCGTCCCCGCGCTCGACCCGTCCGAACTGCCCTACCCCAGCTGAAAAGGACCACCGATGGCCAAGGCATTCGCTTCCGCCGGCGACATGGCGGAAAAAAAGATCAGCTTCACCGAGGTCGGCGACGGGCTTTATGCCTTTACCGCCGAGGGCGATCCGAATTCCGGGGTGATCATCGGCGACGACAGCGTGATGGTGGTCGAGGCGCAAGCGACGCCAAGTCTTGCGCGCAAGGTGATCGAATGCATCCGGGGCGTCACCGACAAGCCGATCACGCATCTTTGCCTGACGCATTACCACGCGGTGCGGGTGCTGGGTGCCTCGGCCTTCGGGGCGCCGCAGGTGATCATGTCGGAAAAGGCCCGCGCGATGGTGGTGGAGCGGGGCCAAGAGGATTGGGACAGCGAATTCGATCGCTTTCCCCGGCTCTTCCAAGGCCATGAGGAGATCCCCGGCCTGACCTGGCCGACAACGACATTCCATGGCCGGATGAGTGTCTATCTTGGCCAAAGACGTGTCGATCTGATGCAGCTTGGCCGCGCCCATACAGCCGGCGATATGGTGGTCTACGTCCCCGACCAGAACGTCATGTTCACCGGTGATATCGTCGAGTACAAATCCGCCTGCTATTGCGGCGATGGGCATTTCCACGATTGGCCCGGAACGCTCGACAACATCCGCCGCTGGAACCTCGATGCGATCGCGCCCGGCCGCGGAGATGCGCTGGTCGGGCGAGAGATGGTGAATGCCGCGCTCGATTCCACCGCCGATTTCGTCCGCTCCACCTATGCACCGGCCGCCAAAGTGGCGCTGCGAGGCGGATCGCTGAAAGACGCCTGGGACGCCGTGCGCGCGGAGTGTGACCCCAAGTTTGCCGATTACGCAATCTACGAGCACTGCCTGCCCTTCAACGTCGCCCGGGCCTATGACGAGGCGCGTGACATCGACACGCCACGGATCTGGACCGCCCAGCGCGACAAGGAGATGTGGGAGGCGTTGCAGGGATGAGACCCGGAGCGCTGAACTGATGCGGGCGCCAAGGCCCACCGGAATCGCGGCCACGTCGGCGCTTGTGGGGTGGATTGCATGAGCAAGTACGGACCAACCCGCAGAGAGCTGCTGTTTCGTCTCTGTTTCGGGGTGTTTGGCTTTGTTTTCACGCTGATCGCGCTGTTCTGGCGGGGCCTGCCCAGCGCGCCGGCGATCTTCGAGGTTGGCGTCATCGCTGGCGGATTCTTCGGCGGCTCGGCGATTTGGGCGGCGTGGAAACTGACGCGAGGCAATAGCTGATGGGCACGATCACGTTTCTTCTTTATCTCGGGGTCTTGGCGATCTGGGCGCTCTGGCTCCTGCGCTTGATCAAGGGCCCGAAGCCTGTGCCCAAATCGACCAAGACAAATGTGGTTTTCCTGACCGTCGTCGTCGTGATCCTGACCATGCTCCAGGCCAGCGGCATGGGCGGCTAGAGGAGGTTCGCGATGCCTTATGACTACCGGCCCTACCCATTCGTCCCGCCGCCCGGCCTGACCGCGTCCGAGCCACGGCACAAGGTCGTCATTGTCGGCGCCGGCCCCATCGGGCTCGCCATGGCACTGGAGCTGGCCAATCACGGCACGCCGTCGGTCGTGCTTGACGACAACAATGTCGTGTCCGTCGGCAGCCGAGCGATCTGCTGGTCCAAGCGCAGTCTGGAAATCCTCGACCGGCTCGGCATTGGTGAGAAGTCGGTCGCGAAGGGCGTCACCTGGAAGGTCGGCCGCACCTTTCACCGCGACAAGGAGGTGTTCAACTTCGACCTCTTGCCCGAGAAAGGCCACAAGATGCCGGCCTTCGTGAACCTGCAACAGTATTATGTCGAGGAGTACCTGATCGAAGCCGCACAGGCGAACCCGCTGGTCGATCTGCGGTTCAAGAACAAGGTCACGCAGGTCGAGCAAGCCTCGGATCATGCGACGGTGGAGATCGAGACACCCGAGGGCACCTATGCAGTCGGGGCCGACTACCTGATCGCCTGCGATGGGGCGAAATCTCCGATCCGCGAGATGATGGGCCTCGACTTCGACGGTGAACTTTTCGAGGAACGTTTCCTAATCGCCGATATCGAGATGCTCGCCGACACGCCCTCGGAGCGCTGGTTCTGGTTCGAGCCAACGTTTCACAAGGGGCAGTCGGCGCTGCTGCATAAACAGCCCGACAACATCTACCGGATCGATCTGCAACTCGGATGGGACGCAGACCCGGAGGAGGAAAAGAAACCCGAGAACGTGATCCCACGGATCGAGAAGGTCGTCGGGCATTCCGACTTCGCGCTCGACTGGGTCAGTGTTTACACGTTCCAATGCCGCCGCCTCGCGCGCTTCGTGCATGACCGGGTGATCTTCGTCGGTGACAGCGCGCATATCGTGTCGCCCTTCGGTGCGCGTGGCGGCAACGGCGGATTGCAGGATGTGGACGCGCTTGGCTGGCGGCTAGCGGCGGTTCTCGATGGGCGCGCATCAGAGACTATTCTTGCCGATTACGACGCTGAACGGACCCATGGCGCCGACGAAAATTTGATGAATTCGGCGCGCTCGACGAAGTTCATGTCGCCTCAGGACGGGATCGAGCGCCTGTTCCGCGACCAGGTTCTGGCGCTAGCCGCAAAAGCGCCCTTTGCGCGGGGCTGGGTGAATTCGGGGCGCTTGTCGGTGCCTTGCACCTACCCCTCAGACGGGCCCGACGATCCGTCCCTGCCCCGCGCCGCACGCCCCGGATCCGTGGCGCCGGATGCACCGTTGGGACATGGCTGGCTGATGAACGCGCTTGGTGGACGCATGGTCGTCATGGCGCTCAACTGCGAGCCCTTCGAGGTCGAAGGCGCCGAAGTGCTGGCACCCGAGATCTCGGACACCCTTCGTGCCCGCTACATGGGCGACGCCTCGCGCGCGGTGTATCTAATCCGGCCGGACCAGGTGGTGGCGGCGCGCTGGCCCTATCTCGACGTCCGGGCGGTGGAGTCGGCGATTGTATCGGTCTGGAGAACGGAATGAGCGCATTGATCGACACCCCGAACCTCACCGACCACGATGGTTTCTACGCTGAGCTCCTGCAAACCCATCGGGGCCTGACGGACGCGCAAAGCCAGGCGCTCAATGCGCAACTGATCCTGATCCTTGCGAACCATATCGGCAATCGAGAGGTGCTGTCCGAGGCCTTGGCGCTTGCGCGACGGGACATCGGCTAGGCTGGCGGGAGCAGTTCCCGCCGCCCGTCTTCTTCCAGAATGAAACACCGCCGACCCTCGAAAACCGCAGCTGTCAGGGGACGAAAAAACCCCGCTCCGGTGTCGAGATCGACTCTGTTTCCCGCATGTATCGGTTCTTCGACAGGCGTGTGGCCGTGTACGACCAGCCTTCCGTGGTCCGTCAGATCGGATAGAAATGGTTCCCGAATCCACGTCAAGTCGTCCTGAACCTGTTCGGCCAGGGGTACGCCCGGACGGATTCCAGCATGCACGAGGATCAGGTCATCCGTCTCAATGTAGTGCTCCAGTTTTGCCAAAATCGCCCGATGCGGGTCCGGCACGGCCTCACGAAAGGCAACCCGGGCCGCCTCCACATCAGATGTGTCGTGAACCCCGTACGACGCCAGCGTCTGCGCCCCGCCCAGAGCGGATTGCAGCCACCACTCCGCCTTTTCGAAACGCGGATCGTCGCGCCCCTCGGCCTCGAGGAAATCACGCATCATCAGGTCGTGGTTTCCGAGCACGGCGCGCCAGGGCTCGCCAGCGGCCAGCCCATCGACCAGGAACTGCAACACCCCCGCCGTGTCCGGCCCGCGATCGTTTAGGTCGCCCAGATGCACGACCATGGCGCCCGGGTCGCCAGACGCCGCCTTATCCGCCGTGATCCGGTCATGTGCGTCTTGCAGCATTTCGAGCTGCCCGTGGATGTCTCCGATGGCATAGACGCGCATGACCATGGCCCTTCAATTGATCGCGAATTCCAGCGGGCGGATCTGCTGGAAAAGGCCGGTTCCGGCAAGCTCGTCCAGCACCGCCTTGGGCGGCTGGGCGTCTAGATACAAAAGAGCGATCGCCTCACCGCCTACAGAGGCGCGGCCAAGGGTGAAATTCGCGATGTTGACGCTGTGCTTGCCCAGGGTTTGTCCCAGCGTACCGATGATGCCGGGTACGTCCTCATTCGTGGTATAAAGCATGTGCTGCCCGATCTCAGCATCGATATTGATTCCCTTGATTTGGATAAACCGCGGTTTTCCATCGGAAAATACCGTCCCTGCGATCGACCGTGAACGATGATCCGTGACCACCGTAAGCTTGATGTAGCCCTCGAAAACTCCGGTCTTGTCTTGGGTCGTGGTCGAGATGTCCACGCCGCGCTCCTTGGCGATGATCGGGGCGGAGACCATATTCACGTCCGGGTTCGTCGCGCGCATGATTCCGGCCACAACCGCAGAGGTCAGCGCGGCCGTGTTCATGCCCGAGGCGACACCGTCATAGAGGATGTTGATCGCCTCGATCGGCTCATCCGTGAGCTGACCCACGAAATCGCCGAGATGTCCCGCGAGCTTGATCCAGGGGCCCATCACCTTGGCCTCTTCGGCGGTGACCGAGGGCATGTTTAGAGCATTCTGCACGGCCCCTGTGAGCAGAAAATCCGACATCTGTTCAGCAACTTGCAGGGCCACGTTCTCCTGCGCCTCGGTGGTGGAGGCGCCGAGATGCGGCGTGCAGACGACGTTGGGCAGGTTGAAGAGCGGGTTGTCGGTGGCGGGCTCGACAGCGAAGACGTCGAGGGCGGCGGCAGCGACGTGGCCCGTCTGCAGCATCTCGACCAGCGCGTCCTCGTCGATCAGCCCGCCACGGGCGCAGTTGACAATGCGAACCCCGGGCTTGGTTTTTGCAAGTGCTTCTTTTGAAAGGATATTCCGGGTCTTGTCGGTCAGCGGTACGTGCAGGGTGATGAAGTCGGCG